>Ga0206819_10136_pt1 | contig 26950 bp, 25 predicted proteins | sample Alteio_BWOrgCont_87_FD_152855 | JGI IMG/M metagenome (GOLD analysis project Ga0206819, IMG submission 152855) | Enriched cells from forest soil in Barre Woods Harvard Forest LTER site, Petersham, Massachusetts, United States -... | ecosystem: Environmental > Terrestrial > Soil > Temperate forest >... | reverse complement strand
CGCATCCAGGGCGGGCAGGTGAGTGGCCAGCAGGGCCAGGTCCGCCATGGTCGCCTGGCGGGACGGCAGCTTCTCCCGATGGGCGGCCGCGCTAGCGAGCAGTCGCCCCGCCTCGCCGCCGGCGGAGGAGCTCGTGCGGCGAACCACCTGCAGGGTCAGGATGATGAAGGCGGGCCCGGCCGTGAAGGCCGAAGCGAGGAAGCGGGGACCGACAATGGATGAATTCCAGAACGGCCGACCGCCTAGCCCGACGTAGAGGAAGGCCGTGACCGTGTGGATCGAGATGGCCCAGACAATCGCGACCAGGACGAACGGCAAATAAAGCCACTTGTCCGGCTTCTTGTTCCGATAACGGCAGTAAATGAGGTACGCGCAAATATAGACGTTCAGCAAAAGGTAGCCGTTGAGGACGAGCACGTCCCAGCTCAGCATCGAACCGGGAAAATGAAAGACGCCGATCCCGGGGATGAGATGCCAGAAGCGGTCGGGCCGACCGAGATCGACGGTCACGAAAGCGAGGCACATCAGGATCGCGGCGATGGCGAACAGCTCGCCAAAGATGACCAGATCGTGAAGATCCTCGTTCTTATAGATATATACGGGGATGACGAGCATGACGGCCGCCGCCGCCATCCCCACCAGAAAGGTGAAATTGGCGATGTACACCCCCCAGGACACCTGGTCGCTCATGCCGGTGACGCCGAGGCCAGCGACGAACTGCTTGGCGTAGGCATTGAGGCCGAGGGTGCAAAGCGCGGTGAGAATGCCGACCCAGGTGTAGTACCGCCAGTCGCCGTCGAAGGAGATCGCGAGGCAGCGGCGAAGAAAGCGGAGATAATTTCTCATCGGTGAGTCAGACGTCGAAGTAATAGAAAAACCGGGGCAGGGTACCGAGCTCCTCCTTGAGGATGAGGACCCGCTTGTTTTTCAGGATGTAGGAAACCTCGCTGTTGGGATCGAGGATGTTGCCGAACTTCCGCGAGCCCGTCGGGCAAACCTCGACGCAGGCAGGATACCGTCCCGCGCGCGTGCGCTGGATGCAGAAATGGCACTTCTCCATCACGCCTTTGTAACGCGGCCGGTTGCCGAGATAGGCCATGTCGGGATTGATCTGCTCGCTGGGAATGGACGGGGCGGTGAAATTAAAGCGCCGCGCGAAATAAGGACAGGCCGCCTCGCAGTAGCGGCAGCCGATGCACCAGTTGTAGTCGATCACCGTGATGCCGTCGGGCTCCTGCCAGGTCGCCTTCACCGGGCAGACCTTGACGCAAGGGGGATTCTTGCAGTGGTGGCATTGCACCGGCAGGAAGAAAAATCCGGGGGTCGGCACGGATTTCGGCGCGTAATTATGGTCGCCTTTTTCCATGTCGAAGGTGCCGTCGTTGGGCATTTTCAGCACGCGGATATACTGGATCTCCGGATTGCGGGATTGGTTGTTCTCCGCCACGCAGGCGTGGACGCACTTCCGGCAGCCGACGCAACGCGTGAGGTTCAGGGCGTAGACGAATTCCACCCCGTTGAGCGGCTTCAGGTCGCGGACATGCGGCCGGATGCCGTACTGCCGCTGCACCTCGTTTTCGATCCGGGCGAGCACCTTCTTCATCTCTTCCGGGGTCAGCTCCTTGTAATACTTCTGGACGAATTCATCGACGGAGCCGAAGTCACTGAGCTTGCGCAGCGGCGCCAGGCCGGCGGCCACCGCCGCGACGCCCGCCGACAGGACGGAGGAGGCGCGCAGGAAACTGCGGCGGGACATAACATCATCTTTTGGTTCGGTGGGCATGCGGATCGCGTTCGGGTGGCTAGGAATGTGGCGGGACGGGAGGATGCAGCAGGTGGGGACCAGGCATGGGAATGATTCCGGTGAAAGCGGGAGCGTGCGGATCGTGGCAGGAGGTGCATTGCACCCGTTGGATCGGCCCGGCCTGGCGATCCCAGTAGCCGCTGGTGCGCCCGTGCACGCCGACTTCCCAGTCCCGGTAGGTCGGCCCGTGGCAGCCCGCGCAAAGCAGGGTGGCCTGGTCGAACTTCAGCTTGGCTCCCTCGGGAGTATGGAGCTGGTCGAGCTGGTTCCGATCATGGCAATTGTAGCAGTTTTCGTTGCGAAAATTGCGGCCATGGGCCATGGCCAGCAGGCCCTGGTGCGCCTCGGGCACAATGACATTGCCCGTGGCGTCGTAATTCAGCGCCACGGCTTCGTTCTTGGAATGGCACTCCGCACAATTGCGCATGCTGATGATCAAGTCGGCGTGTTCCCTGGGCAGCACGATGCGGTGCTCGGCATCCAGCTTCACCTCGGGCGGACTGTCCTGATGGTGGCAGGAGTAGCAGCTTAGGCCGGAGGCATCGCCTCCGCTGCTGACGAGCTGGGCGGCCGAAATGCGGACCGTTCCCGGCGGGATTACGCCCGCCAGGTCGTCCCGTGAAGCCAGCGGGGGAAGTTTGATCAACGCCGGCCTGGCCGGCACGCAGAGGAACGAAACGGTCAAAACCGCAAATACCGCGATAAGCAATCCGAGCACGAGGGAGGTTTTGTTGCGGGAGTTCATCCGTTGTGATTTGAGAGCATATCCCTTCTTCGACTCCGCGACTCGGCATCTTTTGCGAGACCCCGTGCGGATTTTGCGCATGCGCCCGCAGACGAGGCGGCAAGGGCCGCGCTGGGAATTGCAAGAATTGCGCACGCTTTGCCTTCGACAGGGGAAATACCAGGTGCCGCAATGTCCCGTGTACGTAGGCCAGTCATTGTTCAATTCATCCTCCCTCATGAAAAATATCCCGACCATCGCGGCCACTGCCGCCGTCTTGCTCTTCAGCGCCGCTCTGGCGCATGCCGATCCCAGCGCCAACTGGACCCAGAACTGCGCCGCCTGCCACGGAGCCGACGGAGCCGGCCATACCAAAGCGGGCCGCATGGCCCAGGTGAAGAACTTCACCGATGCCGCTTATCAGAAGACTTTCACGGACGACCAGGCCTCCCAGCAGATCAAGAACGGGCTGAAGGACCCGACCGGCAAGGAGAAGATGAAGGCCTTCGGCGATAAATTCTCCGACGCCGACATCAAGGGGCTGGTCGACTACGTCCGCGCCTTTCAGAAGTGACGCGAACCCCGCCCGCCGAATCGAAATGGACGGCGCCATTGAAAACCGGTAGTGCCAAGGCTGTAATGCCCGGTTTTCCGCCCACCATGACGTCGTTCCCCCGGTTGCTCGTTGCGGGATGCGGCGGAGCCTTGCTTTTGGCGCTGTCCGGGTGCGGGGACAAGGATATCACCAGCTACCGAATTCCAAAAGAGCCTGCAGCCGCCGTCGCGGCGGATACGTCCACGGGTGCGCCTGCCGCCTCGCCGGCGGAGACGGCGGGCATTCGTTGGACCGCGCCGGTGGGATGGCAGCAGCAGCCGGCGAGCGGCATGCGCCAAGGCAGTTTCACGGTTCCTGGAGCGAACGGTACCGGCGCGGACGTGTCCGTGATTTCTTTTCCAGGTACGGGTGGGGATGACCTGGCGAACTTAAACCGTTGGCGCAACCAACTGCAGCTCCCACCGGTCGCCGCCGCGGATCTTTCCAGCCAAATGCAGAGCGTGACGGCTCCGGCGGGAAAATATGCGATCGCCGATTTGACCGGCACCGTGGCCGAAAAGGGAGTGACACGCATTTTGGGCGGCTGGCTCCGGCAGCCGGACCGCGTCTGGTTTTTCAAGATGATGGGCCCGGCGGATTTGGTCGGGGCGCAAAGAGATGCTTTCATGGCCTTCCTGCAATCGGTCAGCCTGGGACCGGACGCCGACAGTGGCGCCCCTCTGGCGCAGGGCGCGCCGAATTCCGCTAACACCAACGATCTGCCGCGACCCGCACTGGGTGGCCTGCCCCCACCGGTCGCAGCCGGCCCGGTGGACACCGGCGGCAGCATGGATTCCATCCCGGTGCAGGCCGAGAGCGGCGCCTCGCTCCATTGGGACGCTCCGCCCGATTGGCAAAATGAGCCGGGTAGACCGATGCGCAAGGGCAGTTACTCCGTGGGCGGAGGAGCGGAGGTGGCAATTACAGCTTTTCCGGGCAACGTGGGCGGATTCCTGGCCAACGTGAATCGCTGGCGGGGGCAGGCCGGCTTGCCTCCGGTGGATGATGCCGGGCTGGCGCAGGCGATCGTGGAGATCGACAGCAACGGCCTGCATCTGATCCTAGTCGACGCGACGAGCGGTTCCCCGCCCCTGATGGCGGCGTTGCTGCCCTGGAATGGTGGCACGTGGTTTTTCAAGCTGACGGGGACGCCCGATGCGGTGGCGAACGCCAAACCCGCGTTCCTGGCATTCCTCAAGACGGTCCGAGCCCCCTGATGCCATGGCTGCCATCCCCCGGTCCAATCCCCTCGGCTTCTTCACTTCGCTGCGACTCACGGTGGTGCTGCTCGTGCTTTCCATCGTCCTGGTGTTTGCCGCCACGCTGGATCAGGTGCACTTGGGCGTTTGGGGCGTGCAGGAGAAGTATTTCCGATCGTTCTTCATCTATGGCCAGATTCCAGGCACGACGGCTTTCTTCCCGATTTTCCCGGGCGGCTATCTCTTGGGAGGCCTGTTGATCATCAATCTGGTGGCCGCGCACTTTTATCGCTTCCGCCTTTCTTGGAAGAAGTCCGGCATTTGGCTGACCCATCTTGGCCTGATTATCCTGCTCGTAGGCGAGGGGCTCTCCGGGATGCTCCAACAGGACAATCAGATGCGGATCGACGTAGGCCAGACCGCACGTTACTCCGAAAGCTTTCGCGAGACAGAGCTGGCGCTCATCGAGACCACCCATCCCGACTACGATGAAGTCGTCGCGATTCCGGTCTCCCGCCTGACGACCGGCGCCTCCCTCCAGCATCCGGGGCTGCCGTTCATCGTCAAGCCGGTGGCCTACTACCCCAACGCCATGCTGCGAATGCGCTCGCAGGTGCCGAACGCCCCCCCGAGCGTGGCCACCATGGGGGCGGGCGCCGATATCGTGGCCATGCCCATGGCGGTCACAACCAAGCCGGATGAATCCAACTGGCCCACCGGCTTCGTCGAACTCGTCGGACCAGACGGCTCGCTCGGGACCTTCCTCGTCTCCACCATGCTGCAGGAGCCGGACTCGTTCACCTACCAGAATCGCACGTGGCGCCTCGCCCTGAGGGCGAGCCGGGATTATCTGCCGTTTACGATCACCTTGAAGAAATTCACGCACGATATCTACCCCGGCACCGATATCCCGCGCGACTTTGCCAGCACCATTCAGCTGCGCAGCGACGACGGCCGCGATGATCGCGAGGTCCGCATCTTCATGAATAATCCGCTGCGTTACGGGGGCCGGGCCTTTTATCAGGCGGGTTACGCCAACAACGACCGCACGACGGTGCTCCAGGTCGTGCGCAATCCCAGCTGGCAGATTCCTTACGTTTCCTGCGCCCTGATTCTGCTCGGCCTGCTGGTGCAATTCGGGATCCATCTTTTCGGATTTTTTAGACGGCGCCTCGGGACTCCCCCAGGCGGAGCGAATCCGGCGCTTGGGCCAAAACTGGCGGCGGCGCCGCCGACGCCATGAGAAAATATTTCGCATGGGGGACGCTGTTGCTGGCGCTGGCCTGGGCCGCATCGACGCTGCTTCCTCCCGGGAAAGCCGGCTCTTTTGACCTTCCCGCATTTGGGCGGCTTCCGGTATTGGCGGACGGGCGGATCAAGCCGCTCGATACCATCGCCCGCACCAGCTTGCTCATGCTGCAGGGGCGACAGCGCGTGATCGCCGGCGACGGCGACGTTATTTCGCCGGAAGCCTGGCTTTTGGAGGTGTTCTATCGGCCCGCCGTGGCGGATGCCTATAAGATTTTTCGCATCGACAATCCGGAGGTGCTCTCGCTGTTCAGCTTGGGGGCAGGTGACACCGCCGGTCAGGTGCGGTTTTCGTTCGCCCAGCTGCAATCCGGCATGGCCGAACTCGACCGGCAGGCCCAATTGGCGGAGCCGGTGGACGCTGCCGCGCGCTCGGTCTTCCAACGCGCGGTGGTCGAGTTGCGCGAGCACCTGGAGTATTACAGCCGCCTGACCTACACCTTGGAGACTTCCGGCAAGATGGACCTGTTTGCCGACCTGAGCACTCCCGGCCGGCTCGCGGCGGATCGCGCGGCTTTCGAGTCGATGGAGACCTTCAGCCTCTTGCGGATCGTTCCGCCTCCTCCGGGGGCGGCCCGCCTCGACGACTGGCAAACCCTGGGGCATTCGCTGCTCGGATCGCTCTCGGCCGGTCCCGTCGATCCGTCGGTCCGATTCTACGCCGCGCTCGGAGCGGCCTGGCGATCTGGCCAGCCCGACGCCTTCAATGGCCTGGTGACGGCCTATCAGGCCGGGCTGTCCCCGCGATTCGATGCGGCGCTGCGCCGGTCCAACTTCGAGGTCCGGTTCAACCAGGCGGAGCCCTTCTACACGAGCCTCGTCCTCTATGTCGCGGCCTTCCTGCTCGCGGTGATTTCCTGGCTGAAATGGCCGGTGGAACTCGGCCGCGCCGCCTTCCGACTCATGCTGCTCGCGTTTGCCCTGGCGACGGCCGGGATTCTGGCCCGGATGTGGCTGGAGGGCCGCCCGCCGGTGACCAATCTTTATTCCTCCGCGCTGTTTATCGGCTGGGGCGCCGTCGGGTTGTGCCTGATCCTCGAGCGAATCAACCGCAACGGGGTGGCCAGTTCGGCCGGATCGCTGATCGGTTTCGGCACCCTGGTCATCGCGCACAATCTTTCGCTCAGCGGCGATACCCTCGAGATGATGCGCGCGGTGCTCGATTCCAATTTCTGGCTGTCGACCCATGTCGTCACGGTGACGACGGGCTACGCCTCGACCTTCCTGGCCGGATTTCTAGCGATCATCTATCTCCTGCGCGGGGTGCTCACCCGCACCCTCGACCGCTCCACCGCGGATTCGCTGGCCCGCATGGTCTACGGCATTGTCTGCTTCGCCACGCTTTTCAGTTTTGTCGGCACCGTGCTCGGAGGCATCTGGGCCGACCAGTCCTGGGGCCGGTTCTGGGGATGGGATCCGAAGGAGAACGGCGCGCTGCTCATCGTCCTATGGAACTCCGTCATTCTTCACTGCCGGTGGGGCGGCCTGGTTAGGCAGCGCGGGCTCATGTGCCTGGCGGTGTTTGGCAATATCGTCACGGCGTGGAGCTGGTTTGGCACCAACATGCTCGGCATTGGCCTGCACAGTTACGGTTTCACCAACGCGGCCTTCGAGGGGCTGATTGCATTTGTGGCGCTCCAACTTGCCATCATCGGTTTGGCGGCGATACCAAGGGCTAAATGGCGCAGCCCGGTTCCGGTGGGCGGAGCCTAAGCAAACTTTCTTGCTGGGCTCCTCCGGAGCCGGTCTTGCCTGTCCGAGGCCTGACGGAGGGTCCGGGCGCTGCCGGGTTCAGCGACGGGAGGCCAAGGCGGCATGGGGGCCGTGGGCTTCGGATCCTCGGTGCTGGCAAACCGAACAAAACCCCGTGATGTCCCGTCGGGCGATTTTGTGCAGTACAAGATAAACTTCTGTCACCGCCTTGTCCCGCTTCTCCGGCGCCAAATCGCGCAATCCCGCCTGCACCAAAATCAGCTTTTCCAATAAGGCGCGCTCTCCTGCCAGGAAATAGGCCAGCAGCGGATTGCGCCCGCAATCGCACTGGTCCCGGATGGAGGCATAGGATGTCGGCCGCACGGGACGGTGGGAGGGATGGGAAGGGCTAAGCGCGCCAAGGACCTCGTCCAGCGTGCGGTCGATCATATGGGAGAGCAGGTCGGGGTCGGCCAAGGGCGTGACCACGGGCTCAGTGCGCAGGAGGGTTTCCCACTCCCGCCGAATGGCGGTGCGAGCGGCGCGGAGCGGCTCCAGCAGGTGATCGTCCATTTTCGCAGTATGCCATTTCGGCCACGCCTCGGCTCCGCAGATGTTGGCCAGACTTGCGCATCTCTTGCTGGGGGCGGATCAGACCGGCGCAAGATGTGCGCAAGGGCTGCCAAATGCCGCGGAGCAACCCGGCGGTGACATTCGATAGGATGGGGGATGGCCGTCCTATCGCATACCTTAACCATCAGTCTCGGGCTGGCGCTGCCCTTTGGTGAGAAGAAGGCCGCGGCTTTCACCCGGCTCTTGTCCCGGCGGCGTTTCCCTGCCATGGTCAGCCCTTATGGAGTTGAATGCGCCAAGCGAATTCACCCGGGGTGGAAGCTCGCCGGCCTTCCTGGAGGATATCATTCAATCGTCCAATGACGCCATCATCACGAAGACCCTCGATGGCACGGTGACGAGCTGGAACCCTGCCGCCGAAAGGATCTTCGGGTACACCGCGGCCGAAGCGGTCGGCAAGCCCATGCTGACCTTTCTGCCGCCGGACCGCCGTGGCGAGGAGGCGGATATCCTCGCCCGCATCGGACGCGGCGAGCGGGTCGAGTCGTTTGAAACCGTGCGGGTGCGCAAGGACGGATCGCTGGTGGACGTGTCGGTGGCGATTTCCCCCATCGTCGATCCGCAAGGCCGGGTCGTGGGCGCGTCCAAGATCGCGCGCGACATCTCGGACCGGAAGCGTTTCGAGGAGCGGTTTCTCTCAACGATGGGTGAACTGCGGGACATCAAGGCCGCCCTGGACGAGCACTCCATCGTGGCGCTCACCGATGCCGCCGGCCGCATCACCTACGTCAACGACAAGTTTTGCTTTATTTCCAAATATTCCCGCGAGGAACTGATGGGCCAGGACCATCGGATTATTAACTCCGGATTTCATTCGAAATCATTTTTCGGCGACCTCTGGAGAACGATAGGAAGCGGCCGGGTTTGGCACGGGGAGATCCGCAATCGGGCCAAGGACGGCACGATCTACTGGGTGGACACGACCATCTACCCCTGCCTCGGGCCGAAAGGGAAACCGGCACAGTATGTGGCCATACGCACGGACATCACTCAGCGCAAACTGGACGAGGCCAGCCTCCAGAAATATGCGGAAGAATTGGCCGAGAAGAACAAGGAACTGGAAACGATCGTCTATACGGTCTCGCACGACTTGCGCTCTCCCTTGGTCAATGTGCAGGGCTTCGGCAAGCAGCTCGCCAACGCCTGCGAGAAGCTCCAATTCGCCCTCGGGGCGGCGCCCGATGCCAAACAGTCGCTTGAGGTGACGATTCCGCGCGCATTGAAATTCATCAATGCCGGCGTGAACAAAATGGAGATTCTCCTGGCCGGTCTGCTGCGCTTTTCCCGCCTCGGCCGGCAGGCACTGACCATTGAACGCATCGACATGAACGTCCTGATGGCCGAGGTGATGGCCGCCATGAAGTTCCAGCTGGATGCCGCCCACGCCGACGTCCGGGTGACGGACCTACCCCCGTGCCAGGGCGATCGGGCACAGACCAGCCAAGTCTTCGCGAACCTGATCGACAACGCACTCAAGTACCGGCATCCGGATCGCCCGGTTCGGATTGTCGTGGCGGGACGCCTGGAGCCCGAGCGCAGCGTTTATTCGGTCGCCGACAACGGCATCGGGATCCCTCCGGATCACCAGGCCAAGGCCTTTGAAATCTTCCATCGCCTGAATCCCGAGGGCCCCGCGACCGGCGAGGGTCTGGGCCTGACGATCGCCCAACGCATGCTTGAGCGCCAAAAGGGCAAGATTTGGATCGAGAGCAAGGGCGAGGGCGGTTCCACCTTTTATGTTTCGCTTCCGTCCGACGAGGCGCAGGCTAAGCCCGCCCCATGAACAACGCCCCCGTCATTTTGATCGTCGATGACGACGAAGGCCACGCCATTCTCGTCGAGGACAATCTCCGGGCCGCCAGCCTGGACAACCGCATGGAGCACTTTCGCGACGGCCAGGCTGTGCTGGACTTTTTCTTTGCGCGCGGCCCCGGGCCGCACGCGGTGAAGGGCGGAACCTATCTGGTCCTGCTCGATATTCGCATGCCCAAAGTGGATGGCATCGAGGTTCTGCGGCAGCTCAAGGCCGATCCCGAGCTCCACAAGGTTCCCATTGTCATTCTTACGACCACCGATGATTCCAGGGAAGTCGCGCGCTGCCACGCGCTGGGCTGCAACGTCTACCTCCAGAAGCCCGTCGACTATGAGAAGTTCGCCACTGCGATCCGCCGCATGGGCATGTTCGTCACCTTGCTCCTTTTGCCGGCCATCAACGAAGCGTGAGAATCCTGCCGTTTCGACCGCGCGCGCCCGAGATCATGGTCGTCGATGATGACGAGGGCCTGAGCCTGCTGATTTCCGACACGTTGCGGGCCGGCGGATATGTGGTGGCGGTCGCCGGGTCCGGCGCCGCCGCGCTCGCCGCCCTGCGGGAAAGAAGGCCCGATCTGATGCTCCTCGACCTGCAGCTAAAGGACATGGCGGGAGCGGCGCTGCTTGACCGACTGAAGCAGGAGAAGATCGCCGTGCCATTCGTCGTGGTGACCGGGCAGGGCGACGAGAAGGTCGCGGTCGAGATGATGAAGCAGGGGGCCCTCGATTATGTGATGAAGGACACCGGCATTCTCGACTTGCTGCCGGCCGTGGTAAAGCGCGTCCTGGTCGCACTGGAGAACGAACGGTCGCTCGCCGCGGCGCAAGCGGAACGGAGCCGGCTCGAGCGAGAGGTCCTGGATACCAGCGAGCGGGAGCGACAGCGGTTTGGCGCCGATCTGCATGACGGGGTCGGGCAGGAACTCACCGCGATCGAGCTCATGTGCGTCGGCCTGAAGGACGAGGTGGCCGCGCTCGATTCGCAGCTCGGAAAACAGATCGACCGGATCGCGGGCATGCTGCGGCGGACGATCGCGCAGACCCGGGCCCTGGCCCGGGGGCTTTCGCCGCTCGACGACCAGCCCGAGGCCCTGCAAAACGGCCTGGCCGATCTGGTCGAACGCGCCAACTCGCTCGGGCGCCTGCGCTGCCGGGTGGAAAACCTCTCCGCGCGGCCCCTGGGAGACCGGACCGCGGCGGGCCATTTTTACCGGATCGCGCAGGAAGCGATCAACAATGCGGTCAAGCACAGCGGAGCCAGCGAGGTGATCCTGCGCTGGGAGGAGAAGGGAGGCGCATTTCGCCTGGAGGTGTCCGACAACGGGAAAGGTCTGCCGAAAGATGGTGCGCGGGGCATGGGACTGGGGATCATGAACTATCGGGCCGGAATGATTGGAGCGAATTTGACGGTCGATTCGAGGCCCGGCAAGGGAGTCAGCGTGGTTTGCGCCATGCCGGCAAAGCGATGAAGCCGGCGAGACGGACTGCTCCGACGCCCGGAGCCGAGGTCGCGAAGGCTTCGGCCGCGGACGATTCGCGTCCGACGAGGAAGATTCTCCTGGTCGACGATCATCCCTTCATGCGGGCCGGGCTGGCCCAATTGATCGAACGGCAAGCGGATCTCGCCGTCGCCGGGGAGGCGGGAAATCCCGCCGAGGCCATCCGTGAACTCGCGAAAGGCCGGCCCGACCTTGTCCTCACCGATATCACGATGCCCGGCCGCAGCGGCCTCGAGTTCATCAAGGACCTGCAGGCCCAGTATCCGTCGCTTCCCATCCTCGTGGTTTCGATGCACGACGAAACCATCTATGCCGAGCGGGCCCTGCGTGCGGGAGCCCGCGGTTATATCATGAAAGAAGCGGGAGGGGACAATCTTCTCGCCGCCATCCGGCAGGTGCTGAAAGGCGAAGTTTACGTGAGTCCAGCGCTATCCACCCGAATTTTGAACGACCTCTCGAGCCGAAAGCCGCGGGGCTCCTCTTCTCCCATCGAAAAGCTGACCGACCGGGAATTTGAAGTGCTGCAGCTCATCGGGCACGGCAAAAGCACCCGGGATATCGCCGAGCAACTCCACCTGAGCCCCAAAACGGTCGACGTGCACCGCGGGCACATCAAGGAAAAGCTTGAGCTGACGGATACGACAGCCCTCGTGAGGTACGCGGTCCGCTGGGTGGAGTCGCAAAGCACCCAATTGGGCTGAATTCCACGTTCACTCGGCTCCGGCAGGTGGGTGTGAACGGGAGCCCGGCTGCCCCACTGACGGTCACGCCAGGGCTTTTTACCTAGGGATTTTCCTTAGCGGGATATGGATTCGGCTCCAATATTCAAAAACCGTGCGGTGCCGTATGATGACACCCATGAACACGACTACCTCGCTCCCGACCCAAGCCGCTCGGACCGCCACGCTAGCAGCCGAGGCGGGCTCAGACGCCGCCGCCGACCGCGCCCGCCAAAGTCGCGACATCGTGGCCCACCTGCAAAGATCCGAGATCTACCGCTCCTATGTGGACGCCTTCCAGACGACCACGAGCCTTCCCCTGGGACTCCGGGCGCTTGGTACGTTCCAATCCCCCCTGCGGGAGGCCAAGAATGCGAATCCCTTCTGCGGCCTCATGGCCAATGGCAACAAGACTTGCGCGGCGTGCCTGCGGCTCCAGCAGGAGGTGGAGGTATCGTCGGCAGCAGAGCCCCGCACGCTCGAGTGTTATGCCGGCTTGGCCGAGTCGGCGGTGCCAATCCGCGTCGGCGAAAACATTGTCGCCTATCTTCAGACCGGCCAGGTCCTATTGCGGCGCCCGACGGCGGCGCAAGTGGGAAAGACGCTGAAACAGCTGACAGAGTGGGGGTATAAGACTTCGCGGGCAGAGTTGGAGAAGGCTTACGCCGCGACCCGGATCGTGGGACGCCCCCAGTACAACTCGATCCTGCGCCTGCTCAGCATCTTCGCCGAGCACCTTTCCTCTTTGGTTAACCAGCTCATGATCTCCCAGGCCGCCGCGGAACTGCCTTCCGTGTCCAAGGCCCGGAGCTTTATCGCCGAGCACCAGGCGGAGGAGATTTCCCTGGGAGATGTCGCCCGGGCGGTCAACATGAGCGCGTTCTATTTCTGCAAGACCTTCCGCAAGGTGACGGGGGTCACCTTTGTGGACTACCTCGCCCGGTTGCGGGTCGAGACCGTGAAAAACCTTCTCTTGAACCCGCATAAGCGGATCAGCGAGGCAGCCTTCGAGGCCGGCTTCCAATCCTTGTCCCAATTCAATCGGGTATTCCGCCGCATCGCCGGTGAGGCCCCGACGGTCTACCGCGAGAAGCTGCACGGCGCGGCCCACGGCTCGGCGCCAGAGCACGGCACGCTCAGCTTCGCCGCCTAAGCGAGGTCCGAAACCAAGGGCGCGAAGGCAGTCCGGACCAGGATGGCTTTTACGCGGCTGAAGCACTCCCGGGCGGCCGGATCCGGGCGGATTTCTTCGGTCCCACCACCACGACCGGACAGTTGGCGCGTTTGAGCACTCCCCGCGCGGTGCTGCCGATGAGCAAGTCATAGAAGGCCGTATGTCCGTGCGATCCTATCAGGATGTGGCTGGCCTTCATTCGCTTGGTCTCGGCAAGGATGCAACGGACGGGTGCACCTGTTTCCAGAATCGTTTCGGCCTCGATGCCCCGGGTGCGCAGGCGCAGGCGCAGGCGCGCCAGCCGCTTGTTGGCCCACGTCCGCGCATCGGTCATCAATTGGGCGGTATCCTCCAGCGTCATGCCTCCCATATCGGTCACCACCAGGGGAGGTTGGATGACATGGAGAAAGGCCGGGCGGCCGCCGGTTTGACGGGCGAAGGCGACCGCCTCGCGGACGACGCGGGGCGTCATCGGCGAGAAATCGATCGGAACTAGAATTGTCTTTTTCGCGGCCATGCAGATGGAAGGGATTCCAACAGGGTATCCTAGGTACACCTTCCCGGCTCCGCACTCCTTGCCAAACCGCCCCTATAATTTGGCTGCCCGCCCCGTCCGAGCGTCAATTCGGCGAGGACCGACCCGTCGGCCGGCGCCGGCGTCAGCCGGAAGCCCGCCCGGCGGCAAAATTCAGCCCATTTCTTGCCGGCGGATCCTGAGATTCGCAATTTTTGCGCAAAAAATGCCAAAGGACGGCGCGCATTCCGCGAACAGCAGGGCTAAGATGCAGGAGGCTTGATCCAACTCGGACCAAGCTTATCCTCAACGATCCAATCCCGATGAAAACATTTCCTCTGATGGTAACCGCTGCTTCACTCTTCCTCTCGGCCGCGGCGGCAGGCTATTCCGCCGATGCCCCCGCCACGTGGGCCGCGAATTGCGCAGCCTGCCACGGGGCCGACGGCGCGGGCCATACCAAGGCTGGAAAAATGCTCGGAGCCAAAGACCTGAACGACGGCGCCTACCAAAAGACTTTCACCGACGACGAAGCGTTTGCCGCGCTCAAGAGCGGCTTCCAGGATCCGACCGGCAAGACCAAGATGAAGCCCTTTGCCGACAAACTTTCGGACGACGATATTAAGACGGTGATCGCGTACGTCCGTACTCTGGCAAAATAGGGTGCGGCCTTCGCGGCCGGCCCCATTCATTCCGCGCCGCTTGTTTCCGTCACCGCCGCCTGGCTCGGCAAGGACAGCCGCCTGCGATATTCCGATGCGGATTCGCCGGCAATTCGCCGAAACACCCGGTTGAATTGGGAAATTGACTGGAAACCGGCGGCGAAAGCCGCCTCGGTCACCCGGAGGTGGACCTGCCGGAGCAAAACCTTGACGACCTCGATGCGCGCCCGGGCGAGATAATGGGTAAACGTGAAGCCGGTTGCTCGCTTGAAGATCTTGCAAAAATAAAACGAACTCATGTTCGCAGCGCAGGCCACGTCGCGCAGGCGCAGATTCTCGCGCTGATGGGTCGCGATAAACGCGCGGGCTTTCACCACCGCCGGCGCCTCGCCTGGCGCCCCGCTGAGCAGAATCCCGTTGCTCACCGCCGCGAGATGCTCCGCAAAGATCGCGAGAAATTTGACCATCGATTCGTACTGGTTCTTCGCGAGCACGCGCGTTTGAAAATACAGCGCCTCGAATTCCTGCAGTTCGGAATCCGACCTCGGCGGCCCGAATTCGCGCAGGATCGCCTGAAAACGTTTCCGGGTCGGTGGCCGCAGGAAGACCTGCCCGGTCTGCAAATAGCCCACGAGGCTCTCCCCGATCCGGACCGGCACCGCCGACTCCACCAGTCCGGCGGCGCACTCGAGCGTCCTGGGCTCGTGGGTCGCGGCGCCTTCGAGACGCTGCTGCAGCTGGAGGCACGCGGAACAGGAGTTATTGCGTTGCGCCATCAGGGCGCAAAACGGATTCAACAGGCTCGATCCCTGCAGCGGAAACTGAAACGAGCCGGGCAGCCGCAGGGCCAAAGGCAGTCCGGTGATGGTTTCGAACGCCCGATGATAGTCGCGAAAAACCGCCGACCGCCTCAGCTGCGTAACCACGTCGGGCACGCTCGGATCATTGGCCGCGGAGAATCCGGATCGCGGAGCAGCGCTGGGCATCCTTTTGGCGGCGAGGGATGGCACGCGTCCAGTATAGGCGGGGCCGTCGCCGTCCCCAATGGGGTCAAAACCTACCCATCCGGCCAGCCCAGCGATGGAGGCACCTCGCCTCCGGCACCGTGGCCGGACCACCCGTCAGGTCCGCCAGGTTTGCAACAGGCGCTGGTAGTGTCCCCGTTCGAAGGCAGCGGCGTCCGGACAGCGGTCGAAATTCAGCACGCCGCGGAACTGATCGAGGGATTCGTACCCGTGCCCGCGCATCCAGCGTTGCACGCCGTCAAGGACGGTCGCGAGAAACCGCGGGCCCTGCTGCAACAATACCGATACCAGTTGCACCGCGTGGGCGCCGGCCAGCGTGGCCTTGATGACGTCATCGGCGCTGTGCACCCCTCCGGTGACGGCGAGCGAGCAGCGAAGCCGGGCGGCTAGAATGGAAATCCAGCGCACGCGCAGCAGAAGCTCCGTGGAATCGGACACGCGCAATTGGGGGTCGGCCGACAGATCCTCGGAGTTGAGTTCGAGCTGATAAAAGCGGTTAAAGACGACGATGCCGTCGGCGCCGCACTTTTCCAGTTGCCGGGAAAAGTGCACCAGCGAGGTATGAAACACCGATAGCTTTACCGCCACCGGGATTCGGACGGAGGCCTTCAGCAGGCGGACCGTCTCGAGCATTTCGCCCTCGACCTCCGAGGCGGAAGCATCCGGATCGGTCGCGATATGGTAAAGATTGAGCTCGATGGCGTCCGCCCCCTCGTCGGCACATCTGCTGGCGTAATCGATCCACCCACCGGGCCGGCAACCGTTCAACGAGGCAATGACCGGTATGGAAAGAGAGCTCTTAAGATAGGCAATCTGCCTCAGGTATTGCTGGGGCGTAAGTTGATATTCGGAAAGCGAAGGAAAATACGCGCCCGCTGCCGGATCCGTCGCTTCGGACGCCTTGGTTCGTTCGTGGCCGGTGCGATAAGCGGCATCCAGATAGATCTGCTCCTCAAAGATCGACCGCATCACCAGCGCGGATGCACCCAGATCCTGGAGTTCGCGGGCGCTATCGGTATGGTCCGCGAACGGCGAGGCTCCGACCACCAGGGGCGAGCTTAGCTTAAGGCCGAGATAAGTGGTTGAGAGATCCATGGTGGAGGGTGGGCCAATGCCCCGGGGGTTGCAACCATACCCCGTCGTCCCCGTCAGAGCGAGGTCGCGCTTCGCCGCGGCGCAGGGTGTCCCCAATCGCGCAGACTTCGTTCGGTATCGGTCATCGGCCGGTTATTCCAGTCAAAGAGCAATGCTGCTCTAGGGAAGCCTGGGTTCTTGCCCTTCGCCTTGTCGGCAGCGGGCGTGGGATGGGACGGAAACGGAATGGTTTCTTGGATGATATTCATGATGGTAGTCCGGCTGGCGCGAGCGTTTGCTGAAGCGAACGAATTTGGCTGTCGCAGGTCGGGGGCGGCGTTGGCATGAACGCGTAATTTCGTCCTGAGAACCTGATCCTAGCTAAAGACGGAGCACCTGGCTCTACGCTTCTTGGCCAAAGTTGGGCATTAATTGCCATTGAGCCCGCAAGTCCTCTCGAGGCCTCCAAGGCACCCCGGCTACCGGCTTGAGCCGTGTTCATCAAACCACCCACCGTGCCTCGTATCTATGGATGCCCGCGCCCGCTGAGGCTTCAAGCCGAAGGGATCGGGCAAAGGGTCTGGCTCGGTCAACCCCTGGACCGATCGACCGGTTGTTCAGCAGCCGGTTAGGAGGCAGTGAGAATGACCTTGAGGGCCTTTTCTTTGGCCGCATTGCCAAAGGTGTCGTAGGCCTTCATGATCTCATGGAGCGGAAAGCGATGCGTGATGAGCTTAAGGGGCTCGACCTTGCGCGATCGGACCGTTTTCAGGAGCAGGGGAGTCGAAACCGTGTCCACCAACCGCGTCGTGATGGTGATGTTGCTCGACCAGAGTTTCTCCAGGTGAAGCTCAACGCTCTTGCCATGCACGCCGATATTGGCGATCCGGCCGCCGGCCGCGATGATCGCCTGGCAGATCCCGAAGGTGACGGGCGTTCCCACCGCCTCGATCGCCACGTTGACCCCTTTGCCGCCGGTGAGCTTCATGATTTTCTCCACCGGATTCGTGCTCACCAGTCTCGTGGCACCGAAGACCTTGGCCACATCGAGCCGGTTTTGGTCCGTGTCCACCATGATGATCTCCGCCGGTGAGTAGAATTGTGCCGTCAGGAGCGCCGACAACCCGATTGGCCCGGCGCCGATGATCGCGACGATGTCTCCGGGACCGACCTGACCGTTGAGCACCCCGCACTCGAAGCCGGTCGGCAGGATATCGCTCAGCATCACGAGGCGTTCCTCGTCGTCGTCAGTCTCCGCAATGTGGTACAAGCTGGTGTCGGCGTGGGGGATTCGAACGTACTCCGCTTGAGTGCCGTCGATCATATACCCCAGGATCCAACCGCCGTCCTCGCAATGCGAGTACATGCCTCGCCGGCACGGCAGGCACTTGCCGCAGGATGTGACGCACGAGATGATTGCCCGATCGCCCAGCTTGAAGTCTGCCACCGCCGAGCCGACCTCGGTCACAATGCCGACGCCTTCGTGGCCCAAAATCCGCCCTGCCTTCACCTCCGGGGTGTCGCCTTTCATGATGTGAAGATCCGTCCCGCAGATGGTGGTCTTGCGGATCTTCATGATCACATCGGTCGGCTTGAGGAGCGTCGGCCGCGGCTTTTCTTCCCAAGCGCGGTCATTGGGACCGCGATAGACCAGGGCCATCATGGTGTCGGATTTGGAAGTGGCGTTGGCGGCGGACTTGGGCGGCTCGGCAAGAATCAAGGTATTCATAATAATGGGGGTTCGCTAGGCCTTATAGTACCATCGCGCCGAGAGTCGGCTCAGCATTAATTGCTCTTCTGTGCGCGTGCCTTGGCGGGCGGCGCTTTGGACCGTTGCGATCGGGCAAATCCAGAAGGGTTACACCCCATAGCCGGGACTACGCGATGAGTGCATCCTGTCGTTTATCGTGAGCAATAAATTATCCGAGACCTCTGCTGCCGTGAAGCCGTCGTTGGCAGATGAAATTCGTCAGACCATCCACCTTCGCACCTGCGCGTTGGCCTTGATCAACGGCCGTCTTCCCGGGCACATCGCCCAAGCTGATTATGAACAGGCCAGACGGGAGCTCATGGGCGAACGCGATTTGGCTGGGCCCGGGCTTGGCATCTAGCACTAGGCCAGCCGACGGGCGTCGGCGTCGGGGTGACCGAGCGGGCCGTAGTTGCTTCGCCCATGGCATGCAAACGAAGGGCGACCGGACGGTGGGGATGGCTTTGGCGCTACAGCGAAGTTGTGGCCCGGCCAGCACCGGGGAATTGCCCCTCGAGCTCTGCCATTATCTCGTCACTGTCGAAGGATCGGGGCGAGTTGTCGCCCGCGGACAACTGCCGCTCGGCTTCCAGCCAGATCTCGTCGTCGCAGGCCAGCGGACAGCCTCTCTGCCGCCAAAGCGCCTCGGCCCGTGCTGCGGTTTCTCCATGAGAGGGGGCCATGCGGACTTGGGGGGCTGAGGGGGATGTTTTGCGGGAGACTTTCTTCTTCATGATCGGAGTGTATCTGGAGCAGCCTGCGGCGACTATGGGGTATTGACCCACTGGGCGATTGAGCGGCTTTGAGCTAAAGCCGCTTGATCGGGCTAGGGGGTGGGTGAAGGCCCCATTTTCTCAATAAAGCATACTCACTATAAAGGAGGCGCTGGAACCCCGTCGGATGCCCACCTTGAATTCAAAGGATACCTTTAACATCGTAATCCTCTACGATGAGATCGCCGCCGGCCGGCTGGGGATGGAACTCTATGCCCGGCTCGTCCGTAGTTTGGCGGATGAATGTCAGCCCGAACTTAGCCTCTGGCGATTCGACATAGTCGCGACTCCGGAAATCCCGCCCGAGGTGAATCAAAATCTCACCGCGGCCGATCTCATCCTTATCCTCGGGCGTAGCCGCCAAGCATGCCCGCTGCGGTTTTGGCATGGACCCGACAGAACGGGCCAGCCGGAGGACTCGCTAAGCCACGTCTTGGTTGCCTTTCTCGAAGTTTCGGGCGAGGCCGACCCGACGTCGGACGCCCGGGTGGAACTGCCCCAGCCCGCGGTCGATCATCGCCCCCAAAGGATTTTCGAGTGGGAGCCGCACAATAGCGGCTCGCCCTTCGTGGATTCAACCCTGCCGCCCAGCCGTGAGTTCCACTGTTCACAATCGGCCCTGGATGGGAATAAGGTGGGGGATGCCGTATTCGCATCCTCACGCCCTAACTCGTGAGCAAGTGCTGAGCCGGATTGGCGGATTTACTAGAGAATCGATACCACCGGCATAGTTTTGCCCGGTGCGTCCCGACTCAGAAATTGCTTTCGATCAAAACCTCACGAGCGCGCCTCAGTGCGTCGTCGAAGTGCGGACAAATATTTCTTTGTCCGATTTTGCTGATAAACCCGACCTTCCCAAGCATTTGCAGTGGCTGTCGGTGGGTTCCGCTCAAGACCACGACTCCGCCGGCGGCCTGGATTCGCTCCACCACGCTCTCGAGAGCGTTGAGCGCCGTCGTGTCCATCGCGGGGACCAAGTGCATCCGCAAGACGAGCACGCGAGGCAGTTGCGCAACCCGCTGCAAGGCATCCTCCATCTTCTCAGCCGCGCCGAAAAAGAATGGGCCGAAGATACGGTAGACCAAAACCCCCTCAGGAATGTCCTTACCGTGCGCCAACTGCTCGGGTGTCTCGAGTTCATCATGGGTTGTGACCGCGGAGACCTCGGTAGTCTCAGCAATGCGCCGGATAAAAAGCACCGCCGCCAGCACCATGCCCACTTCCACCGCAATCACCAAGTCGAAGACGACCGTCAGCATCATGGTGGCGACCAGCACAGCAGCGTCGCTTCTCGGCATTTGCGGCAACCGCACGAGCTCGTGCCATTCGCCCATTCGGGCAGCCACCATGACCAGCACGGCGGCAATCGCAGCCATCGGCACGAATTGAGCATAGCGGGAGAACGCGAGGACGATGACCAGAAGGGTGATAGCATGGACGACGCCCGCCACGGGTGTTCGCCCGCCGGTACGAACATTGGCCGAAGTGCGGGCGATCGCGCCTGTCGCCGGCAGGCCGCAAAAAAGCGGGCAAACAATGTTAGCCAAGCCTTGGGCGATCAGTTCGGTATTCGCATCGTGCCGGTCATTGATTAGGCCATCCGAGACAACCGCGGAGAGGAGGGACTCGATCGAGCCAAGGACCGCGATGGTGATCGCCGGAGCGATTAATCCGCGAATTCGCTCCAGCGACAGCACGGGCCACGCAAAGGGGGGCAACCGCGAAGGAATGGCCTGCGCGCCGAAGCGCGCTCCCAGCGTAGCGACACCGTGCGAGTGCGGCCATCCGAGAAGAGTGACGGCCACCGTAGCCAGCACCATCGCAACGACCATCCCGGGAACCCGCTTCCACCCGAGTCGCGGCCAGAAATAGATCACCAAACCGCTAGCGACGGCCGTCACCGTTGCCAGCGGATTCGCGTCTCGCAGATGCTGACCGAGCCACCAAACTTTCTCCAGAAATTCGCGTGGGGCAGGCTCGGTGGTCTTGATTCCGAGAAAATCCGCCGCCTGGCTCATCATGATCGATATGGCGATGCCAGTCGTGAATCCACTCGTGACGGGATAGGGGATGTATTTAATCAACGTGCCGATCCGCGCCAACCCCATGACAACCAGGATGCCGCCAGCCATGATTGTCGCCAGAAGCAGGCCATCATAGCCGTAACGTTCGATCACCAGGAGTACGATCGGCATAAAAGCCGCCGTCGGCCCGGCGATTTGGACACGACTGCCACCGAAGATGGAGACGATGAAGCCAGCAATGATCGCGGTAAAAAGCCCGACAGCCGGAGCGGGGAACGGAGTGGCCACTCCCGCGGGCACACTGGCAACGCCCAGGGCCAGCGCCAGCGGCAGGGCGATCAAGCCGACCGTGATGCCCGCGCCAATGTCAGCCATCAGCTGCTCGCGATTGTAGCTCCCGTTCAATAGCTCGAGGCTCCGTGGCCGGAATCGATCAAAGAATGAGGACTTCATAGGGCTGGAAAGTGGTGTCGGTTAGGATTCTCGGGAACATACGCTAGCTGACCTCGGGCGGTCGAAGACTTTCCGCGATTTCCTCTTCAGCAGAAACGAACATTTCAGAGCAATTCCAGTTAAGGCACCCACGCCGCGCCCAAGTACCACGGGCCTGGGCGCCTCGTTCATCTCTTGACGGAACCCCGAGGCGATTGGTGGTCGCCTCGTTTTCTCAGACGACGGTAGCAGGCCAAGGTGGATGTGGAGGCCAAAAGATGCGCACTTTCCCACAAGATCCGGCGCGAGCGAGCGAAGAATTGATGGTATCAATGAAGTGCAATGAAAACCAACTTGTTGCCTTCCAATCCACAAACCTCCGAAGAAATTCTTCGGGACCTACACGAAATCGTCGCCCACACCGAGAGGCACTTTGGCGCCACCCTCGACGCATGCGCCAAAGAAACCTCCGCCAATCTGATGGCGCGGCTGGACACGGCGCAAAAGTGCCTAACCGAGCTCTTCGCTGACGCTGCGACAACGGTAAGCAACAGGACAAAGCGCGCCGACAAAGTCATCCGCTCGCATCCTTATGAGGCTCTGGCGGTAGCACTGGGGGCAGGCACATTGATCGCAATACTGCTGAGTCGCAAAACAGATCCAGCCGGCCGCTAGTTGCTGGTCGGTGCTCTCCATTTAGGAGCGATCTTCGCTTCACCTTGGGAGTGAAGTTCGCGTTGTCGGACAGGAGGAGTAGGTCGAGCCTTACTTTTGCCTCAGAAGATTACTTAACATAATATTTATTGTGCGATACTAGCATCCCTAAAGCGTTATCTTGTAATACCAAAGCATATCGGTAGACTTTCCCAATGGATCAGGAGCTACAGACCTTAGCCCGGTCTCTTGTCTGGTGGAAGCCGCCCGAAGCGGTCGATTTGTCGTACCTAGTCCGACGGACCATGGAGATGGGCACTCCTGAAATGCTTGCCACAATACGTCAGCAATTTGGCGAGCCCTACCTGCGAGAGGCCCTGACAACCGCTGAGCCGGGTAATTTTTCCGAACCGTCCTGGAATTACTGGCACGTCGTTTTCGGCATTCGTCCAACCCCACCTCTGCCTCAGCGTATCGTTCCCGATTCTCCTTATGTTTCAGCCGAAATTAGACGCGCTGCCTCCCGCCCAGCGAGCGCTGTGGCCGAGGCTAGCTGATCTTCCATCGCATTTCGTGTTGTATGGCGGAACGGCGGTCGCGCTACGCTGTGGACACCGCATTTCTGAGGATTTTGATTTCTTCAGCGCCCAGGCGTTCACCCCTGAGGCATTGTTTGCGCAGTTACCCTGGCTTGGAACTCCAGAGCCGAAGGTCTTTCAAAGGCATTATAACACTCTCACGGTAGAGCTTTCACAAACTTTAGGGCCGGTAAAAGTCTCCTTTTTCGGCGATATCGGCTTCGGCCAAATCAAGCGGCCGGATATTTCCGCCGACAACGGGCTGAAAATCGCTTCGCCGGAAGATCTTTTGGCGCTAAAACTTGGCGTTATCCACCAACGGCTCGAGGCGAAGGACTACCTGGATATACATGCCCTCTTGAAATCCGGTCAAAGCCTCGCGGCCGGCTTGAGTTACCTCGATGCGCTTCATCCGTTAGCGACGAACTGGGCAATTGTTCTTAAGACCTTGGTCTACTTCAAGGGTGGCGATTTGGATCGACTGCCGGAAAACGTTAAACGAGATCTCGAGCAAGCGGTCCGAGACGTGCGCGAAGTGCCAGGGGTTTTAGCAGCCAAGGAGCCTATAGGCAGCGGCGTATAACCCTCACCTCTCGGCGCACCGCAACTTTCTCAACCTGACCCTGGGGAATTGCCCCTAAAGCGTCATCTTGCAATAGCTCTTGGATATGCAAACCAGGCTCGAGCTAGAACCACCCATTTGGACGATGAAACGCTGACTTGAGTTCAGAGTGCCACATCAGCTTGGGGCGGCTGTGTTGCTCGCGGTTGCGCGGTCTCTTCCTTCGTTAGTTGCCAGTAATCAACCGGGGAGCCATTAAATCCGTGTGATCGCACGTATAGGTGTAATGCGAGTGGGCAAACCGTTACGTCCGCTATTGTGCTATCCGGGCTAAAGCCACCTGTTCCTCCGGCGTACCCTGCACCGATAAGCTCCATACTACGTAGATGATCGAGTTCTCGATCCAGTCGGTGTAAGTCAGTTATGCCGGTTAGCTTCGTCAATTCTTCGAACGTCATACGAAATTGGGTCGCATACGGGAAGCCGGAGGGGGACACATATTTTTTGCAGGATTCGCATGCTCACCTAGTAGGCGTTCCGCTCCGTTCGCAATGTTAGCGGCGTTATCTCTCCGCCAGCGTCTGACTTTATCCTTTAAGAGAAGGCCATATTCCTCTGCCGCAGGTAGGCATATTCGACTCAGAAATGCACCGGCAGCCGCAATTGTTGCCTCAGTGACCCGATCTACAGCCTTTGCGGCTGGTCGTACGCCGAAAATATCCAGGCTTTTCGACTTGTCGGTGCCGCTCATTGTGCGAAATCGTTAGGCTGTAAACCTTTGGTGTTGAGGTTCGTAGTCTTCCAGTAGCGAACTGAAACAACAGCCGTTATTGCTTCGTGCCCCAAACCACCAAGTGCACGATGCCGAGCCCTATTAACCCTCCGGCCCATCCCGCCGCGAGGAATATAGGAATCAGCAGAAACGGGTGTCTTTTGGTCGCGCGATCTAAGACATTCATATCCGACAGCGCGAATCTTGTGCCAGTGGTGCTGAATTACATCAATTCGGAAATTAACCGGATTACTTTGTCTCGGGCGGGGACGCCGAGGCTGTCAGCGGCGCGTTGAGAAAAACATACTTCGGATCGGCTGGGCCAACGGCCTTCCCCTTCTCCGAGAGGTAAGCATCGAAGGCGGGCCCCTCCAGTGTCCGCAGGCAGGCGAGGACAATGCTCGCATCGACAGCGGCGCCGGCGGGATTCCGGTGGGTGGGATCCTTCGCGCTGTTGAAATATTTCGAGACGACAGTGGCGCCCTCCTGGTCATAGCGGTCAGCGATCATGTTATGGACGTCGAGGAGCGGCACATTGGCCGCCTTGGCGACTTCCGCCGACCAGACGCTGTAGCGCGTGGGCTCCTTCGGGCGCTCCTCCTTGGTGGGAGGTGCCTGACTCGGATCGCGCTCGATCTTCCCGTCGATCCACCGGTCGCGAATCGTGAGGGTAAGAACGACGGGCTGGGCTCCCTTGGCTCGGATATCAGCGATGTACTTCCGGAGATACCAGCCGAAGGTATGCAGGGTCTCCGGCTTGTTCGTGGTCGAGCGAATGATGTCCTGGGTCTCTTCGCCTAGTCCAAAGAGCGATCCGCGGCCATTGGCGTCGTTCAGGGGATAAGGGTCGTTGTGGCCCCATTGCAGGAGCACGATGTCGCCCGGCTTCAGCTTCGCGAGAAGCTCGTCGAGATGCCCTTCGGTGATGTAGGTGCGGGAACTGCGGCCCCCGCGCGCTGCGTTTACCGCCGTGATCTTGGTCGGATCGAAATAGGTCAGAAAGGGAGTTCCCCACCCCTGGATCGTGGGGATCCGGCTCTGGTTTGCAGCCGTCGAGTCACCTACGACGTACAGGACAGGCTGGGTGGAGGCGGCGAGGGTCGGAGCCGTCACCGGCTGGGCCTTGATACCCGGCGCGAGGAGCAGAGAGCAGAGGACCAGGAGGCGATGGTGGGGGGATTTCATCGAGGGTGATCGGAACGAACTTCCGCCTGACGCTGAAGGCCGGTGATCGTTGCACTTTGCCCACCGGATCGGGAAGCTCGGCGCCCTCCTCGGAATCCCTGGGAATCCCTTACTGCCGCTTTCTTGCAGCGTACACCGGCAATTCCCGCGCGCCCCGCAGAAGGCATTCAGCGTCGAGATCTACGTCGAGATCGGGCCAATGAACCGAAAACGAATATAGGACAAAATTTGCCCGTTCAGATCGCGTTCCCCGCTGCAACGTCGGATAAAACGTCAACGGAGCACTCACCTGGCGGCCATCCTTCAGATGGAACGTCAGCATAGCATCGTCTATTTCAACTGCCCTGATTTCAGGATCGTTCATTCCAGGTCCTCATTATCGGTTCTCGATGTTCTTTTATCAAGCCGAGGATGTCGCTCAACTCGTGCCTCCGAAAGCCCTTCGATCGAGCAATTTTCAACCCTTTTAGCCAGAGTCGGCACCCAGCCGATGATAGCAATCCTTGAGCACGGATTGCTGACCGGTAGCTTCGCAACTCTTATTCAGCCCGCAACGCGACAATGGGGTCAACCTTGGTGGCTCGGCGAAGCGGAAACCAAGCGGCGATCAGGCTGGTCGCGACCAGGGTCGCGATTCCCGGGATCAGCATGCCGGCTGATCCCCCCATCGCCGGCGTCAACGATCCCAGGACGCGCAAGAGCGCCAACGCGCCCAAAGCGCCGCCGGCCGCGCCGATCAGGCCGAGCATCAGTGTCCGGCCGAGCACCAAGCGCACGATGTTCGAGGCGGTGGCGCCAAGAGCCATGCGGATTCCGATCTCCGAAGTGCGCTGGACGACAAAAGTGCTGACGACGCCGTACACTCCAATTGCCGCCAGAACCAGGCCGGCAGCGGAAATCGCGCCCACGATTTTGGCGATAAGCCCAAACCCGCTCCCCACGGCGTTCTGCATCAGCACGCGCACCGGCGAGATGTTGGAGATGGGCAGCGCCGGGTCCAATTTGAAGATCGCTTCCCGGAGCGTGCCGGTGAGGGCCTCGGGAGGGCCGGATGTGCGCAGGCTGACACTCATCCAGTTGGCCGACTCCTGGAACCACGGCCGGTACAGCTGGAAATGCGACTCCGGGGGGGGCGACTGCGTCGAAGACGGAACGCGTTTCGGCTACGACACCGACGACTTCGATCTCCCGCTGGTCTTCATCGGCCGTATACCGGAAGTGCTGCCCCACGGGGTTCTGGTTCGGCCAGAACGTTCGGGCCATCGCTTCGTCGATCAAGGCCACCGGCGGCGACTGGGATTGATCCTTCTCCGAGAACAGCCGGCCATTCACGAGACGAATTCCATACGTCGCAAAGTAACCCGGACTCGCGGAGATATCATACGCAATCGGCTCGGATCCCGGCTTCGGCAAGGGGCGACCCTCGATGGCGATCTTCTCCCTCTTCCAGTAGCCGAAGGGCGGAGTTTGATGCGAGACGGCCACGGATGTCACGCCGGGGAGGCTCATCAGCTCAGTTTCGAGCCTCCCAATGAAGGCATCCCGGCCCGCTTCGTGCACATACGGCGGACGATACGGCAGCACCAGGGCCCCCGTGAGTACGCCGTCGGGCTGCCAGCCCAAATCTTGCCGGGCGATCTGATCGATCGCCCGAAAAAAGTATCCGGCCCCAGCCAAAAGGACGAGGGACAAGCCGAGTTGGACGGCAACCAGCGCATGCCGGAGGCGCTGGCCAGAACGATCGGCCGTCGCCGTCCGACCACCGCTTTTAAGAGCTGTCAGCGGA
>Ga0206819_10114_pt1 | contig 26970 bp, 24 predicted proteins | sample Alteio_BWOrgCont_87_FD_152855 | JGI IMG/M metagenome (GOLD analysis project Ga0206819, IMG submission 152855) | Enriched cells from forest soil in Barre Woods Harvard Forest LTER site, Petersham, Massachusetts, United States -... | ecosystem: Environmental > Terrestrial > Soil > Temperate forest >... | reverse complement strand
CACCAACCCGACACGATCGCCCGTCTTCAGCTTAGGTGCTCTTATCACCGCGTGCCTGCCTCTTCAATGCGGAAGCGGACATTTTTTCCTGCTTCGAGGCTGGCTTTCACTCCTAACGGCAGAGTGAATTTGCGGTCACCATGTCCAAACCGCAATCCGTAAACCACGGGGACACCGAGGTTACCCAGGCGTTCCTTCAAAATGCGCTCGACGCTAAAATTCAAAGGCAAAACCGTGCGGCGGCTGCTGCCGGGTTTGCAACCGACTGATTCACCAAATATGATACCAGCGCATTTTTGCAGTTTACCCGCGAGCAAAAGCTGACAAATCATCGCATCGATCGCATAGGGCTCTTCACCGACGTCTTCCAGGAAGACAATCTTGTCTTGCGTTTCGATTTCCCACGGCGTTCCCATCAACTGCTTGATCACAGTGAGCGAGCCGCCGACCAGGGCTGCATGCGCGCGACCGGGCGCAATCACCAGCCGCGGCGGAGGATAAAGCGGCTTCCACGGCGCGTTGGGAGGATCGACGATGACGCCGATCGGTTTGCCATGATTGATCACAGCCTTGCGAAAATAATGAAAGGTGTAGGCAGATTCAAAAAAATTGCCGGCGGTCGGACCGTGAAAGGTGACTAGCCCCGTTTGCTGATAGATCGAAATGAGCAAGCCGGTGATATCGCTGAAGCCGATCAAGATCTTTGGCTTGGCGGCAATCATGTCAAAGTCGAGCTGCGGCAATAATCTGACGCAGCCGTTGCCGCCGCGCAGAGGCCAGACGGCGTCGACATCGGGATCGGACCAGATGGTGTGGAAATCGCTCAGGCGATTCTCATCCGTACCGGCAAAATCGCTGTAGATGTCGAAAATATGCTTGCCCAGTTTCCACTTCAAACCCAGCGATTCCAGCCACTTGTAGGTGAACTCGATGTGCCCTTCCTCAAACGGAGAGCTCGATGGCGCTACGATTCCGACGGTGTCTCCTTTGCGGAGACTGCGCGGCTTGATCAGGGTCTGTCTGGCAGTCATGAAGAGGAAGGGCCTGGCTGGCAAAGCGTTAATTGTAACGCATCAACATGGATAAACTTTAGTAACCGCGCCCCTTTCGCTGGTATAGTTAGATGTGCTCAAGCAAATCTCAATATGATTGATGTTGCGGGCAGGTGACTGCGGCTAATGCCGTCGAAGCCGATCGAGTGAGCCGCGAGGAGCAAACCAGATGATGACGACGGAGAAATCGCCCGTCACGAGAGATGACAGGCTCAAACTGTTCACACCGGAGCAACTCAAATGGCTGGACAAAGCGCGCAAGTTCGCTGATTCCGTGCCTCTGGCCGACGTGATCCGCGCTGACAGCGAAAATTCTTTCCGCCGTGACCTCTTCGAAGCCGCATGCAAAGAGGGATTAGGCGCGCTGCCCTTCCCCACCACTTACGGAGGATCGGGCGGCGACTACGTCAGCTTCTGCCTGGTCAACGAAGAATTCGGCAAGCGCTGCATTCCGATTATGAGTTCGCTGGGAGTGCACGTCCTTTGCCAGGAGCCGGTTTACCGCTTTGGAACGGATGCGCAAAAGCAAAAATACTTACCGCCCTCATCGACAGGCAAATATCTCGCTGCTTTCGGCTTGACAGAACCGAACGCCGGCTCTGACACAGCGGCAATCGAAACCAATGCCCTGGAGAGGGGTGACGAATTCATCCTCAACGGCACCAAGACGTTCATCACCAGTGGTGCCTCGGCTGACTACTTCATCGTCATGGCGCGATTGAAAGAAGACAACGCCATTGCCTCGTTCATCGTGGAAAAAGGTTTCCCCGGATTTTCCATCGGGCAGAAGTTCGACATGCTGGGCATGCGCGGCTATGCCACATGCGAAATTGTTTTCAGCGATTGCCGCGTGCCTAAAGAAAATATGCTCGGCGCCAAAGGCGAGGGGCGCAAAGTGGCGCTCTCCAGCCTGGCCAAAGGGCGGGTGACGATCGCCGCGCAAGCGACCGGCTGGGCGCAAGGTGCGCTCGACGCTGCCGTCAAGGTATTGCGAGAGAAGCACGTTGTCGATGCCAAAGACGTCGAGCTACAGTTGGGAGAACTTGCCTGCCTGATCGAGTCGGCTCGCGTTCTTATGTATCAAGCTGCCTACAGCATCGATCGCGGACAGTCCGATGTCGTGCTCGCCGGCATGGCCAAAGTGCAGGCGACAGATGCAGCGATGAAAGTTTCCACCGACGTGCTGTCGCTGCTTGGCGCTGACGGCATGAAGCCGGAGCTTTTGATCGAGCGCATCTTCCGCGATGCCAAAGCCGGTCAAATCTATGAAGGCACTAATCAAATTCAACGCATGTTGATTGCTCGATCACTTCTCAAATAAGCACCAAATAATGAGCGCAAACGAGAACGACAATTCCAACGAGCAATCGGTAGCGGTGGTGCTGACGCCATCGTCGCACGACGTTGAAGCCACGGTCGCCGGATTGGCTGAGTTCGTGTCGCACCCGCCACCGATCATGCACTATCTGGATGTTTTCAATAAATCTGTGCTTGTCTTCATCATCGCCATGGTCGTGATGGTGTTTGCTTTTGGTCCATTGATTACAGCTAAAGTCATGGTCGCCGGCATATTCGTAGGGCTCGCACTGGCCTGCCTCATAGTCGCAGTTTTACGCGATTGGATTTTGCTTCAGCTTAGGGATGTCGAAGAGATGGGATATTTTTTCAACGATCTGACGAAGCACGACGCTCAGCAGGCTCGTGTTGCGTTATCAATGTTGAACGAACGTTTAGATTCGCAGCTGCATCCTGTTGAAGCAGCAGTGATTCCGGAGCTTTTGAAAAACGTCGGTCCGCTCGTCAGACTATTGATGAAGAAGGAAAAAAGCACGATGAGTTGGATGATGCTCGGCGCCAGGGTAGCGAAGAATGCCTTCGACATCTTCAAAAACCGCAAGCAGAGCTGACTCTATTGAGCATTGGGTCCCGGGACATGCCATCTAAGACTATTTCTGAATTCGATTTCAAGGAATACACCAGCTCTCTGCGGCAGGCGATCGAGAGCAGTCTCGAGTCATATTTGCAGTGCAATGATCCACCTGGACTCTGGGATTCCATGCGCTATTCGGTCTTGAATGGTGGCAAACGTCTGAGAGCGCTCTTATGTTTGAGCAGCGGCACCGCGATCAGGAGCGGGGGGGCCAAGACATTGAAAACCTTGATGCCATGCGCTTGTGCCATTGAGATGGTGCACGCCATGAGTTTGATTCATGACGATCTTCCCTGCATGGACAACGACGATTTGCGTCGAGGCAAACCGACCAATCACAAAGTTTTCGGCGAGGCGCTGGCTTTGTTGGCAGGTGATGCATTGCTAATGCATGCAATAGATATCCTTATAGATAAAACTCCCCGGTCGATCGATCGATCCACTCTCTTGAGCGTGGCGTTGGAGTTAGCCAGAGCGACCGGAGCCAGAGGCATGGTTGCGGGACAGGTTGATGACCTGGCCTTTACGGGATTGGCCGCTCACGATGCGGCGAAAGACCCTACCGCCACAGGCGGAGCACTGTCGACTATGAGTCACACAACTTTGGACGCCAAAATCATCGAATCAATCCACAGCCGAAAAACCGGCGCGCTGATCAAATTCTCAGTTTGGTCCGGCGGCAAGCTGGCAGGCGCATCCCAAGCCCAACTTCAGGCACTGGATCGTTTTGGCGACATTCTCGGGTTGGCCTTTCAAATTGCCGACGATCTGCTTGACGTGACAGGAGACATCAACACCCTTGGCAAAACGCCGGGCAAGGACGAAGCGACGAAGAAAGCTACCTGGGTACGAATCTTCGGTATCAATGGAGCCAAAGAAAAATTGGCCGAGCTCGAGGAAGAAGGCGAAAATCTTCTTGCCGGTCTCCACTTGGAGAGTGGCTCGTCGCCTGCTCTTAATGCCCTTCTGAAGTATGCTATCCACAGATCGAATTAAGAGGTTCTCAAGAAACTACATATGGATTTGCTCTGGCTGGGGACAACATTTGCGCAGACAACACTCACAACTGCCGACCTTGAGAACGCCTCACAATATGCCGCTCACGCATCAGGCAGAGGATGGCAAGTCATACTCGTCACTCTGCTTTGCAGCTTGATCGCGCAGGCGATCAAACTGGTAACCAAACTTTTTCGCACAGGCAAACTCGATCTGCGTGTCCTGGCAAAGACAGGTGGCATGCCGTCTAGTCACAGCAGCTGCACGATGGGCATGGCCGTTTCCGTCGGTCTGATCGAGGGCTTCAACTCATGCTCATTTGCGATCGCACTCTGCCTGGCCATGATCGTCATGTACGACGCAGCGGGCGTACGGCGCACCGTTGGGCTGCAAGCGAAGGTGCTCAATCAGATGATGACCGAGTTGTTTTCCGATCATCCGCACCTCTCTTCAGAACGCATTAAAGAATTCCTAGGGCATACACCAGTCGAGGTATTGGTGGGTGCGGTACTTGGATCATGTATTGCATGGGCCTTTAATACCTGGGCCGTGTCTCTGTTTCAGCACGTTTGAACGCGCTTGTCATGCGCTTCAAAAGCCGCAACGAATGAACTAACTGTAATACATGACTACTGCTCATATTCTGTAACTTTGCTATATAATCAAGGTCTTGGAAAGGGTTGCCAGTTTCCCCCCAGGAAAACCAAGCTAACGGTGTTCTTAGGGAAAACAAAAAGTGAGGGGAAGATAATCTTCTCCCGCATGGTTTCGGATTGCCTAAAAATCACTCTGGATCTGGTGGCGTTTTTCAAGTTTGAACAATTGCTCCTCGAATCAAAAATCGAAAGTGCAATTGATGCGCGTTGGAGGGTAGCGAAAAGCTATCAGTTTTAAAAAAGGCAAGAAATTGCTTATACCAGTCGGGTTCCGTTCTTGGAGAAAAGGAGGAAAGGCAGAGATTTTACCGGAGGCTAATGCAAAGGTTACTGCTGCCGAAATCTAGATGAATACAACGGTCCAAACAACTACTTCTGCCAAGACTACTTCGCCGCGGCGTTCGCGTTTCCCTGGCAAAGAGTCTGGTTCGGTTTCGTTCAATTTGACAGCACTTGGTCGCCAGTTGCTCAAAGAGCAAGCTGCGTCCGCTGGTGTCTCAAATGGTGACTATGTTGAAATGCTAATTCGTGAGCGCGCCGGCATGCCGCCTCTGAGATTGCCTGCGTCCGCTAAGCAAACTGGACCCAAGGGTGGCGCTAAGTCGTTCTTCTTCGGCAAAAACCGCGGAACGACGACAGCCGTCTGCGTAACGCCGATGGCCCATCGCCTCCTTGACGAACAAGTAGCTGCATCGCGCATGAGCCGCGGTGACTATATCGAGTATCTGCTGCGCGAAAAAGCAGGACTGATCGATGAAGCTTTAGCTGCTGCCGCAATTGCACAAGCACAGCAACAAGCGACCCCACAAACTTCGTTCGCGCCCCCCGCGACCGAACAGGAAACGACGTACGTTCCCCCCGTACATCAGCCAGCTCCGATCGATTGGTCAAACCAATAGCTAAGAGCTAGCACTGTCCTCCTTTTAGGGCTCCGCCAAAAACGCGGAGCCCTTTCTTTTGTTTGGCTGCGGTACCACCGACGGTGCATCGACGGTAGACAAAAATGTCACACCCCCGCCACAATGACCGAGGCGAAAACGCACTACTCTGGCTTGAGCAGCTCGAATTCGTATTTCTCTTGCGGTTCTTCGGGAGCAGCTGCGGCGGTGAGTAGCCGGCAGGATTCGACGATGCCTAGCAGGTGACTGGCGGTTGAAAGAATGCGCGCAGTTTGAACAATGTCCATTACGGTTGTCGGCGGCAATGACTTGTAGCGAAGCATAAAACCGACGAGCAAATCCCTGATGCCGGTTTTGTCCGTGATCGTATTTTCTTTGTCGACAAGCGGACCTTCTTCTGGGTCAAATGCTTTGCGCATCAAATCTGCGCCGGTCTCGCTCATGTTACCGGAGGTCGCCTCTTTGACCGCGTCCTCCAATTCTTGCACCGCTGTCGCTATCGCCTGGCCGTACTGACCCAATTCGAATGGACGCCATGAAGATCGGTAGATACGCGGATGGAATTGAGCATGCAAGTAATCACCCGCCGGCGGTTCGGGGATGACAGGGAGCATCATTAATAGTGATTGCAAGCGATCAATCCGCCCGCGCACGAGAAAGGGAAACTCTTCTAACTCTCGCTCAAGGTCGTCGAGTTTCAAACTTGGTTTGACGTACACACCCGACGAAAAGAACATGCCGACCGTTTCGCCTGTAAAACACTGCTTGAGGATCTCGCACGCCTGCAAAACCCAGTTCCAGTTTTGCCGCTTAAGTTGTTCGATTGCTTCGAGGCTCGTCACTCGTTCGCGAATCAACTCGTAGCCTTTGGCAATTTCAGCCTCGAGCGCTTGTTGCACTCTTTCTCTTGGAATTGCCAGAGTAAGCCCTAATGCGGGAACAGGCGGAAGCTGGTTCATATCAAGTCCTAGCAGCGGAGTATGACAGGCGAGATTTTATCATTTCGTACCGATGCTGGAAGTCAGGCAACCAGGCAGCGAACTTGAGATTATCTCGTTTCAAGGCGACGCCCTAAGATTGCACCCTGACGCGCGAGAACTTACTTCGGGGACTCGCCCCCGCCGACGGCGATGGCATGAGCCCCTTCGCAACGCGCTTTGTGCGACGCGTAAGAAAGGATCGCTTCTACCTGACCAAGGTAAGCGACTATGTATTGGGCGCGATAACCGCGTTGGATGAATGCTTCGAGCCTCAGCCAATCCTTAATCGTGCCGTGCAAGTTGGTCACGTCTTTCAAGACCGCGTCAATTTGCTCGGCATTGGCTTTGTTGCTTAGTCCGTGCATCGAACGCTGAATCGAGTCGATCTGCACCAGCACGTCGTTAGTGCTGGCTTGATCCGAGAGAATGTGTTTGCTTGGATCTTGCAGATAGCGATTGACCATCGCCGCAAAATCGTCGACGAGCAGGCGACTGGCCCGCATCGGCTCAGACTGCGGCGTCATGATCGGTTGCCTGCGATATGGCCCGACTTTGAGCACGTCGACTTTATTGTCGTCCAAGTGCGCAGCCGCGAACATGGTAGTGCCGATGGTGCCGCACTCACGTGATGTATCGAGTTGCTCGATCAGTCCGGCTGTATCGAGTTGTCGGATCGACAGCCCGGGATAGACGAGCGCACGATCGGCAGTCGACTCGCGCACAGAGCCGGCGTTGATCGCCAGTTCTTTGGCAGTCTGCACATAGGTCATGGGATTGAGGGTGTCGACCCAACCATTTGCCACCCAGGTTTCCCATTCCTGACAGATGGCGGTGGTGCGCATCCGCCGCGGCATGGCATAGACAGCAGCAGAGATGCGCGCTCCTGGTCTGATCGCGCGAACGGCTTGCGAAGTTTCTTTGACGAAAGAATTGACCTGCGCTACCTTCCACGCTACCCAGATCTGACGTGTCTCATCATCAAGCCGGTCGAGTGACAGCCCGGTATCCTTCTCGAACCGCTGGCGCCCGAGCCAGTTGAAACCCATTTCAGTGCCTTTGCCGTTGAAGGGATAGCGAATATAGTCGTACTGCACGCCATCGACCGGGTAATTTCTCACCACTTCCAGCATCAAATCGCGAGCATACGCGCGAGCCTCGGGATTGGATGGATCGAGCCAATATTCATGCTGCCGGTTGGCCAATAGCGATCCATCTTTGGCGCAAAGCGCCCAGGTGAAAGAATGCGATGTCAAAACGGGTCCGGGATAGTCGGCTTCCTTACCGACAATCCGGTTGTGTAGGGCATTGCCTACGTTGAAGATCCACAGCCAGGCATGCAGTTCCATGCCCCGGCGATGCGCCTCCTTGATGGCAACAGCCAGGGGATCCCAGCCGACCATGGCGGGATTTTGCGTAGCCATGCGGCTTGGGTACATGGTGAAGCCAGCGTTGTTGGTTTCAAAATAAACGACGTTGACGCCGGCACCTTTCAACTTATCAAAGAGTTGCGACATTCCGTGCGCATTTTTAGTCGTAACGAGCGTTCCTCTGTCCAACCAGACGCAACGCGCCTCCACAGGTCGCACCGGCATTGCCTGGGCGAAAGCCATTGAGAAGTCCTGCCGAGCCAGATGCAAAAATTCGTCGGCTTCGTAGTAGCGTCGATTGTGGTATGCATCGTCGAACTTACGAACATTCTCCATCGCCGAATCGAAACGCTGTTGGATCATTTTAAAGGGCACAGCGAAATCGCCTTGTTTGGCGGTTTTGATCGTTTCTTCTGTGCGTTTTTGCAGATACTCCAGTTCATCGTGGATCGTTTGATAATCGGCAAAACTGATCTGCACCGCGGATTGTTGGGTAATGCCTGGGGAAAGCTCTTCCAATGCCAGAGAGAGCAAGGCAGCGTTCGATGTAATGTCGCCCTGCATTCCAGGCGCCCAGCCGAGGAAGATGGAGTTGTTGCGTTTGATCACGGCCGGACCGATGCTGATGCCATTGACGTCGGACCACGTCGCTAGCGGCGTACCATCATTGGTGGGGTTCACCACCGCTGATACCGAACCGACTGCGAATTCTTCGCGCACCGGCAACGGTTGTTTGGGCCAGAGCAAGCTACGTTTATCAGTCGCGGTGCTCTGTTTAACTATGTTCGCACCGGCCAGTGCCTCCAAAGCCTGCGCGGCCGGCTGCGGAGTTCCACCGGAATCGGTAATGAGAAGTTTGCCGCCGCCTCGTTCGAAGTCTGTCAAACCTGACATGACTTCAGGAGACTCATCTACCAAAAGAGGAACGATAATCAGCTTGTAGCCCGACAATTTGGCCGGTCCGGCAGCGACGTCAGCATCGCTCAACTCATCAAAACGAATGTTTGCCGCCTCCAATGTCTGGCGAAAATTGGCGTAATCCTCATCGAATGTGCCCAAGTGCTCGTCTTGGTAGGCGGTGGAGTTGCGGGCGCTTTTCAGGACGCCGACAGGTGCAGCGGCGAACGCCGGCAGAGGAAAGACCAGCAAATTGCTCAGCAATATTATCGCCGCCACCACCGGCAGTGCAACAGTTTTATATCGTTCGAGCGATGGCAATTTGTCGATCAATTCTCAATCCTCTTCCTGACTCTCGTATCTCCGAAACGAATATTGTCGTTTCAACAATGTTTCCTGTTATTGCGTAATCGTCACGTCTTCTCGCTCTGTTTCTTTTGATCCGCCAGCGTTCAATTTAACGAGCATCTCGTTTCAACAATCTTTCCATCTGCCGTTTATTTTCTTTCTTGGCGATCGATTCGCGCTTATCGTAGAGTTGCCGTCCTTTGGCCAGCGCCAGATCCAGCTTTGCCCAATTGCCTTTGAAGAAGAGCTTGAGCGGCACCAGGGTCAACCCCTTCTCCTGCATCTTCGATTTGAGCTTGAGAATCTCTTTGCGATGCATGAGCAGACGTCGTTTGCGCGTGGGCTCATGGTTAAAACGATTGCCATGATCGTAGGGAGATATATTGCAGTTATATAGCCACAACTCACCCTTCTCAACCCGAGCAAACGCGTCGGCGAGATTGGCGCGCCCCATGCGCATTGATTTCACTTCGGTACCGCAAAGCTCAATGCCGGCTTCGTACACCTCGAGAATGTCGAAGTCGTGCCGCGCGCGCCGATTGTCGGCCACGACCTTGAGAAATGGTTTGCCGTCTTTGGCAGCTGGCGTGGACGCGGGAGCCTTGGGCATCTATCAACCGGGTGTAGTAAGCGCGTGATATAGAAGTTCAGTATAGATCCTTGTCACTGCGCTTTTCGTGATTTTAGGATGTCTATTTGTAATCGCTCCGTCGCCTTCGTCCCTCGGCTCCTCCGCTCTGTTCATCCGCTTCGGCTGCGACGGCTCCTCGCCGCCTTGCCTTCGCTGCAACTTTGCTTCCTGTAATCGCTCCGTCGCCTTCGTCCCTCGGCTCCCTGCCTGTCTCGATTCCTATTTGCAGAAATTGTCGGCGACCCCGACCGTTTTGGCTAAACGGATTTTGAGGAAAAAAAATGTAATTAGCCGAGGGGTTACCATTGGCTGGTCATCTGGGATTTCGCCCCGCTTGACAGCTGGATGTTATCATTAAGATTCAGGGGACGCCCAGCAGCGGGAGCCGCACATGATAAAAATCGAGCCCCTCTTCGCCATGGATTGCACGCAAACCCGCGCACTTCTGCGGCATCAGACCGACCCGATGCCCTATGAGAGCTACTGCGCCGAAGATGCGCCCTCGCTGCGCGGTTTGACTTTCTGGCAGCACTGGCTGCCCTGCCGTATGCACCTGGCTCCGTCGGTTTACGTCGCCAAGGAAGACGGCGTGGTCTTGGGCATCGTCTCCCTGCGCGCTCTGGGCAAGTCGCGGGCTTGCTGGCGCATCGACCATCTGGTCGTGCACCCTCTGCATCGCGGGCGGGGTATCGCGCAAGAACTGCTGCGCTTTGCCTTCGCACTGTTTGGCAGCCAGGGCGTCAATCATTTTATTGCCGAGGTTTCCGATCAGAACTCCGCCGCCCTTAACTTGCTTGGTGGTTGCGGCTTTCGGCGCTGCGCCAAGATCACGCACTTTCAGGTGCCGATCGACTTCAAAGAATGCCCGCAAAGCGACGATGCGAATACGTTCCGCCTGGCTCTGCCCGAAGATAAGCAGCGGCTTTTCCAGTTACACCAGGACTCGCTGCCGCCGGACCACAGACTCATATATGAATGGGTGGCCGAGGATTTCGTGGTGCCAGAGCTGCCGGTTGAGAGCGTCGAAAAGGTTGCTCGCAAGTTGATTAAGCGCAAGAGTTGGTTTTGGGTGTCGCAGGATCCTGAGCGCAAAACGATTACCTCTGCTGTGCGTGTAACTGCCCACCAGGAAGGCGATTACCATCTGGAGTTTGCCGTGCATCCGGGCTGGACGCAGATGGCGCCGGATCTGGTCTCTTTTGTCTTAACGATGATGCGGCGTGCCGGTATGAAGGGGATGGTCGTGGCCAAGGCGTACGACTATCAGCCGGCGGTGGTTGAAGCCCTGGAACAGGCTGGACTCGAGCGAATCGGGCATTTCTCCTTATTGGCGCGTGAGCATTGGGTGCGCGCCAAAAAACCGAAAGCGCTCAAACTCGATGTCGCACTTAAGCCGCTAGGACCCAATCCAGCCGTCAATTTGCCCCGTTTGGGCGGCGACCTCGGCGCCTGAAATTCCATTATTTTGCATCGTAGCTAGCTGGCGCGCCGGGCTCAAGACCCGTCTTGCAGCCAGGTTCGGGCTGTCGGGGCGAAACGAAAAAAATATTTCCGAAATGTGTTTAGCGGCGAGCGGCAGGGGTAAATGATAATCAGAAAAGCCTCCGGGGTGTTTGCGGCTTCCATTTACTAAGCCAACCCCCGGGGATTTTCTTTTTGTCGAAAATGCTGCCCCCTTTGTCTCGCTTCGGTCCCCGGACCGAAACGAGCTTTTTGCTTAATAAGCCTGTCTCATTCATCTATTGCTGATGCGTCGCGTGGCACCACCTGCGGTGCCAAACAATACGTTGTTTGGTGCCTTTGCTATGAGCTAGCGGCTTCCACGCGACACCTCAGTGCCCCAGCCGTCGTAGGCACAGTGATATTTGACGCAGAGCGCAGCGAGCTTCTTGATGAACTCTACTGATGCCGCCTGATTGGGAGTCTGCATGATGCTGGCGTCGATCCAGTATGTGCCATCAGTGTTTGCGCCCGTCTCCACCTTAAACCCTTGCTGCTTGAGTTCGGTCGCCGCCCCGTTCATTTCCGTTTCGTTGTTGGCGTAAAGAGTGTGATCGATCATCCGAGCCTGATTAAGATCAACACCGCTTTTCACCAGTTGAGCCAGGAGCTTCGGGTTCGAGATAGCCTTGCCATCGACGATTCTATCGACTGTTTCATAGTTTTTTGATGTATCTTCTGAAGTGCGATCCGAGTGTTGGGAGCACGCCCCAAGCAATCCCGCCTGCAAGGCGAGAAGAGAAAGAATGGAGGCCCATCGAGGAGTGGGAGACATGTAGCTTGTATGGCTCCGGTCAGATCGCTAACAAAAGCAATTTACCCATTCCGCAGAGCAAGAAATTAACTATTTGCAAAGTCTGTTCGGGATCTTTGGCAATTCAGGCAAAAGTAGCACCACTAACGGTGCTAGTTTCCCTATGCTGTTTTTTCGCATTCGAAAGACTGACGGCAATAGGCAGTCAGGGCCCGACAGCGGCACATATCTGGTGCCGTAGAAATACGAATGCACAGGCGGTGCTGCTATAAGGATGCCATTCAATTGCCATTGTTTCGCCATGTCTGGCGGCGACACTGTCGGCACCGCAATAGGTAACTCTGGGATGTCCGAACAATTTGTGGGAGACAATCATTTCGTTCATGGGTCGGGGGTGCACACGGCGTTTGCCGCCGGACACTTTGCCGGTGGCACGAGCGATCACGGTTTGGGCACGACCCACAATCGCCTCGTGCAGCAGACCGAGCGGCAGATAGAACGGGATTTGCGGCATCAGATAGAAACGCATGGTCGGATCACAAATTACAATGTTGCTTTCGGCGCCCTGGAAAAACTTCGTAAGAACGACGGACCAGAGCAGTTCTTCAGTGACCTGCGGGCGATCAATTCGGTGTTGCATGCGCATAAAGTCCTCTTGCCTGACCTTCGCATCGTGCAAGATGACTACACTTCCAAGCAGGGAAAGTCCGAGCATGGCTACGCCGTGCTGCAAGATGAGCCGGATCTGCCGCCGGGCAATGCCACCACTCGCGCTACCAGCCACTATACAGGTGGACCGGAGCCGGAGGCAGTCAGACGCGGTTATCGCGGCGTGCACTATCGCGGCAGTGACGGGCAGAATCATGACTACGACGGTTGGCAGCAGAGCTCGGATGTAGCCAGCAACGGCGAAGGCGACGTCAACGACCAGGCCGGGCGACTGATTCCCAAGGACGCGCACAGTGCATTAATATCTAAAGCTTTAGAGCTGGCGGGCGTTCCCGTGACACCGGAGAACATCGCCGCGGTCAACAAGATTGTGCAGCGCGAAAGCAATTGGGACGCCAACATCACCAACCACTGGGATTCAAACGCGCGCAAAGGGCAACCTTCGACCGGTCTGATGCAAACCATCCCCTCCACTTTCAAGGCATACGCCCTCAAGGGTTTCGACACAAACATTCACGATCCGCTCTCTAACCTGATCGCCGGAATTCGCTACGCCGAGGCCCGCTATGGCAAAGGCCACGGTGCCGGTGCCGGCATTCGCCTGGTGGCCAGCAGAAACTCCGGCTATTAAAAGCGGCTTAACCAAAGCTGCTCGTCTGCCGGTGGGTCGGGCGCCTGCGATTAATTATTTGCAAAGGCTTCAAGCTTATGTTGAGTTGATCTGTTAATCTGGCAATACTCTAGCCGTGGGGCACGAGTTGATGCTGCCGAACTGTCGGCACCTCTGACATGTGCGTTGACACGGCTGCGACGGGATCGGTATGATTGCCGCTTGCCCGCGTCGTGGGTCCATTTGCATTTGCATAAGTTCTGAAAGCAGGAGTTTCCGGTGCCGACCATCAACCAACTTATTCGTCAAGAGCGAGAAAAGGTGACTTACAAAACCAAGTCGCCGGCGCTCAAGTCCTGCCCGCAACGCCGCGGCGTTTGCACGCAGGTAAAGACAACCACGCCCAAGAAGCCGAACTCGGCTCTGCGGAAAATCGCCCGTGTGCGCTTGACCAACGGCATCGAAATTACCGCCTACATTCCCGGCGTCGGACACAACCTCCAAGAGCACAGTGTCGTTCTGATTCGCGGCGGCCGGGTCAAAGACCTGCCAGGCGTCCGCTACCACATCGTGCGCGGTGCACTCGACACCTCCGGCGTCAAGGATCGCATGCAGAGTCGCTCCAAATATGGTGCCAAGCGTCCTAAAGCTGGCGCCGCCAAGAAGTAGTTATCTAATAGGGAAGAAGTCATGTCACGCAGAACAGCCGCCGAAAAACGAGTGCCGGAGCCGGATCCGATTTACGCCAGCCAGCTGGTCAATCGCTTCATCAACCGCATGATGCAGAGAGGCAAGAAGAGTACCGCTCAAGGTCTCTTCTACGAATCACTCACACTTCTGAAAGAGCGTGCCAAGGGGCAAGAAGCCATGGACGTTTTCAACAAAGCTGTTAAGAACGTGACACCATTGGTAGAAGTTAAAGCGCGCCGGGTCGGCGGCTCGACCTACCAGGTGCCCGTGGAAGTGAAGCAACAACGCGGCGTTGCGCTCGCCACACAATGGATCATCACCAACAGCAGAAAACGGCCGGGCAGAACATTTGCCGAACGTCTGTCGGCAGAACTGCTCGATGCCTCGAACGGCGCCGGCAACTCAGTGCGCAAGAAAGACGAAACGCACAAGATGGCCGAAGCAAACAAAGCGTTCGCGCACTATCGGTATTAAGCCGAACTCAAACAGAATTTATGCGCTCCGTCGGCTTCGTTCCTCGCCTCCTCCGAATCCTTCAGATTCGCTCCGGAGTTTCGTTCCTCAACTCCTCCGCTATTCCCCCGTTCGCTGCGACCGGCTCCTCGCCGCTCTTGCTCACTGCCGAAAGCAGAGGCTGATAACAAATTTGGGTCAGAGCGACCGGCATTTGATCAGTCTTTGCGGATACAAACCTTTACCGATACTGGAACCGAAATGTAACCAATGTAGTCTACGAGTGTCGCTGCAATTCGCGACTCGATCAAAAATTCCGCGAACAACCGCATGGGTAGCCGGTTTTCAAACTGAAGAAAAACGTTTTTCTTCGCTGTTTCCCTCGCAGTTTTCGCGACAAAAAGTCCCGTTTGTTAAGATGCAACGGCTTTTCGGAGCCTTGAATCTTGAACAATTTATGAGATTTCAGAATTGCATGTTATTGTCGTTTAGGCTGTCAATAGTTCACAAACACAGCCGAATAGCCCACGTCTCGCCTAAACTAGAAGGAAGCTTATGGATACTCTTGCCCGAATAGAAAGGAAACCCACGTCCGTGTCGACCACTAGAAACACCCAACTAAAAGACATTCGCAACATGGGCATTGCTGCGCACATCGATGCGGGCAAAACCACAACCACGGAGCGCATCCTCTTTTACAGTGGTCTGATCCACCGCGTAGGTGAAGTGCATGAAGGCACGACAGTGACCGACTGGATGGAGCAAGAGAAAGAGCGCGGCATCACCATCACCGCAGCTGCCATCACCAGCACCTGGAAGGGCAAACGCATCAACTTGATCGACACACCCGGACACGTCGATTTCACCGTCGAAGTCGAGCGCTCCATGCGAGTGCTGGACGGCGTGGTCATCGTATTGTGCGCAGTCGGTGGTGTGCAGCCACAAACATTGACGGTTTGGAAACAAGCTAATCGCTATGAAGTACCGCGCATGGTGCTGATCAACAAGATGGATCGATCGGGCGCCGACTTCTATCGCGTGCTCAAGCAGATTCACGAAAATCTTCCTGGTCTGCATTCGACCTGGGCCAATGCCCATGCGATCCAATTGCCGATCGGTGCCGAATCCGGATTCGAAGGCGTGATCGATCTGATCGATCGCAAAGCTTATATGTATGAAGACGACGATCCGCTCGGCAAAAAAGTGCGCGAAGTGGCTATTCCAGCCGAAATGAGCACAGAAGCCGAAGAATATCGGGCGAAACTGGAAGAAGCGATCGTAGAAACCGACGATCAGCTGATGCATAAATATATGGAAGGTGAAGTATTTACCGCCGACGAGCTGAAAGCAGCTCTGCGCAAGGCAGTATGCCAGAACCGCATTATTCCCGTATTGTGCGGATCGGCCTTCAAAAACAAAGGCGTCACACTTTTGCTCGACGCGATTGTCGATTATCTGCCCTCGCCGGAAGACGTTAAAGACATCAAAGGTTGGGCTCCATCGGGCGAAGAATCGACCCGCAGCGCTGACGAAAACCAACCGTTCTCCGCACTGGCCTTCAAGGTGATGAACGATCCGTTCGTCGGCAAACTGACGTTTCTCCGCATCTACAGCGGCAAGTTGGCGGCGGGCTCGTACGTGCAAAACAGCACCAAGGGCAAGCGCGAACGCATCAGCAGACTGGTGCAATTGCAAGCCGACCAGCGCACTGACGTGCAAGAAGCCTTTGCCGGCGACATCGTCGCCGCCGTCGGTCTGAAAGACACCACCACCGGTGACACGCTTTGTTCCGACAACGCACCGATTATTTTGGAATCGATGAACTTCCCCGATCCCGTCATCTCCGTGGCGATCGAGCCGAAAACCAAGGCAGATTCCGACAGACTCGGGGTTTCTCTCGGTCGCTTGGCCGAAGAAGATCCGACGTTCAAGGTGCGGGTCGATGCAGAAACCGGACAAACGATCATCGCCGGTATGGGCGAACTCCACCTGGAGATCATCGTCGACCGCTTGCTGCGCGAGTTCAAAGTGGAAGCGAATGTGGGCAAACCACAAGTCGCTTATCGCGAAACCATGCGCAAGCATGTCAAACAAGAGCACAAATACATTCGTCAAACCGGTGGCAAAGGTCAGTACGGCCACGTCGTGCTGGAACTGGATCCGCAGCCAGCGGGCGTTGGCTTCGAGTTTGTCAATAAAATCGTCGGCGGCGTCATTCCGAAAGAATACATCCCGGCTGTGGAAAACGGCGTCAAGGAAGCCTTACAAGGCGGCGTCCTAGCCGGATATCCAATCATCGATGTGAAAGTAACCCTGGTGTTCGGCTCGTATCACGAAGTCGACTCATCAGAAATGGCGTTCAAGACCGCCGGTTCGATTGCTTTCAAGGAAGGCTTCATGCATGCCAAACCAGTGCTGCTCGAGCCGATCATGAAAGTCGAAGTGGAAGTGCCTGAAGAGTTCATGGGCGACGTCATCGGTGACATATCCAGCCGCCGCGGCAAAATAGAAGGCATGGAAACCAGCGATAAGCTGTCGAAGGTGCGCGCCACAGTGCCATTGTCCGAGATGTTCGGCTACGCCACTGACGTGCGCAACAAGACCAAGGGTCAAGGAACCTTCGTGATGGAATTCCTCCATTATGAAGAGGTGCCTCCGACCATCGCCGAGCAGGTGATCACCCACACTCGGGCTCGCTAGGCGCATCGGTAACAGCTAATTCGGGCCGCAAGTTTCCCTATGAAGCTTGCGGCTTTTGTTCAGGTCTTGCGCCTAGTAAAGGGGGTAAACTTTTGGCGTCAGACCCTGTGGTGGATTCACTGATGAAGTACTTGCATACCGGTTACATTCTATTCTGCGAAAAGGCTGAGTACGAAGAGAACGGTCGTGTGGATGCTAAGGGACTGTTTGATCTGTTTGTCGGCAAAGAGATGCCGATGAAGATGGGATGCTGGATGGTGATCGGCTTCGGCACCCCTTACGAGCGCCGGCAGTATAAGGGCACCATCGCCATCGAAAACCCGGAAGGCACCGAGATCATGAAGCAAGAATTTGCCGCCAATGATCCCAATGACATATATAAGGGTCACTATATTTTCCAGCCGGACGTGATGTTGGACCGCGAGGGCTTGTGGACCGCCAAAGCGGTTCTGCACAATTGGAAAGACGAGCCATTGTGGGATTTGGAACGCAAGTTCTGGGTGATGCTCCAAGGCGACGCGCCGCCTGATCCATAACCCTGTCCGGGAGCGCCGGCGGCTCGCCGGCATCTAGACACAAGCACGACCCGAAGTCGTGTCGCTTCTATCCCATTAGGGTCAAACTAGCGTATTTCTGCCCCAGTATTTTTTCGCTGTCAGAATGCAACCACCTGTCCAAAATCGTGGCATAGAGCTGGCGGAAATCGGTGTCGTAAGTCAGATCAGCGCTGTCCGGCACATGCAGTCGGTCACCGTATATGCCACCATTGACCTTCGAGCCCAGCACAAACACCGGTGCACCAGCACCATGGTCGGTGCCACCATGCGCATTCTCATGCAGCCGCCGGCCAAACTCTGAAAAGACGACGGTAACTACGTCTTCGTCAATTCTTTCCTGCTGCAGAGACCGTTGAAATGCATCGAGCGCGACGGAAACCTCGCGCAAAAGTCCAGGATGAACGCCGTTCTGATCCTCGTGCGTATCAAAGCCATCGAGGGAGACGAAAAATACATCAGCTGATTGTTTCTTGATCTCGACAGCCACTCTTCGCAGTTTTTCCGCTAGTGATTGAGAAGAAACCTCGGAATTCAGCGTTAATCTATCGGTTCCTGCAAAAACCGTCGGGACAATTGTTTCTCCCACCGCACTACCGTGGGAATCAACCGACGACTTTATATAGCGACCCAACCATCCCGTGGTTTCCAGCCGATCGCATATTGCGCTATGCCAAACATCAGTCGATCGGAAATGCGAACGGCTCATGTTCGGGTAACCGACTGACGGAAGGACTGCCAGGTTTCCGTCGAGGTAGAGCTGATGCAGTTCAAGCAGTGGTTGAGAAAATGCAATTTCATCATTGAGCGGCAGCACGGTGTGACGTGCAACAGCCAGCCGCGGGCGGGCGTGATAGTACCAATCAGAGTTGTAATTAACAAGAGTGTTGAATCCGTCATTGCCGCCGTTGAGCTGCAGCATGACGAGTACCCTACGCTGGCGCGCCTCAGCGGCCAGCCCTGGCGAAGAGGAGTGGAACAACGGCAGCAAGCAACCGCTCAACGCCAGTCCACTCGTCTTCAGGAAATCTCGCCGGGAAACCCCAGCCTGTTGCGAATCGTTAGCCAACCGATCATCCTCTGGGAAGTCTTTCAATGGATACCACACCAGCGCGCCGACGTGGACGATTTTCACAAGATTCGAATCTAAAATTGTGGCGTCGACAGATCAAACCACCGCTGCGGCAAACAAAATTACTGCAGATTAGCGGATTTCAAAGCGTCTTTCGGCACAATAACGACGGCAGTTCCATAGCAAACGACTTCAGTTCCCATGTCGTCCGCATCACCATATGCGGAACTGTCATAACGGAACCCAACCACAGCATTCGCGCCGACGGCTTGAGCCCGCTCAACCATAGCATCCAACGCCTGTTGTCGAGCCGTTTCGCACATCCTGATGAAAGGGCTAATCTTGCCACCAACAATGCTTTTCAGTCCCGCTTTCAAGTTTGACACTGGTCCCGGTGCCCGAACAGTGATACCGCGCACGATGCCCTTATATTCTTTGATTCGGTATCCTTCAAAAGATTCGGTTGTCGTTACAGTGACCGACGAATTTGATGGCGTCAAACTCACCGATGAATCCTGAGCGCCTGCAGAAGTATGCATTGAAAGAAACAGCGCACCTGAAATTATGGCTGTGCAAACAACAACAATGCTTAAGAATGATTGTTTGCGGACATTCATCGTCATTTCCCTCTCAACCAACGACCGGCAACTGACGCCGGCGAATGCCCACGAGTGTACCAGATCACAAAGGAGAGCGTCATTCAATTGCACCGAGCCACTAAGCTTATGGTTAACACTCTACGTATCTTCGATTGAACGGATCAATCTGCCAAGATTGATTTCTTGCCCTTTGGCACTGAGAGCCACCAGGAAATGCTTGTCCCGTTCATAGAAGTGAAGAGTGCCCTGATCGGTCCGCAAAGTCATTTGCACGAGATTCCCCCTGTTCGTGCGCTGAATCGAAACATCGGGGTTGGAGAACAGCGTTGTACTGAGCCCACTGATCATGGCAATGTCGACATCCGATGGCATCGATGACGCAACGACCTCGCCCCCGCTATCAACGACCAGACACCCTAGGATGCCGTGTTTTCCTGTAAGAGATTTCATCACTTTTAGAAGTGGCGTTTCGTCTGGCATTAGCTTGTAAGCTTGATTCGATACTCACAATCTTACATCGGACGTTGAGAGACGGCGATGTTTGGCAAGAAGTCTCTGCTTGACGTGGTGCTGGTCAGTAGCTCAAAACGCTGAATGTGTGGTGGACCACGAATGAATACGTTTGTATGTCCAGATTGCCGAAAAGAATCCTTTGAAATTAAGGTCAAAATAACTGTTGTTGCATTGCCTTGAATCTGTTTTTGCGGCGGTGCAGCGTGCGGCTATCAAATTACCAATGCTATCCTAAGCCACATAACGCCACTCATCTGGAAAGACATTAATCCGTTTGGCCGCCAAAGCTTCAACATCGACCGCATGAAAAGGGTCTGATCGCAACAATGAGGACTGCCGTGAAACAAGCCGATAGCATAAAAGCAAGAGCTGTTATTCTTTTCACTGTGGTGACGACAATGGTGCCAGTGTTTCTCTGCAGATCTGCAAGGGCTCAAGCGAATGGCAGCACCGCTGCTAATACCAACACCCCGACTCAAAGCGTCTGCATACCCGAGCGATTGCTTGTTCCAGGTGGAATAGCAACACATGATGGCTCAATTGGTTTTTTCCCCACCGACGGTGGCTCGGGTATCGTGGCGCTCAAGTTGAGCGATGGCAAGGAACTTTGGAAAACGCAACGAGCGCAGATTACAATTGGCGTTGTCGGATCATCGCTCGTCGCTCTCAGCGATGGTCCGAGAGTCCATTTATTTGATAATCAAGGCAAAGAACTAGTGGTTAGCGCAGACCTACCAAATCAGAATTTGCCCACTGCACATCTGGGAACTATAACCGCACAGCTCGAAGATAAAGTCTTCCAATTCTATAGTGGAGAGGCGTGCGGAGACGAAAACAAATTGATCGTACAGTGGTCAGCATTTTCTCCTGGTGTTGGTCCAGGCGCTATCATGCCAGGGAAAAGCGGTCGCCCGGCTCATATTGAAACGGCTGTCGTGTTGATCGATCGCCACACAGGGAAGGTGACGCCAGCGGAAGGGATATCATTTTCGTTGCCTGACGATAAAAGCTTGAGTCGACTATCGTTTTCGGTGGAAGATAAAAGCTTGGGTGAGAATGCACTAGGAGTATGCCAAAGTCGAGCATTCGGCGCACGTATCATGTATCTGTTTGGTATTGACGAGCCCGATCCATCGATTCCTTATCGTCATGGCACCCGCTGGACGATACAGATGGTTGATTCGTCATCCAGGCGAACGGTCTGGCAACGGCGGATTTTCAAATTTACCGACCTCGGGCAATATCCTCAGCCGCCTTAGATCACAATTCCACGACGCGAAGTGAAGCTGCGCGCGAGCGGAATGGTACTATACGCACCGACGAACGTAATGTTCACATACACGGAGCAAGAGGGCTAAAAGCATCATGTTCATCAACAAGAAGGGTCTTACAACGGGCTTCCTCTACTTGTGCCTGGCAGTTGTCACAGCCACAGCCTGTGCAGCCAAATCCGACTTGAAGTTTGGTCCCTGGACCGTGATTGAGAGGAGCTCCGGAAATGTGGCCGGGACCTGGTATTGGAATCCCCTCAACGAAACATTCACAGCCAAATGGCTTAACGGGCATACAGACTACCTGCATCTCGACCGATTCACGGATTCCCAGGTCGAACTGAATGGATATAATGAACTTGGCGATCCCGTCCATTTCGATGGAACCGTGCACGGACGCCACGCAGAAGGCACCGGCACCGTCACGCTGAAAGACGGCGGCAAAATAACCTGGTCGTGGGGCGCCACCTGGTGACAAAGCGTTTCATAATCCGTGAGTAATCAAACTGAACTGTTGCCGTTAAGGGGAAGACTTCCTCACGGTAGAGTTTGGCGCCTCGTGCGAACGAGGTGATACCATTGCTCAAAACCTCTTTTCGAGAATCCATTGAAACTTCTGGCCATCCTGCTTATTACCGCTCTGACTATGGGTCGTCCTGTATGGGCGCACGATTTGCTTCTCACGAACGCGAAGCTGGTCGACCCGAGCAGGCACACTATCCAATCAACGAACATTTTGATTCGAGATGGAAAAATTGCTGCGGAAGCGACGAGTGGCAAGCAGCCAGACAAGACGATCGATTTGCAGGGCAAATGGGTGATACCGGGGCTGGTCGATTTGCACGATCACTTCAGCTGCAATCCTTTGGCCAATGGAGATGATGAACTGTTTGATGTGCATGAAACGGCAAGGGTGATGCTGTATTGCGGCGTGGTTGCATTTCTTGATCTGGCCAATGGACATTACGACAAGTTATTTGCAGAACGAAACACGCAGCGGGCCGAGGCGGATAATTTTGCCGCCGAAAGTGACATTTATTGCGCCGGCGCTGCGTTTGGACACTGGAATCTGTCGTCACCATCTGCGACACCAGGCAAAATTGCTGGTTACATAAAACAATGGCAGCCTGATGTGATCAAATTGATTTACGGCAAGAACACTCTCGACCGAGCAAAATTGGCGGCAGCCATTGGTGCGGCAAACAAGGCAGGCGTGAAAACGGTTGTACACATCGGCAGCTGGGAGCATGCGCAAGATGCAATTGAAGCAGGTGCAACTGCGGTTACACATTTCTACGATGACGAAGTGATACCAATGAATATTGCGCGACTGTGGAGCAAAAGCAAAACGGTATCAATACCGACGATGGCAGTGCAATGTGACATGGCAAATTTCACCGATCATCCGCAACTCCTTCAAAGTCCACTTTTGCAAGCAATAGAATCGTCGAAAGCACTCGCGACCTTCAGCGATCGAGCCCATTTCTGCACCAAGGCCCAGCACACACTGGAATGGCAAGAAGACGATCTGAAAAACGACATGGACTCATTTCGCCGCCTGCAAAAACTAAAAGTCCCCATGTTGGCGGGATCAGACAGCAGCAATATGGGAACATTCCAGGGCTTCTCGCTCCATCGAGAACTGAAAATCTTTCAGGATGCAGGTTATTCACCCTGGGAGGCTCTCGCAGCGGGCACCACCAGCGCAGCCGAATTTCTCGGACGACCAAGCGGTATCGCCGCCGGTGACACAGCCGAACTGGTAGTGCTCGACGCTGATCCGGTAGCAGACATCAGCAACACACAAAAGATCTTCGCCATCGTGCACCACGGCAAAATGCTAGACCGAAAAGCCCTGCTCGACCTCGTTCACCAGAGATCCAACTGAGCTGGCGTCGATCGCTAGCAATTTCCCGCCTGGCGGTGGTAAACCGGGGCAGCCTTGCGCCACGCAGATGCCGCCAATCAAACCAGCAAGAGTTTACACGGCATTGCGTCTTGTGCTGATCGGGTGTTCGACCAGCGTGAAGATATTCTAAACAGCTACCATTTATAGGGATATAAAGACATCGATTCGATACACTGGCGGTGCCCATCGAGGTTCAGAAAGTGTCTCGCTTAACCAAATATCTACTTATCGGACTACTTGCAGCAGAAATGACAATGGCAATGTTGTTTAGTTGTCCGGCGACGATTGCTGGCGAGCACCAACAAATTTTGAAAGTACCGGTGATCTATGTGACCGACCGACAGCCGCTGAAGAATTCATTCGGGCCAAGACGGTTGCTGGAAAAAGACACAGTGTCAGGTTTGCGTTCTGGCGTTGTCGAAGTGTGCGTACCGCAAACAAACAGTGAGCAGCTCGCAGATTGGCAAAAGACTGAGAACATCACGCCTGCAGATGCCATGCAAGCACCAGAGATCAAGCAGTTCAACTGCCATTCAACGGCTGATCTAAGCGGCGAGTTTGACACCGCGGTCAAAGATCAATTGACGCGTTCACCAAAAAAGGAACTCTTTGTTTTCATTCACGGGTTCAACAACTCTTTCGATGTCGCTGCCGAAAATGCTGCACAACTGGCTGTCTGCACGGGCTGCCCAGTAGTTCTCTACAGCTGGCCGTCTGCCAGCAAGTTGTATCGTTACTCCTTAGACGAATGCAACAACGAGTGGAGTCAGGAGCACTTCAATCAATTTCTCGAGCACCTCTTGCAGCTGAAGGACAAACAGGGGTGCAAACTAAACCTGGTGGCACACAGCATGGGCAATCGGCTCTTTGTGCGAGCGGTGCCGGTCCTGGCGGGCAAGGGAATATTCAACGACATTTTCATGGTCAATCCTGACTTTGATGCTGAGACATTTATTCACTATTTAGCTCGCTATATTCCGCCCGGTGGACTAAAGCCAGGAGTCCGCGCGCAACTGCTAATCTCGCGTAAAGACAAGGCACTAGCAGCAGCAGAAGGGCTCTTCGGCGGTTATACGCGTCTGGGGCAAGGGTTAGACTCTTCTTTGTCTGCCATTACGTCGCCGCAGATTTTCAGCAATCTGTGGTCGCACGCCGGCGGCAGCCATCCGGAAGCAGACGCCAAAGACACGAGCGCGAATCCGGCATTAGTGGCATCAATCCAAAAGGATTGTCGCATTTATGATGTTACTGAGTTGGATCACGGCATTATAGGTCATAAGGTGCCTCACGAATTTATTGGTTGGATGCACTTTCGCGATCAGGCACCGCCCGGATACGAAATCATCGTCAGCAAGAGTCAGGGCGGTAATCGCATGTCCAGGCTCTTCGCCCGAAAGCTGAAACAGTACATTGAATCGCCATCGGGAGATATTTCGATCGTGACCAAATCGAATTCAGGTAAAGTGGCGCAGACTCGCACAAAAGGGTCGTTCTAGGCGGAATAGCGCCCACCCATAGCAACCGCCATGGCTATTCGCGTCCTTCGCTAAGGCGCTGTTTCAAGCTGAGTTTTTGCGCAAGTTCGGAGCCGCCGGGGACCTTGCCGGTGATTTCGCGGCAGCGTTCAAGCATGATCATGGTCGGCTTATCGTGCGGAACCATGCGCAGGCTGGTGGAAAAGAGTTGCTCTGCTTCTTGCACGCGACCTTCTTCGAGGCAGACGCGGCCTTGCTTGAAGAGTGCCATGGCTTCTTCAAGCGCGCCAGGCAGCGATCCTTCCCAGGGCAAAAGTTCGAAGACTGGCTGCGCATTTTCACGCCCGAGTTTCACCCGGTCGATTTCGCGCACTTCGAATGTCTGGGCCACTAGAGTGGCTGTGCTGCCAGCAAGCATGAATGTTGTTCCATAACCAGGATTGAGCGACTCCAGTTCAACTGCGAGATCCACTGCAGGACCGAGCGCACCATAGTGCGCCAAACTGGAATCGCGAGCGGCCACGTTGATCGTGCCGCAAACTGATTCACCGGTGCTGATACCACACGTGAAATTGAAATTCTTGGTGCTATCCGCATCTTCATTGTCGTACACATCGAACAATCGTTTTCTCATAGCTAATGCGCATTCGGTCGCTAGTTTGGCTTGTTTTTCATCCGCCATCGCAATTGGTGCGCCCCAGATTCCGATCACACCGCAGTTCCAAATGCGTTCTACCAGTCCATGATGATCGCCAATGCAGGTCATCATGACTGAAAGACTGGCGTTGAGCCGTTGCATCACGGCCTCAGCAGACTCGCCCTGGCGCTCTCCGATGAAGTCGCGCATTTGGCAGGCGAGCACCGTCACGGTCATCAACTTGCCTTCCAATCCGAGCTCTGCCAGCAGCTTACGCTCGATCTCCTGCGCCAGCGGCTTCGCCGCTAATGAACGAAACACCCTGGTACGCCGCCGCTTCTCGCGGTTGGCGAATGCTTGAGCATCTAGAATCACCAGTGCCCAACAAGGCAAAACGAATATTGCGATGGGCACCACAACTGGTATCAGAATATGAAGCTGGGCGAAGGCAATATAAGCGCCGGCGATCCAGACGATTGCGAATGCGACGACGACGCCAAAACTCAGCCACGGTCGGTTGTGAAACTTGCCCAGCACCATGCCGAGCAACACGGCGAGTAAGATCACGATCAGCGCCGATTTGGACGCATCACATTCATCAAGGAATCGATCGTGCAAAACATTGGAAGTCACATTCGCCTGAATTTCGATCGCCGACATCGGATTTCCCGCTACACAAGCCGGTGTTGGAAAACTTTCCGCTGCCTGACCGGCATTCAAGCCGGGTGGCTGACCGCGCGTTTCCGTCAGATTATCGAACAGCCCGACGAGCACGATTTTGTCTCTAAATGGATTCGGCGGTGCAGTGTCATCTGACTCTTGCTGTACGTCACTGCTGTCGTTCTCCTCAGAAGGCAAAAACAGCCCATGATGCGCGTAATGCTTTTCCCACTCCAGAGCGCGCCACAAAGGAATCATTCTGAATGTATTGGTCGGTCCAATGAAATTGATACGAATATTGGTTGGATAAAGATGTTTGCGCAAGAACATACGCTCAGGGCTATCGACCATCGCTCGGGCGCCCAATTGTTTTTCTGCCACCCGCAAACCAAACGACTTATAAAAGAACGCCGACGGGTTGAACTGCTCGAAGACCAGCGGCATGCGGCGAACGATGCCATCGCGATCAGGCAAGATCAGCGCGTTGCCGACAGAGCCGGAGTCAGTGCCCAACGCCTCGAGAAATGGAGTCTGGGGACAGCGGTAGATTTCCGAGCGCACGTGCGATTCCAGGTCTACCGTGCTGGAGATAACGATGTTCTTTGCCTTGCTCAACTGCTCTGCCAGTGCCTGGTCGTCGTCGAGGGCAGGCCAAGGATCGGCAATCGCACCGCCAAGGCTCGACCTGGCAGTGGTGCTCGGCTTCTCCAGGGGGATGTCCAGACCGATAACCTGGGCGCCCGCTTCCTCCAGCCGTTTCAGCAACAGGGCGTAAGCCCGGCGTGGTAGCGGTTGATCGGCTGGTACACCCAGGCGCCGCGCTGAATCCGAATCGGCGCACACAAGTATGATTTCACTTGCCGGCGTATGGCGGTGGTGAAAAAGTTTGTCCCGCACGCGGAAGAACTTGTCCTGCACGGCAAGTTCCTCGGCGTCCATAAAATCGGCAATCCCAGGAATATGCAGCAACTGCACCAGGGCGACGAGCAGCCCCAATGCCAGGCAGATCGCCATCGCTCGCCTGCGGAGGTCGCTCATCCATTCGCTGAGCCAGCGGGCGAGTGACTTTCGATTGTTATTCTTGCTCGCTCCGCCCAAGTCGGATGTCATTCAGGGTCTTCCGGCGCCAATTAATGGTACATATGCCC
>Ga0206819_10135_pt1 | contig 27061 bp, 25 predicted proteins | sample Alteio_BWOrgCont_87_FD_152855 | JGI IMG/M metagenome (GOLD analysis project Ga0206819, IMG submission 152855) | Enriched cells from forest soil in Barre Woods Harvard Forest LTER site, Petersham, Massachusetts, United States -... | ecosystem: Environmental > Terrestrial > Soil > Temperate forest >... | reverse complement strand
GGTCAGCACCTCAGGCTGGTCCAGCCGGACAAGGAAGCTTGAGACCTGGATTCCCTCGTCGCCGGAACGGGCCAGCGCGAGCCCCAGGAGCCGCGGAGAAATTCGAAGGGGGTCCACAGGCTCCCGCGGTCCATCGAGAGGCTGAACAGGGCTCCTGAGGGCTGCAATCCCTACCAGCGCCAAGTGCTGCTGGTGGGCGAGGTCAGCGAGCTGCTGGCTCTCGATGGCTGTGGACACCAGCTGGCGTGCCCCAGGGAATACCTTGGGGATAGTTGGGAGGACTCTGGTGGGCGCCTCTGGTCGAGTCTTGAATTTCTGGAGCCTGACCTGCCATTCAGGGGACAGCATGAAAGGTCCTTCCTGAGTAGGTCCGAAGGTGCCACGAACCCTCTATATATATATAAAGGGTTGGTGGCACCATTTGCATAATGAGGCTCATGCAGGAACCCCCCAATGGCGCTTGATGGTCCTGAGCCCTAACCCCAGCTTCTCTACTGTCTGCACCTGGGTAAGGCCTTCAGCACAGGCCTGCTTGATGGCCATGATGCGGGCCCCCATATCCGCCTGTCGTCGGCCGGAAATCCCGAAGAACCCCCGAGCTTGTGCCAGGCTGTTCCACTCATGAGTGTACTCCGTGAGCGGATTCTCCGCGCACTGGAACGTGATCACCTCCCGAGGTTTGGTGAACGGACGGACCCGACCCACGGCCTGGATGACCTGCCCCATCTCATTCTGGTCGAGCACTGCCTGGGACATCTCGTTCACATCGAAGAATCGGTCGGATTGATCTCGAACCGAAGCTCGCCGTCGACGTGGATGCGTAGTAGTCGTCCAGACCTTCAAGGGTTTGGAGAAATCGCGTGCCATCAAGTCCTGCAATGTCGTATTGATAATGGGTGCGTTGATGTAGTAACCGCTGAGGCAGTAGGCGCAGTCGAACTCTTCGAAGAGGTTCATCCCGATAACCCCGTAATGGATGACAGGAATGACGTTGGGATCCGCGATCTTCTCGGCGGTCCAGTTCTCCAGCAGGAAACTGCTCGCGGTATCTCCCAGCTGACGCAGGCGTTCACTCAAGAGCCGTACGGCCTCGGGTTTAAATTTCATTTTGATGATGAGCAGAATGCGCTTGCCTTCTACCCGCCGCCGATGGATTAGCTCCGCGAAGAAGTCGATAATTTGGGGCGAGTTCCGGGGCCATGACATCGCCGTTCCTATATTCGAACAGAGATTGTACCAGCGAGTATCCTCATGCTCGAACCGAAATGACTCAAATGGAGAGAGAATCTCAATGCCCAGGCGGAGTCTCAATAATTCAGGATGAGCCGTACCAGAATAGAAGATTACATCGGTATTTACCGCTGGAATGACCGAGTAGGTGATGTCTCCAGACGGCAATACCTCGCGAGAAGCCGGCTCTGAGCTGGCGAGGTTGTTGAGATCATAGCACAGGAACTTGTACTCATCGCCATGACGATATGATCCGTTCGACTGGACGGACAAAGCCCAATCACCTTTGAATGACAGAATGGGGAAAGTGGTGGATCGGAGTGAGTCCGTTGTGGAGTGAAGAAGCTGTTGCACCAGAAAAATCCAAGCTTCTCCTTTGCACTTATCGGTCTGGGAAGTTGGCAAGACGTCCAGGAACATCTCCAGTTGATCGCGCCGAATCCGCCGGCGGAATGGGCGGTTGATGAGGTCAATCTCGTCGATCAAGACCAGTAAGGATTCTGCCTCAGTCCACTCCTTGATCTGCTCGATAAAGTTCGGAATCTGGTTCACGTAGGCATGCGTTCCGAAGATTACTTGCACACCTTTCAATGCACGCCCCAGTTGCTCGGGCCAGAAGCAAGAGGAACAATGGGGACATTCCTCGCAAATTTCCACACGTCCTAGCTGGCCGAGAGAACGCTTCTCGTAGCTCTGCCAACGGGCATTGGCATCCGCTCCACACTGCTCCTCCGGTCGTGGGCGCAGGTTCACCACCTTGACATCATCCGGAGGATGCTTAATCCATGCCCGCTCTTGGAGCACAAGGCGTGTTGGCAGCAGCACCAGCACGCACTTGTATATCCCGCTCCGTATCGCGGCCTCGATGGTCTGGTCAATGTTGTAGCTCTTGCCTACGCCAACCACCCAGGTGATCAGCAAGCGAGAGAACTGTATAACTAGTTTGAGCATGGCCGCACCCGTCCACTCAGAACGGAACGTGGCAAGCTCAGCAGCCGTACGGATGTGCTGCATTAGATAAAACCCTTGCGCTTCAGCTTCGCAGCGATTGCTGGGATTGCGCGTAGGTCCTCATTGCTGAGATGATTCAAGACCGACGCAAGGTCGACCTGACCAGCGTTCATTTTCGCAAGGAAATCCACGATCGACGATTCACCCGCATCATCTCCATGAGTAAGCGGCATTGAATTGACCGAATATGTCTTGTCCGGACGCTGCTGGAGCATGGCAAGCAGCGGCTGGCCCGAGTTGATGAGCGGCGCGAGCTGAGGAAGGAGCGCACCAGGACGCTTCGCTATGGATAATTGAAGCACTTGAACAGCAGCGGCGTCTGGATTGTAGACAGGCAGCAAAATCCAGTCCATCGCTGAATAGCCAACACGACATGCATCACAGACATCGCCATTGCAGGGAATGTAGCCGCGATATTCGGCTTCGTTCAGGAAATGGATCTTCACGCGGACGCCGCGATCAGTGAAAGGTATGACGTGCAACTCGTTGGGGCCGACGTAGACAGACTGGAGTCGGCTTGGCTCTGACCTTGTCGATCCGAGATCACAGATGGAGCACGCTTCACCCTTCGGCGTGCGAGGTGAGTCCTGGTGCGCCAAAGGAGGAGAGGGCGCAGTTGGTGACGATGATGGGGGAGCTGTGGAAGGCACATCCTTCTCAGCAAACTGATTGCGGATGAAATCGAGAGGGTCCATGGTGCAGGGTCCTTGGCTATTCAGCCGTGGTGGTGAGTGCTGAGCCGCTGGACATAGCGGACAGACGCCCGATCCTCCCCAGCAGGGGGCCTGATGGCCAGGCTATGTTGCATGCTCTCGATAACCAATTTGAGTTATTGTACCGAAGTCGTGCCCGAACCAACGCCGACTGAAACTCCAGAAGAAAATGCCCAATGCCGATAACCAGAAATAGTTACTGCGCTGCACTCGATCTTAAACCGAGTAGGCATGGCATGTGCTCCGTATGACTGCTAAGAAACCTGCAACACCATCGAGCGAGCCTCAATCTGCAATGGATCGACTTCAGGAGCGGGCCAGGCCGAGAGGAGAGAAACCTATATCGGCCCAGCCCAAACGACCAGAGGAATGGACGGCTGAGGACAAGCGTGCAATGGTCGAGAAAATTCGCGGAATGGTATTCAATAGTGACGTCGAACCAGGCACGTGTGACGAGGATGATCCAGGCTGGATCGCACCGCCATTTCTGAAGGAACCTGAGCGACTTGAAGATGAGACATTTACTCCGGGGCGATACACATCTGGAAAACTCCCCTCAACACAAGAGTTATTTGACATAGTTGATCGTCCAAATCGAGGCAACCAGAACCAACGACTAAGAATTGCAGCGCATATGGCACGTGCCGAAATCGCTAGGATCGCTCAGTATGTGGAGGTGAAGCCAGCGGCAGTACATAACTGGGTCGTAAAGGGTAAGGCAATACCGATTGAACGAATGGATAAATTAGCAAGATCCGTTGGCCTAAAGAGATGCTATTTAGAGGAGAACCGTGCGCCATTTCCAAATTGGCTACAGCCATGGTTGCGCGCTGTAAATGGATTGATTTTGGCAACACGCTGGATGGTTGCTGAGGGGATGACTATACCTGGTGTAGGAGAGCGTCCTCCAGGTTCTAGAAATCCATTCGTGCATTTTAGTAATAACTCGGATGGAACCACATGCCCTCCGGTTCCTAACAATATACTTTCTGATCTTGATCTAAATCCTATAACTCTGTCTGATCAGTACTTAACGAAGTTACATCAATATCTCCGGTCGATACCAAATGATAGTCAGGTATGGATGTCAAGATATTCTGAATCTATTGTATATTTGCCATTTCTGCCATATGTGTGGAAGAGGATTGGTCTTCTCGTGTATGATGGAGAGCTACCGGAATTTAAGATTAGAAAGAATAAAGCAAACAAGCAGTTAATTCAATAGACGGTTCAGTGATAAGATAGGTACAGGGATATCTCCGCCTCCAGCGGAGATCTCTCTTGTTAATTCCAGGCAGCGGCCTCGGCGGATGCACCGTCGAGGCCTTTTCCATTTCATTCGCCGCATTTCGCGGTCACCCCATCCGGTGGCCGTGAGGCCACCGGTCTACCCCACCGGAGCCTCATCCATGCACCGACCGATCCACGTCCCCATGCATCCCTTCGAACTACAGCTCAGCGCCACGAAGCTCTCGTCCGCCGCTGAATCAGGTACCGTCGCCCGCGACCTCGGCTTTCTTCCCGAGCGCGAACTGACACCGCCGTCTCGTCGATCCATTCCAACGTCAAGCATCTTCTACGTCTGGCCAGCGCCGCCCCAGCGCCGCGCCTAGCCATCTGCCGTTGCTCGCAGTCTCATCATCCAGATCCACCCACCGCTTTCACAAGGCAATCCCCATGAAACTCGGCTCCTCCCTCCAGTCCGTGATCGAGCGCGTCGACCAGCAATCCCGCAGCGCCCGCGATTTCATCGCCCACTCCCGTCACCTGCGACTCGCCCTCCGACAGGATGTCCCGTCGCTGGTGCTCGACGACGGCTCCGGCGCGCTGCCCTTTGGCATCACGGATGTCGTCCACGACCAGATCGCCGCCGCGCTGGACATCCCCGTAACATACTACAACCGCATGCGCATCGACCATCCTGAGTTGATGGCCACGAACGTTAACTCGTGGCTCAGCCGTAGCGATCAGCGCAGGCTCGTGCGTACCAGCTGCGACGGCGTTCCCCATGTCCGTGCGCTGCTCAGTGACCGCTATCGCCCGCTCGACAACCCCAACCTGCTGGCCGCTGTGCTGCCGACCCTGCAGGAACGGAACGTGAAGATCGTCTCGACCGAGGTCACCGAACGCCGGCTCTACCTGAAGGCCTTGAACGAGCGCCTGACCGGAGAAATTCGCGTTGGCCAAACCGTCATGGCGGGAGTCGCCATTTCGAATTCTGAGATTGGTTTGGGCGCTCTTGAAGTTCGCGGTCTTGTATACACCCTGGCATGCACGAACGGAGCTTTGTTGGAGGACGTCTCAATGCGTCGTCATCATGTCGGCCGACGCCATGGTGGTGATGATGAGAATATCCAACATCTGCTCTCAGATGAAACCAGATTGGCAGCAGATCGTGTGCTGTTCCTCAAGCTTCGCGATGTCACGAGGGCAGCGCTCGATGAGTCGGTCTGGCGTCAGCAGCTGGGGAAGCTGCAGGCTGCTGCCCGCAATGAGATCCCTGCAGAGGCCCTTGGCCGAGTCGTCGAGGTTACGGCTCGGCGCTTCAACCTCTCAGGAGCGGAAGGCGAAGCCATCCTCGCGCATCTGCAGCGCAGTGCGGATTATTCGCAATGGGGTCTGTCGAGTGCCATCACACGCCACTCACAAGACCTCGACAGCTATGATCGTGCAACCGACCTTGAACGGATCGGAGGCAATGTCATCGAGCTGAGCGGCGGCGCCTGGTCCAACCTCGTCAGCGCGAACTGAGGGCGGACCAATGGCTCTCGCTCAAATACCAAGGTTCCCAGACCATTCGAAGATGCCAGGCCCATCTGGGTTTGTGCCGTACCTCAACGCCAATCCGAATGGATTTGCTGAAACGGCCTTCTCCGTCATACGCGTTGCGAACATTGCTGTCTGCCTCCTGACCGCAGTTGCCATGATCGGCGGCGCCATGGCCTCCAACCAACGGCGCTGACTCAGTCATCCTGTCCAATAACCCAGGCTGGCAGCGTCGAAAGGCGCTGCCGGTCCCGTTTCCAGAAAGGTTCACCATGGCCCGTCGCCCCTTCAAGGCGTTGGGGACGTTCACCACACCGCATGGCATCGTCATCTGTAGGAAGGTCTACAGTGCCAAACAGGGGAGTTGGATCCTCTGCGTGGAGGGTCCACACAACGGTCTCAGGTTGCTGCTCCCTGACTGGCAGCCGCGAGCCCCCAGTACCAGGACTCAGCTCTCGCCACCGGTGCCGACGAAGAAGGTCAGCGACATTCTCGCCTTCTTTCAGGCCCTCCTGCCGATCTGGTACGAGCGCTTGGCGGGGAAGCCGGTTCCGATGCCGGCACAGGCTGCAGCAGTGTCCTACCGGACGTTGGGCGAGCTGCAGCGCTTGGTGGAGCGTGAATCGGCGGGCGTCCTGCGGCCTGGATCCCTGGCGACCTACCAGGACCAATGGCAGGCAGTGCTGCGGGTACTCGACCCAGGTCTCCCCCTGACGGAGCTAACCAGGGAGCAGCTGCAGGCAGCCATGAACGAGCTGGGGCAGCGTTACGCATCGACCACGCTCAAGAACATCCGGACGGCGCTTCGCAAGCTCCTGATTAGGGCCGTAGAAGATGGGGTACTGCTCCGCAATCCTCTGCAACGAGTGCAGGTCCCCCCTGCGATAGCGAAGCCCAAGCGGATGCTCAGCCAGAGTGAGCGGCATGCGGTGCTCGCCGCAGCCAAGGAGCATGGACAGGACATCCATCTTGCGTGTGCACTGATGCTCCTGGCGGGTCTGCGCCGACGGGAAGCATTGGCACTCACCTGGAATCGGGAGGATGTCGATCTAGAACATCGCATCCTGTCCATCAGGAACACAGAGGATTTCATCTCGAAGAGTGGCGACGCGGTCCGGCACATCCCGATCGACAATACGCTCTTCGAAATCCTGTCTCGTGCTCAACGTCGCTCAGGGTTCGTTCTCGCACCGAATAAACCCTATGGTGGAGGCAGGTACCGATGGAACTTTACCAAGGCGTTTGCGGCCGTGGCGCGCAACGCTGGAGTGCCGTGGTTGTACCCGCATCTGTGCAGACATTGTTTCGCCTCCCTGTACGTCGAGGGCGGTGGAACGATCTTCCGGTTGAGCCGTATACTGGGGCACTCCACGGCTGCGGTTACCGAGCTGTATCTGCACTTGGTCCCGAACTTTTCGGTTGATGAAGGAAACGGAGAGAAGTCGCCAGTGGCGACGAGCAAATCTGCATGACGGTGGGTGGGGCGCGCGCGAGCGCGCCCTGTTCATCTTCATTTTAGGTCGAGCGTTGGATGAGAGGGCGGCTGTCGTGATCGGGTCTTAGGTCCAGGATTTACACGAGTTGCCAGCCGCGCGGTTGGAATATGCGCGCCACCAGAGGCGGTGGTCCAGCTGGTCCAGACTTTTCACGGGTCGCCGGCTGCCCACCAGGAGAATGCGCGCCACCACGTCATGCTCTACTACCCCTCTCCCTGTGGGTGATATCTCCCGCGCGTTGGTAGGAGAAGAATGTGGACCAGGTAAGTGGTGGCGCGCATTTGTGCAGAGATGGGCCGCTGGGTGCCTGAAAACCTGGACCAGCTGGACCAGCGCTCCTACCGGCGGGGAGGGACGGGAGTCGCTCATCTTCTTGAAGCACCTGCTCTATACGTGGGATTCCCGTGGGATCGGCTGGGTTTTGATCGCCTATGGGCAGATACGAATTCTGCCACGGAGCTGTAAGTCGCGATGCTAACATCATCTGCAATTTCCTGCGACCAACAAAGCGTTCACATCGCGTGGTTTTGGCTTCTTTCGGGCCTCGGCGACTTCTCCGCCGTCCCTGCACGTATTCTCGCCGTATGCGCCCATCACCAACCGTTGTCCATCAACGCAACGAGCTTGCCGTTCTTCGTCAAGCGATTCGCTGTTTGCTCGCTGGCATCTGGTCCCAGGCGTTCACGCCGGAACATCGGCCGCTCGGCGACGCCTACGCCATGCAGCAATGGCTCCAGCGAAGCCTCACGCCATTGGCGCCCGCCTCGCCCACCGTCAGAGATCTGGTCCGGCTGTTGAACCCCGAGGGCAGCCCACGGAGCTGGAGCGATCCAAAGTGGCTGCGACGTGAGCTGCGGCGACTCAGGCGGCAGGCCGCCATGCTTGGACGGCAGGATCGGAGACAGGGGGCATAGTTGAGGATATTGGGAACTACAAAGTGCGGTGGTAGCCTGGCTCCCTTACGACCTCCGAATCATCTCCAGCTACCGATCCAGGAATTGACCAATGAATACCCACTCTATCATGCTCACCAGCCTCGTCAAAGCTGCGCGTACAGGTAAGGCTGACGCCGGAGAAGCTCTCGGCTACGTACTCACCGGCATCATCAGCGCAGCCCTTCCCGAACTGGGCCTTGGCTATCACCAATACGAGGAACGCGGCGATTACCGCCGGATGCGCTGGTGCAACCTGCTCAACGAAGAGACGGTTCGCGTCGCGCTGGTCGGTGGTGATCAGATTGCATTTCGCCTCTACGACCACGACACCGATCGCTGGGGCGGAACCACATTTCCAAACATCCGCACCATGATTCGTGAACTGCGGAGAGTCGCTGATGCCACCGATACGGACTCCTGCATGCACGCATCTTGTGGCCAATCGCATAAGGCGGACAGGTAGATCTCGGCCATGGCCTTGCACATCGACATCCAGCCTGACGACGAACCCCTCGTGGTACTGGATAGCGCTGCCGAGGAAGCGGCGCTGATATCAGCCCCCAACCACGACAACCTGCTCACAATGCTGGCCAGCGTCAGTACCGCCGCCCTCGTCACCGACACTGCCGCCCAGGACCTCCTGCGCTCAGCCGGCGTCACTGATCCCGCCGTCTGGTCCGACTTCCGCCTCGGTGCCGGTGGACCAACTCTCGCTGCCAACTTCGATCCTTCCGCCTGGGCCCACTGCAAGGCCATCGGCCTGAGGAAACAGGCGGTCGGCTTCATCCTCGCCGGTGCTGGCGTGAATATCCCGACGGTAGATCCCAGAGAACCCAATCGCGTCGTCGGCTTCATCCGCCTCACACCAGCTCAGTTCAAACACCAGTTCTGTACCGCGCCCGCGGGCATTGCCTGCGCCCCCGAAATCGCTTCACATCCCCGCATTGTGCTCGCCGATTCCCCGATCCTGGCGATGAAGCTCTATCAGGCAGGCATCCGCGGAGCGGTTCTGGTTGAGGATACTGCCGTCCTCGCCCCGCTCCTGCCCTGGCTGAGCGAGCGCCAGCTCGTCGTGGTGTCGCACAAGAAGCACGGCCTCCAGCTCCTGCGCTCAGCACTCGGACCGCTGGCGGGCTCGGCCACCCCGCTCCAGCTCCAGGGTGAGCTGGGCCTCTCCAGCGACGAGGCCCTGGCTGTGCTCGGCCTCTCCCGGGAGCAGCTGCTGCCCGCCGAACCCAAGCCACCGGTGGACAGCCGCTCGCTGCACCATCTTCACACCTATGCCCAGGGCCGTCTAGCCACGCCTGAGGGCCTGGCCGCGCTGGACACGTTCGGCGCCAATCAGCCCGAGCTGGTAGCCGCGTACCGCCTCGGCTACCTGCCTGCCGACTTCCGGTCTGCGCTCGATGGCCCGACCAAGCGCATGCTGTCCGGCCTGCCGATTGGGAACTCGTTGCTGATCCCCGCCTTTGACCGAGATGGGGTGATCGTCGACTGCCTGCTGAAATACGCGGCAGAAACCGGCAGCAGAGCTATCGGCCTCTTCCCCGAGCCCCAGGGCATGCTCGCGCCGGTGATGGCCACCGCCTATGACGAGATCATCGTCACGACCTCGTTCAGGCGCCTGTGCGGCCTGTGGCAGGCTGGTCACCGCAACGTGCTGCTGTTCCGCAGCGACGCAGATGCGCAGCGGAATGCCGAGCATCTGCGGGAGTCGGGCGTGAAGCTGGTGCAGGTCTATGCCGCCATGCGGGAGCGGTTCGCTGGTCTCGCCCAGGTGTTCCGCGATGCGGGCTTCCGCGTTCAGCTCCTGGGCAGGGAGCAGGTAGAGCCTGAGCAGCAGGCGCCGGTGGTCGAGGCAGCAGAAGTGGAGGAGGCAGCTGAGGTCCAGCCGGTCCCGACCATGGAACCGCCGTCTGCGCCCCTGATCTTCCCTACGGCACCTGCGCCCCTCGCCGCCGCGCCAGTCGAGGCTGCTGCCGTTCCGGTCCAGCCGCCAGCCACCCTAACCTTCACAATCCCCGCCCTCGAACTGGTCGAGCACGACGACATCGCCGGTCTGGCGACCTTCAAGGCCGGTACCGCCATCTACGTCGTCGAAGTGCCCTGGGACAGCTCCACCCGCCTGGAGGTCTCGCTCCGGCATAACGGCAACGTCCACCGTGACCGCTTCGATGTCGCGGTCGAGGCCCAGCGCCGTCGGTTCGCATCCAGCGCTGCCCTGCGCACGGCAGTCGCGGTCGAGCTGATCGAGCCCCAGCTCATTGACCTGCTCGACGCTGTGCGGGCCCTGATCGCCGCCAAGGAGGGCCGCAGCCTGAATCCGGCGCTGGCCAACCTGCTGCCGAGCGATCGGGCGGCCGCCATGGCCGTCCTGACTGCACCAGATCTCCTGGAGCGCATCCGCTTGGACCTCACCAACCTTGGCTGGGTCGGCGAGGACGACGCCAAAGCCATCCTCTACCTGGCCGCGATCAGCCGGAAGCTGGCGAACCCGATCTGGGCATCGCTCATGGCCTCCTCTGGGGCTGGGAAGTCCCACGGCCTCGACCTGATCGCCGAGCTGACGCCGCCCGAGGACCTGATGCAGGTCAGCCGCCTGACCGACGCTGCCCTCTACTACCAGGAGAACGGGGGTCTCAGCCACAAGCTGCTCCTGCTTGACGAGGCAGACGGCTTAACTCCGGAGGTCAATGTCGCCCTGCGCGTGCTGAAGACTCGTGGCGCGCTGTCGCTGTCCCAGGCCGATCGGTCAGGTCCCAAGGGCCAGGTGCGGACCAAGACGATCGAAGCCCGTGGCCCCGTCGCGGTACTCACCTCCACGGCAGGGAAGCTGGAACCCCAGCTTCTGAGCCGCTGCGTCGAGGTGCCGGTGGACGAATCCCCAGCCCAGACGCAGAGCATCCTGGCCGCCCAGCAGCGCCTTCATGCCGATCCGACCTGGCGGAATGCTGGTGGCCGCCGCGAGGCCATCATCGCCAGGCACCGGACCATGCAGCGCCTCCTGGTCAGCGCGCCGGTGGTGATCCCGTTCGCTGAGCGGATCGAGTTCCCAGCGACCAGCGTACGACATCGGCGCGAGCACGAGCGCTTCCTGGGCCTAATCGAGGCATCGGCCCTGCTGCACCAGCACCAGCGGCTGAAGGACGGCGGCACCATCGTGGCAACCGAGGCCGACTTCACCGTCGCAGTGCGCCTGGTCGCCCGCCAGCTCAGCGATGCCCACCAGGGGCTGGGCCAGCAGGCTAGGAGCCTCCTGGACCTGCTCGTCAGCCGCGGCGTCACATTGGCGACCATGGAGGACCTGGCGCGCCTGCGGCCGGAGTGGAACCGCAACACCTTCCGTACAGCTCTCAAGGAGCTGATGGCGCTCGACTACATCACCAGCCCATGCGGAGGCCGTGGCAAGCGTCGCGAGTACCGGCTGGTCGCCAGTGGGGCCGCTATGACCGCGACAGCGGGCGTCCGCCTTCGGCAAGTTGGTGAGTTGGTGGAAGTTGGTGGAGCGATCTTCGCCGACGTATCACTAGAGTCAGCAACTGGTTAGGGCGAGTAAGCGAGTTGGTGATGATCCGAGACATACCCCACCCCCATCGGTTCCAGCCGCCTCGCACGTGATCGTCAGCATCATACATAACGCCGAACATCCTATCGAAAGCCGAGCATATGCATCAGACCATGGATGACTTCGCCGCTCACCTGCGCCTTACTGGGCGGGAGACCACGGCGGATGGCTACTTGCACGTTCTGCACTATTACGACGCCTGGCTCCGCACCCAGCAGCTCGACCCGCTGCGCGTGACCACCGACCAGATCCGTGCCTACCAGCGCTGGGTCGCCGAAGGCTATCGCAGCGCCGATGGTGAGAAGCTCGGCCGTGGAACACAGGCAACGCGCATTGCCGTCGTGAAGTCGTATTACGCCTGGCTCGAACGGCGTGGCCTCATCATCAAGGATGTGTCCAAGCCGGTGAAGTACCCGAAAATCCCTAGCGGCATGGTGCGGAAGGATCACTTGAGTTTGCAAGAGGCGACCGCTTTCCTGCAGACGCAGGCCCGCCATGCCCAGCAGTTCAAAGAGGGTTCCTACAAGTGGGCGCGGGAGATCCAGAGCCTGGCCATGCTCTGCACCGCCATCGCCACCGGCCGTCGCCGCACGGGCCTACGCAATCTCAAGGTCCCGTGGGTGAACTTCGAACGTAATGAGGTCCGGTACGAGCGTGACAAGGGCAAGCCTGGCCGCGTCCTGCCGGTGTCGCCGTGGTGTATGTCCATCCTGAAGACCTACATCGAACGGGCGCGGCCCATCCTCGACTGGCATGCCGAGAACGACTACCTGTTCGTCGGCTGGGACACGCAGGCCATGGCGAAGAACACCATGTCCATCCTCATTGACGAGGCATATGGGCGCACGGTGGCGGAGAACCCCGACCTCACTGAGCTGACGACCAAGCGCATCACGCCACATTCGTTCAGGGTCAGCTACGCCACGCTGCTGTTCGAGGGCGGCTGCAATATCCGCTCGGTCAACGAGCTGATGAGTCATGCCAGTCTCAGCCAGACCGCACGCTACACGCCCATTCCCGTCGAGAACATGCGCCAGATCTGCCGCACGGCACACCCGCGAGCATGACCATGCAGCAGGAGATCGACGACTACATCGCTCAGCGCACGGGGGAGGGGCTGGCAGCTGCGACCCTGGAGCGGGATGGCGACGTGCTCGGCCGCTGCCTGCGCTTCCTGAAGCGCCGCGGCTGCCGTCGCTGGGCTGATGTGACCCCAGCCGACCTTGATGCCATCCTCACCGACCTGGCCGAGCGCGGGCGGAAGCGCGCGACCTTCATCGGCATGGCATCCAACCTGCGTACCTTCGGCGGCTGGCTCCAGGAGCATGGCAAGGTGCTGCTGAACCCAGCTCGGGACCTGCCGATCCCCGAGGACATCATCCCCGAGCTGCCGAAGCCGCCGTTGGAGGAAGCCCAGGTGGCCGACATCCTCGACCGGCTACCGAGGCGGAGCGTGCGGGACCTGCGGAACCGGGCCATCCTGGAGGTCATGTACGGCTGTGGCTTACGCCGGAACGAGGTCGTGATGCTGGACATGGGGCACCTGGACTTCGCTCGGCGCACCCTGGCTGTGGTGAACGGCAAGGGAGGGAAGGATCGGATCATGCCGCTCATGTCCGGCGCGTTGGGGGCGCTCAGGGACTACCTGGCGCTGCGGCGGACCATGCTCAAGGGGCCGGACCGTGGGATCGTGTTCCTGGACCATGCGGGCGGGCGCATGAACGGCCGGTCCATCATGAAGTGGATTCAGTACTTGTCGAAGAAGCACCCAGATAAGCCGCGGTTTCATGCCCACTTGTTCCGGCATTCGATTGCCGTGCACCTGCTCCGTCGAGGGGCAGACATCCGGCATGTCCAGGAGTTCCTCGGGCACGCGCGGCTGGACACCACGAAAGTTTATCTGAGGATGGTGCCTGGGCACCTGAAGGATGACTATGATGAGGCCATGCCCGAAATCGACGTGCGGATATGAAGGCCGTGAGCCCACCTATCTGGTTGCCATGTCGAATCCCATCACCCTTTCTTCCTCAATGCAATAGATTCAATCTAGAAATGAGCGCGACAGGTTGGAAGCGAGGGACTCTACTTCTCATGGGTGGAACTGTCTCAGCAATCCTTGGGGCAGCGCTAATCAATCATCTTCCCGATCCATTTACGTGCCGTGTCTGGGAATGGCCTATTCCTGGCGTAGCGGGCTTTCTTCTTGGCCTTGTGCTGATCACGGCGCTTCTACACGCAGCCGATTATCGTATCTGTCACTTCCTGCGGTTGGAGGCAATGCCTGCACCTGTTGCAGGCGTCATCGGCAGTGGAGTGTTCGTCGGCTTAGTGGATGCGCGGGTAGCGGATGGAGTTTTTGCCGCAGCGATTGCTATTATTCTACTTTTCATGGGACTTTTGTTTCGACTCTGGCTGTCAGTACTTACGAGACTGCCTAAATCGAGGTCAGAAGGCGCATTCAAAGAGCGGCCAATTGAAACCGCCGAGCAAGATCGCTTTCGCTATACTGCACGGGCGAGACGCCTTGCTGCTCGGCTTCGAGCTGGAGGAGGCCCAATCTTAGTGATTGGTCGTTACGGTTCTGGAAAATCAAGCCTTACAAATCTAGTTTTTGAGGAACTTGAGCAGGGTGATAAGATTGTGCCTGGGACGCATTCACCTCATGAACATCGTATGCGACGGAAGGAAAAGTGGCTTAAAATCCGCGTTTCCGGCTGGGGAATCCAAGAGCCAGAAGCTAGAGCCAGAACGATAGTGAGCGAGGTGTGTGAGAAGATGAATGACTACATCGATACCTTGCCTCTTCGCGGATATTGCAGCCGAACAATCGAGGAATTGTTTGGAGAAATGCACTGGTCAACGCGCCTGGCGTACAGTTTTAGCCGACCAGCAATTGAAGAGCTAAGCCGTCACATGGACTCCCTATTGGAGATTGGCGGGATGAGGGCGCTTCTCGTGGTCGACGATTTTGAACGCAATGCCGAAAAGGGCGGAAAATATCGCTGGCACGCTGGCGTATCCGAACTGCTTGAACATCTCAAGCATGCTCGGCATCTCAAGTTGATCGTCTGCGTAACGAAGGAAGCGATTCAGTGAGATTCGAGCTTTTCCGACATTTCGATGTTCACGAAGAACTCCCTGATATTGAGGGAGAGGAGATCGATCGTGTTGTCATCGGGCTCTACGCGGAATGCATAAACGAAGCCACAAAATCGGGTATAGTATGGCCTGGAGGGACTGCACCGGAAGTTCCTGATCTGGATGCACCGGATACAGCGTTCGCCCGTCTCGTTGACCATGTCGATTGGTACCAACGAATAGGCTACGCGCTGAAGACCCCTCGCAGCATATGGTTTTATCGCCGAGCACTGCTTGAGGCATGGAAGCGCCTTCGTGGTGAGGTGGCATTGCAGGAACTGATGGTAGTGATCTCCATTTCAGCATCGGACCCAATGTCAGCTATGGATATCAAGATTATCATGGGCGATCTCGTTCGCGCTCAGCGGAGATCGGAACATATGACAGAACACAGGATGAAAGAACAACAGAAGGCCGCTAATTCCGCCATAAAGCAACTTCAAAACCTACCAAGAATTGGCCAATCAACTATCGACCGACAAGAACTGGTTGACATTTTGGTTGCTCTTAGCAAGGGAGAGTTTAGGGGAGATTCCCCTCTGCAATCTATTTCTGGAGACCGGAGAAGTGTGTATTGGTCTCGCTTAGCAACCTTAGAGATTGGAGACGGTAAGGTTTCCGACCAGCGAGTTCTGAGAGACATCAAGAATTATCTAAAAGGCGGTCCTTCTGACGACCTCATGATGGGCCTGATCGGGAATGATGATTATCCAGAAGTATTCAATCACTTTATAACTCTGATGAAAGAATCTTGGTCACGCATCACGTTCCTATTCACCGACCTTATTCGTTACGAAATCCAGAAAACCAAAATCAAGGGGATATTCAGTGAGCGTAAGTCTTATATGGATCTGTGGCGATTCTGGCTTACGGACCATCCGTACTTCAGACGGCCCGATGATATTGCCGATTCCACGTTCAAGAATCTCTCAATCGGTCAGGATGAAGTAAGTGATCCTAATGACAGGTCTTCCGTATTGCGCTATATAGCATCCAGAATTCACGAAGCCTTGGACATATCCATTGCTGAAGCCAACAATCTTTACTATTACTTTTCTGGAGCGCCGAATGCACAGGCATATCTCGAAGCTCCACGGGTGCTCCAGCTTCGAGCGGCTATAGTTCAATACTGTAGTCAGAATCTGACAACAGCTGATGCTTGGTTATTACGCCTTCAGCGTGGCGGAATGTTTGCACTATATCACCTGTTTTTCTGTGTGTCGAGCAAGGATGAGAAACGTCTATTGGATCGGCCTCGGGATTGGGCTTGGGCTATAGAGAGTCTCATTCAAGCCTGTAATATGCGTGCTGATTTGATTCAGCCGATGCTCCTGGTGCTGATCAGCGAGTCAGTTGAACGACAAGATGGTGGACGTGGCAGACTTTCTGGCAGAAATCTTGATATGGAGAGGGCGCGCGATCTTTGCGGCCAAGACGAAGCACTGCTTCTGCGGTTATTCGCTGCTCTTGTCGTGGAAACCACTTACGCGGAGCCGATCGAGGCACGGTATACAGAGCAGTGCGATGCCACCAAGAGCCAGATCAAGGCGTACTTGGAGTAAGGTTCCTGGCCTGCACCTTGACCTGGAATAATTCGATCTGTTGCTTATCGAAGCCCCTTGGTAGCATCGCCGGAGTGACGAGTTCCATCTCATCCTATGATGTGCGAATCTGTAGTCTTCACATGGGCCGCCGCAGTCGCTGGTCATGCCGCAGAGCAGTTTTTCTAGCGAGTTACTCGCTACTACGAAACTCATTCACCCCACTGTCATTCCTGGACTATCTGAAGTTCTTGGTGTGTAAATAATGCCACATTCGAGCCCACCACTGACTGTTGAAAAACCAGCAGATATCCATCTTATCGAACTATTGTGCAAGGTGGCTCAAGAATCGCTCTCTGCAAATTTTCGTGAAGTCCACATCGACACAAACGTTGGAAATAATCATCTTGAGGACAGGAACGCTGGATCTCCAAGTGGCTTTCTTGCTTCCCCGACTTGGGTTAAGTTCAAGTTGGATGTGCTTGCGAAAGGGTTTGTTTCGATTGTAAAAGTAACAATTATTCTAATCGAACCAATCAATAATCTTCATATCTTTGCTGAGGTTAAAGGGATCGAAGCCAAGATCTACTTACAACAGCCCGATCAATTCCCGCCTCCGGCTAGGGTGATGTCGTTTTTCGAAGTGGCGCTGAAGCATTTCAAGCTCTTCGCACCGGCAGGCGTTGACGTTCCAACGGCCGATCCTCGCCTGCAGTATTACGACTCTCTGGCTGGACGAATGGCCGAGAGCGTCACGCGGCTTCAAGAAGTACTCAGTGCAGAATCGGCCAAACTCATCGAGCAGTCGAAGAAGCAGGCGGAAGAAGCGCAGGTGAAGATTGCCGCAGAGCTGAAAGGTCTGCGCGATACCTTCCAGGTGAAAGAGGACGCACTTTCCTCCGAACGCAAAGCGTTCGACGAGGAGCGACGACTGTTCAACGACAAGAAGAACACGCATGTCAGGCGTGATTTGCAAAAGGAAATGCGCGAGGAGTTCGAGAATTTCCGGGAGATCAAGCTGTCGAACGCAACGAATCGTAAAACGTGGCCAATCTACGCGTTGTTCGTAGTTGGACTTGTTGGCGGTGCGTGGATCATGATGAAGATTATCGAGCAAATAACTAACCCCAAAGACGGCTCTCCAGTCGATTGGCATACCTACGCGTGGTTAGGTGGTACGACAGTCTTCTTCATCTTCCTCCTTATCTATTTTATCCGCTGGAACATGCAGTGGTTGCGGCAGCACGCCTCCTTCGAGTTCAGGAATATCCAATACAAGTACGACATGCTCCGCGCGAGCTGGTTCGCAGAGATGTTCTTCGAGTATAAGGACCAAGGCAAGGCTCTACCCGAATCAGTAATCGCGGTACTAACCAAGAACCTATTCGAGATCCCAACTGACAATCTCGGCGATGCCAAGCATCCGGTCGATGACCTCGTAGAGTTCGTGAAGAAGCTCAAAACTGTTAAAGTCAGCTCAGACTCCGTGGAAGTTTCCACCGACAAGCAGGAACCGAAGAGATGACCCTGCGCGTTTCCCCTGCTCACAAAATTCGTGCGCGTGCATGGACCTTGCCAAGACTTGCTCGTTCTCACGCGCGGAACATCATATCCAATCGAGGTTGGAACCCGCCATTCGCTGCCTCCAAGGCCATAACTCGTGTCGCCCCATCGGTAGGCGAAACCGGAGATGGTCCATCTCGCATCTATGATCCGGTGCTAGGACGGTTCCTGCAGCGGGATCCGGTGAATCAACAGAGACGAATTACTAACAGAGCAAACGGCACCACATTCGGCATTTACTCAACCACAATCATAGCCGAATCTTTAGAAGCAGCGCTGTTAAGGAGCTACCACGATACTAGAAACGGGTACTCTGCCGCATTGATCCCAAACAGTATGGATCCCACAGGATTTATTGACATACCGCCGCCACCTCCTCCAACGCCTCCGCCAGCGGTCGCTCCGGCTCCAGCTCCGAATCTATCTCCTGCTGAACAAGCTATTCAGGAAGCGATGGAGGCACAGCAAGCAGCTGCGGCAGAGGAAGCTGGTGCAGCATCGACCGTCGGAGAAGCTACGGCTGGGGTCGGGATAGAAGCAGTGGCACCAGCTGCGGCAACAGCAGTTGGGGGCTATTATCTAGGGTCCTGGATCGGGAGAGTGACAGGATATACTCAGGAGGTTGCAGATTCTTGGTATCGGTATCTCTATCCAGACGACCCGGTTCCACCACCTCAGACACCTCAATCTCCTGAACCCCGGTCGCCCCAGAAGAAGCGCTTGCGTTGGAAGTGTACCGTAAAAGCAAGGGGATGCTGTCCACCCGATTGTGGAATCTTCTCTGGAGAAGGAGATACGAAGGCAGAGGCCGAGAAGAAAGCAAAGGCGGCGTGCTATAGCGCGGGATGCGAAGTCCATACTGTACAATATAATTGCCAATGCGGCCATGTTACATGTAGAGTTGTAAAGAGTTAGTAGTGAATAGTAAGATAGTTGTCGGTAGTCGAGTTCGTGTGATTGAGATACCGAGTTCTGTCGATTATATGCCTTCTCATCTTGCTAACGGACCGGATGGGACCAGAACTGTTTTTCAACGTCTTATAAGACTGAAAAGATGTTACAAGGTGCTGGAACTGGAGCCTGACGGATCGGTTTGGATAGAAACCAGCTATGGGATCAAGGGGAGACCAAAGCGACATCATAAGATTAGAGTAGAGAGAGATTGTATTGAGTTATGTTAGAATCACTTACACATATCGGTGACTCATTAACTATACAATCAATGGACAAAGGTATTGCTCAATTCCATTTTCGTTACCAAAGCCTAACACCAGGGCATTCACCGAAGGCATCGGGGGCGATGGGCGGGTGGCTCGGGACCGCTACAGGCCAATATAGTCCCACAAGGAGAATATAGTTTGTGTGGTCGGCCTGTTGTCGTCAGCAATAACTTGCAATCCAGACTATCTCGTACCAGTGTTGTTGAGGAGGTGCAAAGTATATGGCATATGTTCTTGCCCGAGTTGAGTTACATGATGCGGCTGGACCTGATTACGAACGGCTACACGTAACAATGCTGGCTGCAAAGTTCAGTAGATCGTATCAGAAAGGTCAACAGGCATACTGGCTCCCAATCGGTGAATACTGCTCATTTGATTATGAAGATGCATCCATCGCCTTGACTGCCGCAAAGGTCGCAGCCAGAAAGGTGAGTACGGACTTTGAAATAACACTATTGCTCGGAGATGCCGAGAACATCCGTGACTACAATCTCCGCGAGAAGAATTCATAGGCTAATGAATAGTAAGTATCCGATGTTCGCCGGTCATTCACCGGAAGCAGTCATGGCGATGGGGTGGGCAGATGCCAATCCCATTTGCCCGCGATTCAGTTTGATTAGGATATAACTGGAGTCCGAGATGAACGCAAAGAAGACGCGCGTCGCTCTGAAGCATATTGCATCGAAGTACAATCAGGAAAGTGATGAACATCAATCAATAAAGACGGCTGCGATGGCTATTCTGTTCATACAAATGGAAGGTAGGAGTAAGGAGTTTATCGACTTTCTAGAATCAAATAACCGCAAGCTGTCAGATGAGGAGCGGGCATTCATAGAGAAGATGTCCCCCAAATATCTCAAACCGGTTGAGGGCATTCACCGGAGGCATCGAGAATGATGGTAGGCAGCGGACTCTTTCGTCACGGGAAGTCAGGGCAGTGATTCAGTGGCTAAACGATGAACAATATAAGGAATTGCGAAATAGGCGAACGTCAATGCCAAGGTAGCCAGTGTGTTATTAGCGGCGGGAACGACGGTCAGACAGCCAGTATCTTCTTGGCAAGCGCTCGATATTCGCCCCGGACATCTACCCCACCCGAATAGGCGCTCGGGTGTATGGCCTTGTGATTGTACCGTAGGTTCAGGGCATCCATTCGTGTGCGTGGCTTGTTGCCCAAGGCAATGATAGTGGTGTGTGAAAGTTGTGCGAGTAGCGGCTGGAGGTACTGTTTTCCGCATTTTCGAGAACAGGGGGTGTCCTCCTCTGGAGCAGAGCAGAGAACCGACTCCAGCAGTACCCAGTGATTCATAGAACTATCGAAAGCATCAACGTCGTCCTCTGCCAGTGAAGGATAGAGTAGGAGGTGAATCAAGTACCGGATGTTCTGGTGGAACGGATCGCCGGCTTTCTTCGGTTGTCTAAGGCACTTTTCTGTGAAGTCTATTGTGGCCTCGATGGATTCAGAGGGATCACCCTTTGTGGGATCTCCAGGTTCAGCAAGTACGAACGTGTAACGAATATCTTGAATTGTACCTGTTGCGCCACAAACCCTCTAGGGACATGTCCAGTCGATGAATCAATGGGATAGATATAATCCTTGCAAACACCCTTGCTATATTGGCATACAGGATGTGATGGACGCAGAATGGACAGGAGTTCGTTGTTCACGGGCGAGCATACCCCGCAATCGCGGAGCAGCGCAAGGCACAGACCGACTATCTCGCCGGGCCAGCCCGTCGTTCCTGAGTGTGGAGCCATCTCCTGAGATTGTGAGGGGTTGGACACTATTATCCGTGATGGGAGTGGCGACACGAAGGGAATGAATGTAGATTCTAGGATTCCTGGAGTTGGAGCCTGAATGCGCACCGTACTGACCCTAATAACCTTCGCCGTCCTATCCGCTCTCGTGGTCGGCCTTCTGCTTCTACATCGACGAGATGTTCAGCGCGAGGCGATCCAGAGCGTGCTGACTCAGCGCGCAGAAGCTCGCTCGCGTGCCATTGTCTGGATTGTTCAGGGACTGAATCGACGTCAGGACATCGACACTCGTGTCTACATCCCTGCGCTCCAGAAGATCAACCCTCTGGAATGTCCTGAACGGTTTCGTCAGGCATGGCTCGATTATGAACAGGCATGGGAGCGCCGTGCGGATGCGGTCCTCCAACAGCAGATTCAGCTCCGTCAATTGGCGACCAAGGTGAATGGCAGCCTGGGACTTGGGGTAACCGGAGGCCATGTGGCCTATGGGTCGGAGCATCCGAATCTCGAACATGCTGCAGAGGATCTTGCGAAGGAGGACAGCAATGAAGACTGGCTCACCTGCAAGCGGGTAGCCATGGAATATGGCGTGTTCGTACCAGCTGATTGAATCTCGCCTCTGCGACCCCTCCTCGCGCTGGTGATTACCCAGTTTCTATTTGTAGTTTCATTGTTGGATAACCAAAGAGTCAGAAACATTCTGTGAATGAACCTCCAAATGATTGCCCCATTGTCAATGTTGGAGATGGCCGAAACCTCCCAGAAGATCTACCGCCGCCAGTGATTCCACAACTACTTGATCGCGCTGTCTACAGTGGAAAGCTAGTGGTAGTCATTAGTATGCTCGGACCAAATGGCAATCCCGACAGGGTTATCGTTGTCTCCTCGTGTCCAAGCAGTGACGATGAGCAGCTGGTTCTGGTCTCAGATTTAACTCTGATTACCTCTCCAACATATGAGGATCTTACCGAGGATCTCATCGCACAGAACCGATTGAGGAGACAGATTGCAGTGGAACGTAGACAAAGGCCAAGATAACAAGAGCTTGCGCGGCCCCAAGCGTGCAGCGTGGCCTTGGTGCCTATCGGGGGAGCGGGTGACGGAGCGGGGTTCAGCGTTGGGGCGGGGGCACGCAGGCACGAGTTCGATCTAATCATTGGATTCAATTCACTTAACAAGATCCTGTTCCAAACAATACTTGCGCCAGGCAAGTAAAGTCCTTACGTATTGATTACCGAAGGGAAACATATGGTGACAACCGAACAGGCCAAGGCGATCCTCGCAGCTAGTGTTAAGACGGAAAGGTACTGCATCAGAATTGAGTTGCATAAAGTCGATAACGAAGCCCCCGTATACAGAAGGCTACATGAAGCCATGGAAAGGGCTGGTTACGTAAGGGTCGTTTATGGTAATTCCTCAACGGACAACATTCAGCTGCCCCACGCAACATATTGGAAGGAAGCGAAGAAGTCGATAAACGATATTGAAACAGAGGTTAACGGTATCGTATTGGCGCTCCACTCGGAAGGATCTACCGTACTGGTTATAAAGGTTGCCGAGACAAGACTTACAAAACATCCTGCTACCGCGACAAAGCGCTAATCTGAGAAAGGTACAGCATGCCGCTAACACAAGACGAAAGAATAATCCGCACGGCGCTTGTCCGTGTCGCTCACCAAGCCAACCATGGAGGTCGAGGGGCAGATTCCTATACCAATGTAGGCCGATTAGTTGGTCTTGATATGGAGCTTGCGCCCGATCGGGCAACGATTTCTGAGATGCTTGACCACATTTCAAGAGAGGAGCACTCGGCTGGTCGTCCGCTTCTTTCGGCGGTTGTTGTGCATGAGAATGATGGCATTCTGTCGATACCAGGTCGAGGATTCTTTGACCTTGCACGTAATCTTGGGCTACTGCAAGGACGACAAGCGATGAGCGAGGTCATTTTTCTTGCAGACGAGCTGCGGCGGGTTTATCAGACGCCTTATCCACCGTGAGCGATGACGAGACGATAGATGGGACCAACATGAAAGATCGTCCACAAGATCTATGGGATGCAATAAATCGGGATGGCGTACAATACATTGATTATTTGATAAACGAGCAGATCACCGAAGAGTTATACCTAGACTATAAAGTATCAGAAGGTAATGGATCTGGCAATAAACTATCGGATAGTGACAAGAATAATCTTGCTAAATGCATCTCCGGATTCGGTAATTCGTCCGGTGGAATTGTCGTGTGGGGCGTAGATTGTAGAGATAGAAAGAATGGGAAGGGTGATGTGCCGGTGTCTCGCCCAATAGAGCGCCCCAATCGGTTCAAGGGTTGGATCGAGTCATTGGTCTCCGGCATGACATTACCTGCTCATGGCGGAGTGAAGAGTCTCGCTCTGGCATTACCTGGCCCTGACGATTTAGGATATGTCATCACCTTCATTCCTCAGAGCATGACTGCTCCGCATCAGGTGGTCACGAACCGAGAATACCGATATTACATCCGTGCTGGATCGAGTTTTCTGCCCGCGCCGCACGATGTGCTATCTGGAATGTTTGGCAGGAGGCCACAGGCAGGACCAGTAATACTCTACTTACATAACGCAAAGAGGGTAAACAATGGTGTAATGGTAGAGTTTGGAATTACGATGAGAAATAATGGACGTGGGATAGGGAGAGATCTCTTCGTAAACTGTGAGACACACCTACCTGGCAAGAATTGTCGTATGGTTTTGAGCGAGCAGGTCGCTGAGGTTGCGAACTGGGACATAACAGTTGGATTTGGATATGCGACAATGGCGATCGCTAAGCCGCACATTCGACTTCCACCAGGCGGCATGAGAATGCCGCTCGTATTCGAACTCCTTCTTGTAAAACCGTTCTCTGAGTTATTTTCAGTTCAAATCCAGGCCGGTTGCGAGGGCACAAGGCCATTTATCATATCCTCAAAAGTTAGTCCTAATGTTGTAGACATATACTATAATCAGCATTTCAATGGAATGCAAAGTCAAGAGTCAGGAGTTGATATTTTCCAGTTTCCAGATTCAGTATTATCCGAATAAGTTCGTGCCCCAGTCGCATCTCCAACCACGCCTACTGCCGCAATTTACGCACTAAAGTTTGGATATAGTCGGGGCAGTGTAGGAGGAAAGCCTCCTCCAAGAACTGCTCCCGCTCCTGGCCATGGAGGTGCAGTGTGTCGGCCCATCGTTCGATCATCTTGAGCGGAGGCTTGCCGTCCTGATGGAGAACGCGATAGAGCGAGCCTTGATGGAGCCTCACGGAGCTGGCGAAGGCGCGTTGAGTCAGTCCCCGCTTTGCCAGGATCTCGGCCAAGAGTAATCCGAAAGTCGATGCCACGCCCCAGTTTAGGGCAACTCACAGGTTCAAGAGCAAATGAGCTGGCTGACTGTAATAATTACAGTCATACTTGGGCCAGGAGACGCACATGTCCGACGCATCATCTGAAACGATCCCTGAGAAGGCCAAGGCGGAGGCTAGTCCAATGGCCAATGCTTGCCCTACATGTGGTGACGCCAACACAAGGCCGTGCCACGCTGTATTCAATTCGGAAACGAAAACCACGGACTCCTCGACTCATGGCGGCGGTGTCGCATTTGGGCCAGGCGGAAAGCTGACTCCCGTCCTGGCCAGCGCTTCCACGAGCGGAGTGCAGCAGACGAACTTGGCCAAGATGTGTGCGCCGCCGGAGAAGGAGTCTCCTGTCTCGGCATTCTTCGGGGGTCTGGTTCTCGGCGGCATCATTGCTGCCATAGGGGCTGGTATTGCTGGATACTTCTTCGACTCGGCTACGGCCGCTGGCTGGACGGCCGCGATCCTCTTTGCGCTCTTCATCGCGGTGGCAGTTGCTATGACGAAGGAGGCAATGCAGAAGAACCGGGACGTATTCCCCAAGGTGTTCGAGCTGTGGCAGCATCGATGGGTCTGCTTGCGCTGCCATCACATGTTCGCGCCGGCAACAGCCGGGGCCGTTGTTCCCGTGCCGGCTCCGACGGCATCGTCGAATCCTGTCCCTGTCGATGCAGCGGTTGCCGCGCCAGGCGTTGTCCCCGTTGTGCCTGTGGCCACAGCTCCCAAGCCGGAGCCGGCGCCTGCTCCACCGAAGCCGTTATCCAAAGTCAACTACTGCTTAGAGTGCGGGAAGAAGATGGGATTCCTCACCATCGATTGCACGAAGGCGATGCACATCGGGAATCCCTTCTATGTCGTTTGCTCGACATGCGCCCTTGGTGTACGGCGATGGAAGTGCGGCAAGTGCGCGAAAGAGTTCGTGGCAAAGAAGTCAGGACTTGGCTATCAAGGGAAGTGTCCATCATGCAAAACGATGAACCATCCGATCGAGGTGCCGAAGGAATTGCAGGGGAAGCCAGAGGCCGTTGAAGCCTGGAAGCGTGAGCTGGAGCCGAAGTCGGCCGCGACAGGAGCGACCTCGGCTGGAGCGGCGTCCTCTTCCGGAGCGACCTCCACTGGAGATGCTCCTCCCTCGCTTCAAATCAATACGACGATGAGCCTGCGAAGAGTTTTCAAAATCGTCGTGTTCGTCATCGGCGGTCTTGCTTTAGCTCTCTGTGTTCTGGTTCTTCTTGTGGCGCTGTTTTCGAAGGGACAGTGACCGAGTTTAGTTGATAAAGACTGGTGGATCAGGATTCGACAGCAACTTGCTGGCGCAGCCGCCAGCCCTGCCCCAGCTCATCTAGCCCCTAAGCCCATCGCAGCCAGGCACATATCCGTTAGGCCCTAGTATCTAGTCTCAAGAGAATCCACGGAGACGCCTCGAAGTCCCGAAGTGAGGGCCGAGGGCCTGTCAGCGACGATCGGGCCTGTACGTGCCAGAGAAGCGGGCTGGCGGGGGCGTCCGGGGCCGGAATCCCACGCCAACCCTGCGTCTAGCTCGGATGGCCCTAGTGAGCAAGATTTTGTTACGGCGCTGATCCAGGATTACTAAGTGCGGCCATAGTATGCAGCCTTACACTGTAACGTAAGGAGCTGTACTATGACTACTTATGGATACGTCAGGTGTTCCACGGAATCGCAAGCTGACGACGGCAATAGCCTCGCGGTTCAGCAAAGAATGCTCGAAGGGAGGTGTTTGCAGGATGGCGTGACTATGGATCGCATTTTCGTCGAGAGGGCTGTTTCTGGCTCCGTGCCATTGGGAGAGCGACCTCAGGGTCGTGAGTTGCTGGCCGTACTCAAGCCAGGGGATCGCGTATTGGCCGCGAAGTTGGACCGTGCCTTCCGATCTGCCAGCGATGCCCTTGCAACACTGGAGTGGTTCAGGGAGCGCCGGGTCGATCTCATCCTTTTGGATCTCGGAGGCAATATCACTTCGGGCGGAACCAGCGCCCTCGTGTTCGGCATTTTGGCTAGCGTTAGTCAATTCGAGCGCTCCCGCATTGCCGAGAGGATCAGAGAGTCCAAGCGGCATGCACTAGCTGAGCGGTTGTATCGCGGAGGGTCTATCCCTTTTGGCTGGCTTGTGAACGCTGAGAGGAAGCTGGAGCCGGACCCGAACGCGGCGCCCGCGCTGGCCTTGATCCTCCGGCTGGCGGGCGAGCGGGTCGCGCTGAGACGCATTCAAACGGTCCTGTTCGAAACGCTGGGAGTGAAGCTGAGCCACGTTGCCATCGGTCGGATATTCAAAGATGCCAAGATCCGCCAGGGAAAGGAAGTGCCTACGTTGTAGGATAGGCTGTATCTGCAACCATCCGACTTAGTGTCAATGATATAACACAGACCTGAAAGGGACTTCCCGTGGCTATCAAGATAACTTCCGGTATCGTTCAGTTCATCTTGGAGAACGCCGAGAACCGCAAGGATACAGTGTTCTACAACTTGATCCAGGACGGCACAAAGCCACTCGAAGCCTGGAAATCGTTCGTAGCGGCACGTCCCAAGGCTGCCGCGAAATTACTTACACAGTATGAGGAGATGCACGGCACTCCGAGCGATACGCCGGCCGCGAAGTCAGTGAAGGACAAGAAGGAGGTCATCATCACGATCTCCCTGACCGACGCCGGCTGCGAATACATCGTGGATGCGCACAACTGCGAAGTCCCCGACAAATTCGCGATGAAGGGGTCCCGCGAACTGAAGAAGGCCAAGGGC
>Ga0206819_10134_pt1 | contig 27089 bp, 18 predicted proteins | sample Alteio_BWOrgCont_87_FD_152855 | JGI IMG/M metagenome (GOLD analysis project Ga0206819, IMG submission 152855) | Enriched cells from forest soil in Barre Woods Harvard Forest LTER site, Petersham, Massachusetts, United States -... | ecosystem: Environmental > Terrestrial > Soil > Temperate forest >... | reverse complement strand
ATCTGCATGTTGTCTGCTTAAGAAGTTACGCCAATTTGCTGCACCGCACGGGCCGTGATTCAGAGGCAAAGAAATATCTTGCTCAAGCAGATGCGCTGGAACGCGCAGGGCAGCCTGCGAATAAGTAAGCACGACCCCATCGTCTGCACTATCTTTGAGTCCCGTCGCATGAAAAACCGAGCACGTAATGGCAGATTCGATGGTCGGTTTGTAGTACTGCTTCTGGTGCTGTGTCTAGCGGGCAATAGATCGGCTTGCAGCAAGTCGCCACATCGTCGAATTGACTGGTCCGTGGATAGAGCGGACGGGCTTGCCGCAGCTGGGAAATGTGATTATGTTCTGGCAGAAAAGCTTCTCAAGGATGCATTGGCATGCGTCAACTCAGGGAATGAATCGGATCCGCGGCTGTTAACAAGTCTTGGGGATCTGGCGACCGTTTATGCCAACGAGCAGAAATATGCTGCTGCAAGGCCCTTGTACTTGCGCGTTCTAAAGATCAAAGAATCACAATGCGGCGCCGACAGTCCAAATTTAATCGGTCCGCTAAACGACGTCGTCAGAGTAACTTGTGCGGCAGGTGTGTGCTACGACACGATCCCTCAGTTGAAGAGGCTGCTTTCCATCAGACAAAAAGCATTCGGGCAAGACTCCCGGGACGTCTCGGTCACGTTGCTCTTGATCGCTGAAGCATATGAAAAACATGCGAAATACGATCAAGCCATTGATTACTTTAAGCAAGCAATCGCAACCGAGCAGAGACGATCGGGCAAGAACAGCCGCATGGTCCGTATGCTATCGCAGAATTTGCAACGAGTCTACAAAGAGCGGTTGGGCACCACGGATCAGCCCCAAAGCACCGCGAAGACACAAGCAAGCCAAAGCGTGCGAAAGGCGGACCAGTCTTTGGTCAGAAAGTAGCATGTCTTGACTGCATACCGGTCTGCGGTATAATCTGAGGATGATCCGAACCTTTGGCGACCAACGGACCAAAGCCCTGTTCGAAGATGAGTTCGTGCGTGACTTTCAGGGAATTGCTCGCCCTGCTAAGCGCAAGTTGGAGGCGGTAAATGCCGCAATCCGCTTGGAAGACCTTCAAATTCCGCCTTCTAATCGGCTAGAGAAGCTAAAGGGCGATCTGCAAGGTTTGCACTCTATACGGATAAATGACCAGTGGCGAGTCGTTTTCAATTGGCTTGATGGTGATGCTTACGAAGTACGTATCGTGGACTACCACTGAAAAGGCGGAGCACAAAGCAATGTTGAACAATGAGTTTAAGCCGGTCACACCAGGCGAAATGTTGAAGGAGGAATTCCTGTCCGAATTTGGGCTGTCCCAAAATCAGCTGGCGAAAGCGATCGGCATCTCACCCAATCGCATCACTGAAATCGTCAACAATCGGCGCCGAATAACAGCCGATACGGCGCTTAGGCTGAGCTTGTATTTCGGCAACAGTCCGGAATTTTGGATGAACCTTCAAACACATTACGACCTAAAGATGGCTCGCCGCAATCTGAAACCCGAAGACGTCAAACGCATCAAGGGAAAGCGGTCAGCTTAGAACACCGGCGAGCGATGGCGATGACTTGTAGTCAGAGCTGGGATGTAATCGCCCGCAGCGCCAAAACGCCGATCTCATACTCGACTTCAGCATCGATCATGCGCACCTTGGCCTCGTTCAATTGCCGCTCGCGCTCTGCGATGAGAAACACCGTGCTATCACCGGCTTTGAATTTTTCTTTCTCACCGACGTAAACCTTTTGCGCTCGATCGACCTGTTGCTCCAGCGCCAGGAATCGTTTGAATGCCAGATTTATTGCCGAGATAGCATCGAGCACCTCATTGCGAATTCGCTGCTCCTCGGCCTGACGATCCTTGTCTAATTTGTCGAGCCTCAGTTTGGCCGCGGCCACTTTGCCTCGCGCCGTGCGCAAAAACAATGGCTCGCTGAAGGTCAGTTGCCCCCGGTATACATTGTGTATGCCATTAAATCCGGTGTCGTAGCCTTCCGTGTACACTGCATTCAACGCAGGCATCAGCTGATTCTGAGCCAGTTTCAATTGCAGCACCGCCGACTTTTTCTGCACGTCGATCGCCTTCAACTCCGGGCGAGTGGCAAGCGCCAATACCACATGATGTTCGGTTTGCGATACTGAAATCTCCTCCGGCCGCGGAATATCATCTGGAACATTGTCTTCAGTCGGAAGTGGCAGAGGAATCCCGCCTGCATCAAACAACAATGTAGAAAGTCGGAAAGAAGAGCGCTGAAAGTCTCTTTGCGATTGAGAAAGATCGGCATCTCTGCGTTGAATATCTTCCTCGGCTTCAGTGACGTAGATGAGCGCGAGATCGCCGGCGCGTTCCTGTTGCCTGGCGACATCGGTAATCGTCCCCGCCAGATTCAAAATCTGGCGAGAGACATCGGCTTTTTGCTTGGCGCCAACCCAAACCCAGTACGTCGAGCCTGCCCGCAACAGCGTGTCTAACCTCGTCAGGTAATAGGTTTGCGAAGCAAGCTCTTCGCCATACTTGGCGTCTTTCTCCGCTACCGATTGTTCGTTGACGAACAGCCCCCGCAAAAGCGGAACAAAAAGTCCAGCAGAATACTCTCCCCCTTCCCCGGTTTCAATATACGGAGATTGGGCGCTGTTGGGATTGTACCGATATTGTGCAAATGCACGAATGCCAGAGCGGAAGGGCACTTCAATTTTCGGGTAATTGAACAGAACGTCTTTCGGCTCACCTATTTTGGAAGTGTTCTGCATTCGCGTATAACCATCTTCGGTACTAAGCAGCGGATCGAAAACGCCCTGCTTCTCCAGCCGATTGGCGCTGGCAATGCGGCGTTGATCTTCAGCGCCGATCAGTCCGGGAAAGTTGGCATCGACAGCGCGCAAATACACCGCGAGTGTAAGCTTGCCTTTGCTTTGAATGACATTGCGAGCCTCAATGCTGCTGTGCTCTTGAATCTTGACGGGAGTGAGCGGATACTGCTTGGCGTCGGCGATTGCGCGGGCGCAACAATAATAATGCACAAGAAAGCTCACCATCGTTAGCGCCAGAGCAAGTCTTCGCAGGCAGTGTAAAGAATCCAGCCGCACCGTTATTGTTGCTCGCTTTTACCTGTCGGGCTGTCTGTTTCCGGCGCCGGCACAGTCGGTTGGAAACCATTGAATTGCCGCCATATCTCATACCAGAGCGGCACATTTGAGAGCAGCACCCAACCTGTCGCTTTGGCACCGGGTCTGAGGTATTTGCCTGACGGCCAGGGCTCCTCCTTCTTCGCTTCGATCGCTTTGTAATCAGGGACAACAATAATGCGATAGAAATGTTGTCCATCATCGACCGCGTCGATCACCGAAATTCGTCCGGCAAAAGTGCCGACAGCCGTTGACGGCCAACCGACAAACTGCAATGACGGCCACCCGGAAATCGCTAATCTGACCGGGTTTCCCACAGAGAGCAGCGGGGCATCGTAGTCTCGAATCATGATCGCAGCTGCCCGATCTACCGTGCCTGGAACGATCGTCGCCAGGACAGAACCGGCGCTGACAGTTTCTCCTGCGCCGACTCGGTTGAGCCTGACCACTCTGCCGGCGGCCGGCGCGCGCACTGCGCGTTGCTGTATGCGTTGGGCCAGATTTTGAATGTCGATGTCTAAGCGATCCATGTCCGCAGACGTGCTGGCGATTACCTGGCTGGCATCAGCTTGCGATGCATTGACGGAATTGATCGTCGCTTGCGTGTCGGCAGAAACGCGCTTGTAATCCAGCCCGGCAATGTCAGCATCTCTTTTCACTACATCATATGCTGACTTTGCGCGCTGCAATTCAGTGTTGGCTCTGACATTCTCCAACTGAGCGACCTGTTGATCGCGCTGCGAGCGCAAACCCTTGGCATACAAGCCACTAATCCGGTCTAGTTGCCACTGACTTGTTTTGACATTTTGCTCGGCAACATCAACGCTCTGCTGTGCGGCATACAACCGATCGCGCGCCTGCCCAACACGCTCCTGCGCGGCGGGAACAGCGGCCTCTCTCGAATTGGTCACATCAGTAGATTGACTCTGAAGAGAGAGAAGCTTCTGCTTTGCCGACTCTCGTTTGGCATTTAACGCCTGTTTCTGGTCGACCAATCTTTTCAATTGATTGTTGTCGAGAAACCGCGGATCAAGATCGGTCAATTCCGCGATCAATTGTCCCGCCTGAACCGATTGACCATCTCGAACATACCACCGCAACAAGCGCCCTGAGATTTGCGCTTCGATCGTCTGCGGCCGTTCCATGGGAGAAAACACCATGATTTCGCCCGACCCAACAACCGATTGACGCCAGGGAACGAACATAAGCGCAACGCTTGACACTGCCAGCAGTATCAATAAAAACACACCGACTATGCAGGGAAGATACCCTGTCTTGACCATCTCCAACGATTCAAGTTTGCCGCCGCTGGCGATTGCCGGCGGCGATTCAGCGACAGTTTTTAATAGATTGCTGATTTCGGTTTGCATGGTCACCTCGGCTTGTCGGAGCCGTCGCGTTGGACGATTCTCAGTACTTGAACGAGTTGGGGAAAAAGATGTTCGAGTCTGCCGTCGACTCGTTGAATCAATTGGTCGGGTGTGCCTGATTCTACAATTTTGCCTTGAGAGAGCAAGACAATTCTGTCGGAACGCAGGATGCTGTCAGCATCATGAGAAATATCAATGATTGTCCAATGCAGATCAGGCGAATAGATCTTGTCCAGAATTTCAAGTTTCGTTCTTTCTTCGATGGCAGTGAAAGCCTCGTCTAAAATCAGCAGTTGCGGTCGTTTGACGATGGCCCGCGCCAACAGTAGCTTTTGCACTTGCCCGCGCGAAAGATTTCGCCCGCCGGTCGTCAATTTTGTTTGCAAGCCCTTGGGCAGATATTTCAGTTCTTCTTCGAATCCAACTACGTCAAGAGACCACAGAGCATCCAGATGGCTGACATCTGTCCGTCCCAAGGTCACGTTTTCCAGAACGCTGACAGGAAAGATCTCATTCGTGTCGTTCATGAGAGTGACGGCTTTGCGCAAACTGCTCAGATCCAGATCGCGCACGTCGATGCCGTTGATCTGCACCAATCCGCCGCCGGGCTCAATCAAGCCGCAGAGTATCTCGGCCAATGTCGTCTTGCCCGATCCGTTCGGTCCGAACAGGCTGATGCGCTCGCCGGGTTGAAGGCTGAGGTCGAGTCCGCGCAGGACTTCGTTTCCTTCATTGTATGCAAAATGCAGACCGCGGATGTCCACACGCGCACCCTGGCTTGATCGCGGCAAGACTTCGCCGCCTTTGCGTTCTAATGGCAGATCCTCAACATAGCCAATCTTGCCCAGCGCTGACAGCAGCTCGTAAACGTTCTGCATGTTTCGCACCAGCCGTTCCAATCCTGGCAGCACCATATTAACGATTAAGAGGGATGCGACCAGCTGCCCCATTGTCAGTTCACGATGCACCACCAGATAACCACCGAATCCCAGTACCCCGGAGCTTAACGTTGCTTGAAAGAAGAACAAACTAGCGTTTTGTCTGAACAACACCTTGAACTGCCGGCGGCGCAGTTTTACATAGTCGACCAGAAGATTGTCGGTTTCTTTCAAAAGATAAGGCGGTATTCCATTCGTCTTGATGCCTGTTTCACAGCGCGCAAGCTCTTCCAGCCATTCAGCGATCAAAAAACGTTGAGTGGTTTCATCACTTCGCGTTCGAAAACCGCCATAACCAAACACATACACTTCGAGCAAAAAGAAAATGATGACGATCAGATCAAACAATAACAACCACGGACTGTAGAACGCGAGCACGGTCAACCCTACGAGCACCTGCAAAGCGGCTGTCGGAGCGTCCAGAAGGAAGTTGAACCAACCCGATTGAACAGTGATCGTGTCGAAAAATCTGTTGACCAACTCCGGCAGATACTCTTTGGCAAGAGCCTCGTGCTTGATGAGAGGAACGCGATAGGCCAGGCGCAGAGCCACTCTTGCGAATGTACGCTGACGAATCCTCTCGACGATCCAAAGGGTCAGCAACCGCAGCGCTGCCACCAGGCACAGTGCCGTCAGGACCACGGTGGCAATGACAGAAAGTGGTTGCAAGAACACGCCTGCTGCAATCGTGTTTACCACAATCTGCGTGGCAAGCGGAATCGACAGCGAGAAAAGACCGCTGAAAAATGTATATATCAAGATCAGGACAAGATCGCCCTTGTCTTCGAAGATCATCTGACGCAGTCGGTCGTGCGGCGAGGTCTGCTCTTTAGGACGCTCCACCGTTCCCGGTGGATAAAGCACTCGCACCAATTCATCAACGTTCATGCAGTGGTCCTTTGCAATCGCTTTTCACACGGAATTCGCCGCAAGCATCCGTTCGTCTTACCGGACGGCAAGACGGCAAATTATCCAGACGCGCACTGTCAGCTGCATCCGGCTCATTGCCAATGAAAACTGCGGCAAAAATAAAATCCACCAACTACCTCCGATCCTGCGAATACTCCTGATCCAGTTTGATCAGGAGTCATCAGCCAGTAGTCGGCGGTTATAAGGTGGACTCCATCACCTAATCATGTTTATACCCGAAAAATCGGGCTATTGTCCAGCCGGGTTACAGATTGGTCTTGAGAATCGTCTCAGAGGTCGCAGGCTGGTCCTGGAGGACACTATCAATACTTGGCAAAGTGTAATTAGCGCCCGTTGTGCGGGCGGCAGCCCCGATTGGTTGTAAAGCCGGGGTTCCCAACAACTCGGTGCGGAACTCTCCGCTGAGAACCTTGCTCAAAAGGTTGCTTCCTTGAAGCGCTTCCATGTTTTCCAGACCGGAAAGCCTTCTCAGATAGGCGTTTGGTCGCTCCATCTCTTGCTGAACCAGGCTTGACACCGAGCGCTGTGCCAATCCGACGCCCGAAATGGGGCCGGTGCCAGTGGTGCCGAATCCACCGGAGGTGTTACCAAGCGGGAATTGCGGACCGTTCGGATACAAGTTATTGGGACTAAGAGATTCAATGCTCATGCCGCGCGGCCATAACACCGGCGGGCTGCTGTTCGGTATGCCCATGCTTGGACCTAGAACATCCTGACCGCGACAATTTGGTTCGCTCGCCATAAGAGCAAGTAGGCACAGGATTGCCGACATCGATTGACGGGTTACTGCTTTCATACTAAGAGTTTACCCTGGAGACTCATCTTATGGTTGTGCTCTCAAGCCCGGTTTTCTTAAGAGCACTCAGAGATTGTTGAATGCATTGCCATATGAAGGCATGCTCGTGGCGCATCCGCCGCCGAACTAAGACGTAGACTGCAGCCAGGAGGATCACTTCACCGTCGCAAGCGGATAACAAAGCGCAACGCGGCAACCTAGATTGGTTACCGCCCTGCTTTCCTTCCGCAAAATTTTTCGATCACAGAGTTGAGAATCGTTCATTTGGATTGCTGACCGATGTTTCCACAAATCACTTGATGATTTTCATCAATCCTCAACGATGAGATGCGTAAGCGACAGCCTCGTGCAGCTGCCGCTTACCGCACTTCCTTCCGCTAAAAGTGGAGAACTTGTCCGTCGCGAATGAAATCGGGATTCGCGATTCCGTTGTGTGCTGCGATTTCGGCGACCATTTCGTTGACCTTGCCCTGAGTCGGTTTGATGTGTTCTTCGATCAGCCGGCGGCGCGCGATATGCGTCAGATCGTCACCATGGCGAACGGTATAGGTCTCGGCATGTTCGGCTGTTTTCTTATGGCTGGAATCTGTCTTTGTATCTTTGGTGTTCTTGCTTTCTGTGTCGGTGCTTCCATCACCTGGGGCACCGTTTTTGGTGCCTTGTGAGTTCGACTTTTTATCGCTCGAATCCTCTCCGCCACCCGACTTTGTCGACTTCGACTGATCAACCGCTCCGGACTTGTCTTTACTTGCCGTGGTTCCATCACCGGATTTATCGTCTTTCGTCGCCCGCAGTTGGTCGAGGTCCCAGTTAGCTTTAGCCGCTACGGCCGCCATTGAGTCGAAGGTAATAGCATTGTTTTTGCCAAGACTATTGAACAGATCATTCTTATCGTCTACCAGTTGAGTGGCGAGATCGATCTGTTCTTGAGTCAGCGTTTGCTCCGAACCTTTGGCGACGGCATTAGTATTTTTATCTAGCGCAGATTGAACAGATTCCTTGGTAACATCCATGTACTCATCGGCTAGCGCAGTAAAATCTTTACCCTTATTTTTCTCAAGCAACGTCAGGGCATCACCGCAACTTTCATTGCGTTGCGCTTGGCCCGAGTGTTCGTCGAATGCTTTCTGCAGATCTTCCTTGCTAACGCTTCTGCCATCATGCCAATGACACGTTTCATCTTTGACGTAATTGAAATCCTTGTCCAAAAAGCTCTGTATTAGATCGTGGTTGAAAGAAGTTTTCCCGATCGTATCGTGGCTCTTCTTCGAGAAGCGCTGATCATCAGTCAACCAGTGGCCAATATCCGTTTGATCGATGTGGCCGCTCGCCAGGTCGCCAGCGAACTCTTCCCCGGTAGCCAGGATCGTTAATTGAGGCAGCATCTGATCTGTAGCGTTGATTTTATCGTGCAGAGCCGCGCTAAACTTACTCCAGTCCTTCGCAGACATGTTAAGCATGTCGGCATCGAGTTCATTCATCACGTTTTCGATTGAATGATTCTTCACGCCATCTTTGAGTTCACCGTAGACTTTAGAAACCTGCTCATCGATCGAAGGCGGTTTAGAAACGGGTGCTTCGTGCATGGTAGTTGCTCCTCCGCAAATGCTCCGCCATAGTACGCAGTGAACTTTGTCGAAATTTGGCAGGATGTTTGCCAAAATTTGGCAGCCGCGAATGCGCCGCTGGTAGGGATTGTCGAAGGCACTTAACGGGTATGTCTAGCTTCGGTGAGGTCGTATATGCCAAAAATCATGCTTGTCGAAGATGATTTGAGCCTGGCAGGCAACGTTAGAAAATGGCTCGAACAAGACTACGAAGTGGCGCATTTCAGCGATGGATCTGCCGCTGCTTGCGAGCTCCAAGACAGCAAGTACGATCTGATAATCCTCGACTGGGAGCTGCCGGGAACTGATGGACCTTCCATCTTGCGCGGGTTTCGCGATGCAGGCGGTCGAACGCCGGTGTTGATGTTGACGGGGCGCCGAAAAATTTCTGATAAAGAACATGGATATGATGCCGGCACCGATGATTATCTGACGAAACCATTTGATCTGCGTGAACTCTCAGCGCGGATCAGGGCGATTTTGAAACGCGCGGTTCTGCCAAAGGCAGCCACAATAGCCTATGGGAACGTAATTCTCAATCACATCAGCCACGATGTCACCGTGGGCGGCACCAGGATCGATCTGCAAAGGCGCGAGTTTGCGCTGTTAGAATTTCTATTGACGCATCAGGGTCAGATCTTTAACCTAGAGGCTCTCATGTCCAGAGTTTGGTCCGGTGACAAGGACGCCACCCGCAGCGCCGCCAACACATGCATCTCTCGCGTGCGTAAAAAACTGGAAGAATGCGGGGCGACGGACGTGATTGAAACGGTTCATGGCGTGGGTTATCGGGTGAAAGCGCTATAGTGCAAACATGCTTGATCGCCTCACACTGGGACAAAAGGGATTGCTGCTTTTAGGCATTCCTTTGATTGTCGAAATTATCGTCGTCAGCTATCTCGTCAAACTGCAAATCGACACGCAAAACGAGGTGGCGCGGGAGTCGCATGCACGCACCGTGTTAACAGTGTGTGGGCAATTTGCTCAACACATCTTCGAGTCCGGGCGGCGGGCGCAGCAGCTCGATCTTACAAGCACCGACCAGGTCACGTCCGAGTTTCACAAATATCTGGGGCGAATCGCAGATGACGTCAGCGAGCTGTCGGAGTTGGCCAAAGGGCATCCGAACGAAGCCGAGATCATCGCCCACATCGAACAGCGCTTGAATGATGCTCGCGCTCTGGTCGAGCAGGGCAACTATGATGTCGCTCATGGTGCCCCGCCGCTCCGGGTGTTCTTAAAGCTCCGCATGAAGATTCAAGGAATGATCGATGAGGCAGCGCAGGACATCTTCAAGTTGGCTGCGTCAGCCAAAGAAATCGAAGCCAACAGTCCCAAGATTCAAGCGCATTATCACGATGTTTCCATGGCTGTGCTCCTCTCTCAGCTCGGTTTGAGCGCATTGGTGGCGATCGCCTTGTGCATTCACTTCAATCGCACTACGGTCAAGCGCCTGGGTGTGGTGATGGACAATACTGTGCGTCTATCCCGTGGACAGCCGTTGCATGCGCCGCTGGCGGGCACAGATGAAATTGCTCGTCTCGATGCGGTTTTCAACGAGATGGCGGCGGCGCTCAAGCAAGCGGATGAACGCCGCGCGGCAGTAGAAAGATTAAAACAGGAATTTCTCTCGATGGTGACGCACGATTTGCGCACGCCACTAACCTCGGTGCGGGCGGCATTGACGATTATGGGCACCGGTGTGCATGGACAGCTGAATGAGAAAGGGCAGGAAACATTGGAAGACGCAGAAGCCAATGTCGTCAGATTGATCAATCTGATCAATGATTTGCTGGATATCGACAAATTGGAGTCTGGCAAATTTCAACTGGATATCGATGAAGTTGCGCTTGCATCAGTGATTCAACGTTCGATCAGCGCCGTGGAGGGCTATGCAAAGCAACAGCAGATCGACATTGTTTCTGCCGTAGATGACACCAGGCTGGTTTACGCTGATGGTGACAGGCTCGTACAGGTGCTGGTAAATCTCTTGTCGAATGCGATTAAGTTTTCGCGCGCCCATCAAACTGTGACGCTCCGGGCGCATCCAGTCTCCGAGCAAGAGTATCAGTTCGCAGTGATCGACGAGGGTCGCGGCGTAGCGCCGGAAGTGAAAGACAAGATCTTTCGCCGCTTCGAACAAGCTGCAATCGAAGACTCGAAGGTGCTGGGCGGTTCGGGGCTCGGACTGGCGATCTGCAAGGCGATTATCGAAGAGCATCACGGTACTATCGGAGTCGACAGTGAACCTGGTAAAGGGAGCACATTCTGGTTTCGCATACCGACGCAATCTCCGACCAGCCTGCCGAGCCCAACAGAGCAATCGACAAGTTCTATCTGAAGAAAAAAGTATTCACGATTGTTGAGGCAAGGACATACAAAGAGGTCGATTAGTGTACAGTTCGGGGATATTGCCTGGAGCGCGAAAAACTATGAGAGCGAAAAAAATCGCCGCTTTGCTGGCAATGCCAGTCTTTCTGTGGTTGAGCTTACCGGCTGAAGCTGTGGCTGAGCCTTCAAAGGCTGAATGCCTTTTACTTTCTGAGATAGGCAAAGACGGCACACTCGAGGTCAGACTCGGCCAACTGGCACAAAGTAGAGCTACGAATAAAGAGGTCCTGGCGTTCGCAAAACGCCTGGTAGAGGACCATACCAGGGCAAACGACGCGCTGATCAAGGCGGCAAAGGAAGATCACATCGCATTGCCAATGGAGCTGTCGATATCGCAAAAGCACGAGATGGCGGATTTCATTTCGACTCCCAACGATGCGTTCGATCGAAAATACATGGACGATATGGTTGCAGGACACAGAAAAATACTAGAAGCCGTCGCAATGGAAATCAAAACCGGCAGCGGCAATTCGAAAAAGTGGGCGGAACAAACTTTGCCAATCATTCAGGCACACCAAAAAGATGCGGAGCGTCTCGACGCAAAACTGAGTGCCCACGCGAAATAGGCAGCAATCTTCAGCGCCGACGGGTTAAAAGTTCAATGTCCGCAGACGCGGGAATCGTGTGACGCGGGCAGCCGGCAGCGCTACGGCCGGTGTTGCTCGTGGTCGTTATAGTACATGCATACCGCGGTGACGCAAACTATGAGAGCTAAATCCAAAAGAAGATCCAACTCAATCACCTCAAAATGACCGCTGTTCATCTTGATGTTACCACTAATCACAGCACCGACGACAAAGCCAGGAATCCGTAAGTTATGACTCTGCCATATCAGTTGAGGAGTTGCCTTTCCAAAATGTCGGCGGCGGAAGCCACAGGACACAGGCTGAGAGCGACGAGGCTACTGCAAATATGGCCCACGAAACCCAGATTGTTATATGTCCCGGCGCGAACAACGACTCTGCCGACAAGGCTTCCCAGGTGAGAAGAGCGATCACGAACAGATAGCTGATTGAACAGACCCAAACTAGCATCTGCTGCCGGCTCGACGGCAACTTCGGCAACCAGGCATCGATCATCAACCCGACGAGAGGCACGATCTGCAATGCATGTATGCCGACGAAATGTGCGATACGCAAGTCACCAGCCACGGTGCTCCAGCCTAGAAACGGAAGCCCAGGGCCGCCCTCTGAAAAGCCAACAGTATGCCCATCGAACTGTTTATAGCATGTGATCGAATCCTGCAATCGATCCGGCAAAATCATCAGCACTCCAGGAATAAATCCAGCAATGGTGATAGCCAGTGCCCAGCGCAGAGCCGTGCCCAAGACCGGATGCAGGTTTTTCTCACGCAGAAGCATTATGAATAGACCTACAACCGTTAGTGCAATTGGAACAATCGCGGCTGTCGTGATCCAAAAAAGAACGTGATTCAACGTGGCTGATGTATTGAAATGACTTGTCGTGCCACGAAACACCTGAATGATAATTGTCGAAAGTTGGCTGCTCAAAGAGCGTTATGTGGTTGAGTCAGTCGATAACGGATTGGATGGATTAGAGCGCATGAAGCACTATCCTGCAGACGTGATTATCCTCGACTGGGAGATGCCTAAGTTGAGCGGCGTCGATGCTTGTCGGGAATACCGCGAGTCAGGCGGAACGACACCCATTCTCATGCTGACAGGCAAGGGTGAGGTAGACGACAAGACTACTGGTTTGGATTCAGGCGCCGACGACTATCTCACTAAGCCTTTCGAAATGCAGGAGCTTTCTGCCAGGCTGCGAGCGCTCTTGCGCAGAACCTCGACAAAGAAGGTCAACAATTTGGTGGCACGCGATATAATGCTCGACCCTGTCAGTGGGCGCGTCACTAAAGCAGGCGTCGAGATTCAGCTCATGCCGAAAGAGTATGCGTTGCTTGAGTTTTTTCTGCGTAATCCGAATCAGATTTTCACAGCCGACGCCATCCTTGATCGAGTATGGCATCTCGATGCCGAAGCAGCAGTGCAAACGGTGCGTCCATACATCAGCCGCTTGCGAGAGAAACTAGGCGACACTGGCAAAACGCCTTTGATCAAGACTGTTCACGGGATGGGTTACAAGCTGGATGATTGAAGCTCGCGCTTGTATTGGCGCGAAATTTTCCTGCACTTTTGTCTTAGCACCGTATCCAATACCAGACTAAGGCTCGAGCGCGAAGAAGTAGCCTTTTCCTTCAATCTAGACAGACCTTTGGTTGTAATTACTAGTCGGCTGGTTGCGCTTAATCGCCCGAAGCAAGTGAGCGAGCAGGATCATGTCCGACTTTGTCGGCCATCGCATAATAGGCAGGGCGACCATTGAGAAGTTTTATCGCAGTGCCAGTTTTGGTGTCAAAGACTGGTCTGGTCACAGCCCTGCTTTCATCGAGGTAGAATTTATTGGGCATGCTGCTTGATGTGCCTGAATGTCCATCGGCGCTTGTAAATATCAAATGACCGCTAGCATCGTAGATGAGCTGGCATTGGCGTCCATCGATGTGGCACTCGGCAAGGAATCTAGACAAAGCTTCGGAAGATAGCCGTGTGCTATGAACCTTGTCGAATAAAGGAGTATCCCCCCACGTCGATGTATTTGCTTTCGCGTTTTTGCAGTAATCGAGTAGACTCTGGGCCAATTTAGCATCGACTACAGCACCGCTTACTTCTTTGTTTTCGAAAATGGCTTTACCGGCCTCAAAGTGATCTCGTTCGAGGGTGACCCTATTGGATAGCGGATCGCAAGTTTTGTCTCCGACGTTGTGAGTGTCCAGCGGTTTGGCAAAGCCAAGTTTGTTTTCGACGAGGGTTTTGCCAAGTATTTTTTGTACTTCCACAGCAGAAGCTGCATCCTTGCAGTAGACGGTGAATAATTTCGCGCCCTGACCTTCGGCAGCTGGTTTGACAAAGCCACCAGTGGAGAAGTTGGGATCGACACCAAATCCAGGATGTATAGTTTTGAACGCAGCGATTTTGCCTTCTTGTTGCAGTGCGAACAGCTTTGGAATCAGGACACTCTGGGTCTCTGCCAAATTGTTAGATCCCATGACATGGCACTTCACATCACCGATTGCCACATCGTCTTGTACCGACTGTACGAATTTTCTTCCGGTCAAGAGATGTTCCTTTCCATCGACTTTGTAGCGCACTTCATAGCCAACTCTGACGTTCTCTCCCTTCCCTTGATTGACCACAAATTCAGAAGTGACTTCGACGTTGCGGTCGGCAACGGTTTTCGACCATTCTTTTTTGAGGCTCGGTGCGGTGTTCGTTGTTGGTGGAGGTGGGAATAAAGCATCTTCATTCGATTCGTCAGAGGGATGGTTCGCCTTCGGCTGGCGTGCGGCATGCAAGTTGGGCTTACCCTTAACTGAGTCTGGTTGCGTGGCAAGGTCAGATGGTTGCGGTCGGCCCTCTGGTCGGCCCTCCGGTCGGGCACCGCCGGTGGGGATCAGGTACTGCGAGGCTTGTGCCAATTCGGGGAAGGAAAGGGACAGCTTTGCCAGTCGCTGAGCCACTCGAGCCAGGTGCACCGGATCGCGGGTATCGAGCGCCAGTCTCAACTCGAGATTCAAGGCTTTCAAATCGGTCAGCTCTCTCAGACTGGTTTTGGCCTCAGGGCTGAGTTCTTGTCCTGAGTTCCAGCCATGTTGTTCAGAGTGCTCCCGGATCCGCGCGAAAATTTCGGTCATGGAGAAGAGTTGGTAGAAGGCGTCGCCGATCTTTCCATCGCGAGTTCCAGATACTTCAGTCGGTATGCTGCGCAGATTTCGTTCCATTCGTTGGCGCAGAGATTCGTTTGATGTTTGCGGGGTGGTTTTTGCAAACTGTACATCCCTTGCCTTGATGATGGCATCAGGTATGCATGCTTCTCTTGATACCATTAGATAGTGCTCGGTTTCTGCCTGAATTTGTTTGACGAGATTGTCGTGTGTGTCTGACTTTCCGTCGCCCAGCATCCGCGCTAGTTTTTCTATTGCCAGGCGCTTTTCTGGCCCGGTATTTTGATCGCCGATTGTCCTTTTGACAAAGCTATCAACCTCCTTAAAACCTGGGTCTGAGCGGAAATTTCCGCGCGCCGCTACAAAGTCGGTGATCATTTGGCTGAGCAAATCTGCCTGCTGTTTTGGCAAGCCTGGACGCAGATCGAATTGTCCACTACTATTCAGTCGTGGCACTTCAGACCCGACAAACCGCAAGCATTCCTGAAGCACCACGCTCTCGAACATTTGTGGGTTGGCTTGTCGCAAGTGACTTCGCTCATAGTGGCGAACGAAATGCTCGCCTACTTCGTGCGCAAGCAGCACTCTAGGAGGTCTCGAGCTGGTGCATTGCCCCAGGTCCAGCAAGACATGCCCGGTGTCGCGAGACAAGCCGCCGATTGTTCCGTCTGGGAGTTTACCGAGTCTTATAATGTTTGCAATCATGTCGGCAGGAAAGTTATGTTCCTTTGCCAACTTCTCAATTTCTGGCTTGAGCAAGTCTAATATCTCTGCGCGTAATCTAACCCGGTCTAGCGGCTTATCAAACGTGCTGTCGGCCAGCGCGCGCAATTCTTTTCCCTTCGCAATCAGCTGTTGATCACGTTCGTTGACAGACGTTTCTGACTTAAACCAGCCCCTAATGCGGTTCAACATTCCTATACGTTGCAAATTGGTTTGGTGCAGATCTGCCCCTGGGTTCAGCACCACCGGATCCTCTCCATGATCTCCAAGGCTTGAGTGCTGGCGTTTACCTGCCTGATCGGTGGCTCTGTCAAAAAGCGGTGTGCGCTGCGCGGCATCCTTGGTAATGTCGGCTGTACTCTTTTCTTTGCGTAATGAGTGAGGTTCGTCCGTGGGTCGCACCAAATGTGGTGTGACAATCGGCTTCGGTCCATTCGCATTGAATTGATCTATGGGCAAGGGACTTTTGATCGCTGGTCTGTCGAAGAGGTTGGGCACATCTCCGTAAGATGCGCCTGTTGACTTTGTGCCGCCCGCGTAGTCTTGCATCGCTGTCGCTTTTGGGCTACCGAGATCAGGTATGGCAATCTTTTGCATGAACGAGAGATTGGGCTTGTGGATGCGAGTGATATGGTGCCTTGACATAAAGGCACTGTCAAACAGGATGTGTGACCAAGCCTCGCCATCCCCTGCTGCCAATTTAGAAAGCAAGCTTTTCTCTGGATCTTCTCTCACATTGTGCTTGTCTGGATTGCTTCGCGCTAAGCTGATCCCTTCGTGAATCGGGTGCAAGATCAATTGATCTTTTGCCATATGTCCAATCGTGCCTGTTAGCGTGGGCGCTGCGTGGCTGGTTGCCGGAAGAAGCTTGGTCACGCCAGTCGTGTTCACCACTGTACCGAGAATCTTGGCGCCGCCCATTGAAAGAGCGTTCATTACTACCTCGTCGCGATACTCATGCCAAATATCCCGAATTGCCTGGCTCTCGTTGTATTCGCTCAGTGTTCCAGTGACCGGGTTGAGTTTTACTACTCCATTTCTTGCCTGAGTCATAGCCGAACCATTGCCCACGCCGTATTTGTACATGATGTCTTTCGTTAAACCAGAGGCGGCTGCCCCAGCTGCCGGTGCCCCGATTATTCCAAGTACAACTCCGGTCGTGCCGAGACCGGCGGTGAAGAATGTTACTGCTGCAGCCGCTACCAGTGCGGCAGCAATGGCAGGACCATCTTTTTTGATAGCATTCGAAAGGGACGTTTCATCAAACTCGCTGTCGCGAGCAGCTTTGATGAGAAGCCCAAGTTCGTGAGCACGTGTTCCGCAGAACAGATCTAGCAGTTCTTGGGATTTCTTCAGCCTGTTGTCGATCGCGGCAGTGACTTCAGCCGGGACCTTGTCGCCCTGCTCCTGCAACTTCTTTTGGTACGACTGAAGTTCAGCGCAGTATTCTTTTAGTGCGCGTTTGTCCTTGTCACTGATTTTAAGTTGCCGATCAAGCTTTTTCGCAAGCTCGCGCGTCAACTCCACATACTCACCGCTTCTTTGCCCTTGCATTCCGGCGATTACGAGTGAGTGAAGAACGGGCAGCAGAAAGTTGAGATCATCGATCTGTTGGTGAAAGTCTTTACTCATCTTGGCGCGTTGATCGCGATCGATAACGGCCAGCGCTTCCTCAATTCGCAGTCTGCTATCCGAATAGCGCTCGCCGCCTTTGGCATAATGCGTAGTGCTGACGAGGCTGTCTAAAGCCTCGGCGCGCGAGGAATAATCAGGCATTCTTGCCGAGCTGCCCAAACCGTTCCATTTCAATCTTTCAAGGGCAGCCGGGGCCTCTTTTTCTACCAGTTGTGGAACGCATTCTTTCAATCGCTGGCTGCCGTAGCTAGGCAGGAGGGCTTCTACCAGGTAGCGATCGGCGGCGCGACAATCTTTTTGTGCAAGTTCCATATGCATGGCGACGTTGAGGGCGAGTTGATTGCGCTCCTGTTTCGATTTCAATTCCTGGATCAGCTTATGCGACTCCTCGAGCTTGCCTGTTTGATGTTCCTTCAACTTTTCTGTGATTGGCACAATGTAAATGTGCTGACCGCGGTTTGCCTCCTTCTCAAAATTCGTTCTGATGATGAGGTCTGATGCCCTTTTGAGAAAACCCGCTCGCTCCTTAACTGTGTGATCTCCTAACTGACTGAGCATCTGCTCCAAGAATTTGCTTTGTCGCCCCAATTTGTCTTCGATCGACTTTTGTTGAGCGCCAAGAGCGAGATTTTGAGCTTCGATCCACGCTGGCAGATTCGAGAATATAGCTTGGGTGCATTTGTCGTCACGGTTCAATTTGCCTTCAGCCAGATTTTTGACAAAGGCATCAAATCCCCAGCGACCGAACTTGCTGTCCGACCCTGTCAACTGTTTACGAGTTTCATCGGGCATCACGTCAAGAATGCGCATGTTGCTTAGTGCGCGTCGAACCAGGTCTTCTCCTGTGACCTTGTCCGAGCCGTAATTGTTGATAATCGTGTTGGCCAGCGCTATCAGCTTTTTATCGTCTCCCTCGACGCCAAGATCTTTGAAGAGAAGCGCCAGCGGGCGTGGAAATCCGGCATCGTAAACAAGCTTCATCGCCTCGCCGTGAATGTCCAGGTTTTCTGGCTGACCGATCGCGTATCCGATAACGGCCTTTTTGAATTTGTCGTCCTTGAACAGACTGCCTGCCCAATGCTCTTCATCTCTCAGTTCTTTGAAGGCTTGCTCGGCTGTTTTTGAGTCACGGGCCCTGAGCATTCGCAAAAGGGCAATTTCGGCGCCGCGCAGAAGCTCTTGATTGTTTGCCTTGTCTGCGCCCATAGTGCTGGCGACGGATTGGACCATCGCACCAATTGCCTTAGCATCCTCAGGCGTGGCAGAAATCGCCAGGGCAGAAAATGTTTTTATCGCCAGCAGCTTTTCTGCCGGGTTGCCTTGCGACAGCTTTTCCTTTTGATATGACAGAAGAAGCTCGGACATCTCCCTGGGGATTCTCGGCGCCGCTGTTGCCAGCCTCTCCACCACATCGTTTGAAAGATGGTCTGAAATCATGACTATGTCAGCGCGATTCCAATGGCTGGCAATCGATTGCATGCCATCCCAGGCGCTGCGGTAGTTGCGAGATCCTTCACTCGCTTTGTCGATACCATCTCGCAAGCATTTTCGAACATCGGCAGGAATGGTCGTACAAGATGACGCGATATCGCCCATGGTGGCAAGAAGCCGGATTGCATCACCCTTCGTTCGATAGACGTCCACCATTGCTGCCAAAATCTCATCGCGGTTGCTGGCATCAGCCGCAGCCGATAAACTCTTGCCGGCGCTCGCCGCAAGCGAGTCGCAATCGAACAACTCTCCACAACCACCAGCCATGGCAGCCAATAATTTGGTGGCAGCCGAATTATTGTCGTGAGCCATATTGGAGAGATCGCTCAACCGCGACTCTAGAATCATTGGGCTGCCCATCACGCAAAGATCAACGAGAGGTTCTGCGCTTTTTCCTTTGCGCGCCAGGGCCCACAAAAGACCGAGGGTGGTTTCGTCACGATTGCTAGGCGTGCCGTGCAGGTTGTTCTTTAGAGCAGTGCCAATGGCATCTGAGAGGTTGGGATTGTCTTTTGCTCTGGCGTTAAGGAGGGCGTACGCCAGTTGCTCAGACTGGGTGCAGGAAAGATATGCAGGCTGTTCGTTGATTTTGGCAGTGCGAGAATCAGCTTGTGTTGTCGATGGGCGGCTGTCTCTGATTTGTGTCAGAGTCGCAGCCAGCGTGCGCGCTGCTTCTAATTGGACTGCATTGATCTCCTCCGTTGTGACGGCGTCGATCTGTGGCTTGGTCTGATCGATTTCACGCAGATAGCTAAATGCACCCGGGACAGGTAGTCCATTTTGAGATGCGAACTCCCCGTCGGATAACTTTACGAGAGCGTCAAGAGCAAACTGGTTGTGCTCAGCCGCCATCTTGGATAGAGATTTACACTGCTCCTGTATTTCCTTCAATGTGGACGGATCGAGTCCGCGTTGATCGGCTGGAAGTGACGCATCTGAGGGAGGATGCTTGGCAGTTTTTTCGGCGATTGTTTGCAAGGCGATGTTGGCATCGTACCACTGCACAATCGGGCGCATAGATGGATCTGTAGTGTCGACACACTCTGCCAAATCTCTGCGGCACTTGATCAGCGTCTCGGCCGAAAAGTCGCTTAAACTGAGGCGCAGCAATGCGTCGACCCTGAGCCGAGTCAGCTCCTTGCCAAGGATGGGTTTGTATTCGCTTGCCTGCTGCAGTGCTTCACGTTGACTGAGTTCATAGGGAGTGGTTCGAATCAATCCATCAGGCAAGAAGCTGGAATCATTGAGCCTTGAAAGTTGTTGCAGACCAGCCTGAACGTTAGACGGATCACCTGGAGTAGAGGTTAGTTCTTTCAATACGTGCAGACGTTTGATATCTCTGTACGCATTACAATGACTCGGATCGCCAAAGCGCATCAAGTGATCTAGGGCAAGATCCTCAAGTTTATACAAACTTGCCCGACGGTTTTCGAATTGATTGGGATTGAATTTTTCAAAGTTTTCGCGCGAGAGAAATTGCGCATACTCTTTTGCCGCATCGCCTTCAGACTGCCTGCGCTGAGTCAGATTCTGAGTGCGGGGATCTACAGTGCCGGCGAGACCGAGGCCAATCGCAATTGCTTGAGGAGCAGCAATGAGAGAGTGCTCCTCTAGAGCAGCTAAGCGATTGAGAGCATTTTGTTGCTTTTCTTTATTGCCTTTGGCCTCGTCCAGGTCAATGATCGCCTTTAGCGTCAGCGCCTGGCGCAGCCGTGGCAACAAGTCAGGGTAGGCGCCGGTAGCCACCTCACGAGCCATTGCCTCCAGCGCCACATTCGCCATGACCGGGTCGCTGCTGTTCAAGAACAGATTTTCGAATCGGTCGTAGCGGTCGACACCATTAAGTCCTCTGGTCCTGTGTGCATCCCAGATAAGCGCTGTGGCAGTGGACGTGCCAGGTGGCGGTAGCTCCGCTTTGGGTTGACCTGTGCGTAACTGATTGAATTCCTCGTTATTGTCCAATGGTTCCAGATTCAGATTTTTGCACGCTTGATCGGCACGCTCTAGTAAGGTTTTTGTGCTTCCGGCCACACCCATGTTCTGGTTGTCTAATTGCTCATTGCCTTCGGCATGGCCGCCTTCCTTTAGTTTGTTTGCAGACACTCCGGGAGCAGAGCGATCAGCTGGAACATATTCGCTGACGTATAAATATTGCTGTGTCGAGTTAGTCGAGGAAGCGTTGAACGGTCGCACATTTTGCTGCTTAGTCCCTGGCTGCTGGTAGTCGTTGTATGCATCGTCGTAAAGATTCAGGTCGTTTTGGACAATATTGTGCTCATGTCTGAAGCTCTCTATAGTCATGGTTGAATCCTTTACTAAGTAAAATCGAACAACTAAGGTGATTTCGTCGCCTGTGTCGTTTGGCTGCAGTCCGTGAGAGAAACTGCAGTGGTTGGAGTTTGCCAGCTATCGGAGAATAACCTGCAATGATTGAAAATTTGTTGTGCCCACCTTTTCCGGTTCCATACATAGGATTGGAAGGTGGCGGATCAACTCGACCTTGATTGAGGCTTGGAAAATCTTTCGCTTGAACTTCCAGCCACAACATTTTTTCAATCTTTGCCCTTTACGGTAATCAGTATCGGTCTGCTGCGCATGTTGAGGCCACCGAAACGAAATCTGGCACTGACGTGCCCTTGATTTGCGCACAGAGCAAATGACGCCGAATTCTGATCTTCACGAACACGCGTCGACCGTATCAAGTTTCTACCGGAGGGTTAGACCATGGGTGAAGTTCGTGGCGGGCCGGAGCGTTTGCGTCTGGCGCAGGATGGACCGGATACTAACAGGTTGCTGGCAGAGTTTATGTCGGATCGACGCAGCTTCTCGTTGCGCACGCCTCCTAATAAGGATACTTTCGAGAGCACACAAAAATGGTTGAACGGAAACCCTGATGCCATTGGGGGCCTGATGCATTTGAAGAGCACTTATGGGGCTGAACGAGCCGGCATCAAGGATTCGCTTACAAGAAGCTTTTTCAGGTTAACCGATCTGGAGCGTTCGGCAACAGATGAACAACCTGCCCCATCTAGGGAAGAGATGTTGCGGCGTCCTATGATGAGCACAATTCAGTGCCATCAGCCACAGCAGCGCTTCGAGCCTCCAGCTGAACCTTACCGAGTCAATGATTTGATCCCGCCACCAGCGAACCAGAATGTCGTCGATGCGCTTTCCAGACGAGCGGTTGGGATTGCCAAACGTAATCTGGCAGAGAACGACCAAGCTGCATTCGAAACCGCTATCAAGGCCTTTGAAAAAAGAAACGGCGTGTCAGTGGAAGATCGGGCTAACATTCTCGCCAGCATGTGTGTTTTGATGTCGCCGGGACACAATCGGCCGTTGAATGATGCGGCTTGCCGACGCCTGGCGCTAGGACTGGCCCAGGTGCTGGCAGAGCCACCGGCGGATGGTGCGGGCGATCTTCGGCTCGCCCAGAAAAATCCTAGTCAACTGGCTGAGTACGTGCGAAATATGGCTGTTCGCGGATCGGCCCAACACAGTGAAGGAGGACACAGACAACTTGAAGATGCCGCTAAGAAGGAAATAAATGAGGCTGCCACTCCGCTAAAGGCACTGGACCGTTTGTTGGGAAGTACTCGCGCTGTCATTCCTGATTCGCTTTACGTGGATCTTCGCAAGCTAGATGATCCGGGCTCAGCCAACTTCGCTATGACGGATGACGTGAAAAAGATTCTGCGCCAAATCCACGATGCCGACCATCATTTGCAAACAATCAGCATTACACATAAAGATAACGGCGACGATCTGATACGCATTGGATTGGATGCTGCCCGCACGGAAGGAGAGGGAGTAAGCAAAATTACTTTTGCCAAATCGCTGGAGATGACGGTGCATCGTAATGGGGACGGAAGCGTTCATCTGAAGAACCTCAAAGGAATTTCGACGCCTCTGGCCGATCCGACTGAACTGCAGCTGGGAGTGCCCGGAGCTGCGGATAGAAGGATAATCGCAATCACCTGGGCGCAGGATCGTAACGTAACGAACGAAATCGGCGCAGGGCAGATAGAACAGTTCGATCAGATGATTCGTGTTTTGAACGACATCAATCGGCAGAGGCGGTAAGTTGATTCCAATCTATTGTGTTTGTTTCGAGCTGGAATCCGCTTGCTCAAGATGTTCTTTGAGGTGCGTCTCGTACCAACTCAACTCCAGATCGGCGGCTTCTTTCATGCCTTTGCCATAGACGTCGAAGTGACCGATTCCTTTGATGACATGGTAGGCAGTCGGAATATTGCCTTTGGCATTGACGATGTCGTAGACTTTCTTGCCATTTGCATTGTTGTCTACGAGTTCGTCGTTTTCTGCCACCACAATGAGCGTGGGCACATCAATTTTGTTGGCAGCATCGATTGGACTGAATCCAATGCTTTTAGCGGGATTGCGGCGCATCTGAGTGAATCGAGCAGTTTTTCCGGTTAACTTCCCTGTTTCAAACGGAACCGGTTCTGTTTCGCCGCGAGCCTGCTTTGTTGCCAATGCATAGCTCGCTTTCAATGCCTGATCGCCCTGCCGACCGCCCGCCATGCCAGGAACTTGCGCAACGACGCATTTGACTCTCGGATCATTGCCCGCAGTCCACGTCACTAATCCACCGCCATAGCTACTGCCCATGATACCAATGCGATCGGGGTCGACGTTCGGGTCGCCCGACAGAAAGCTAATGGCGTTGCGGATATCGTATATCTGGTCGGCGAAGTCCAACTGCCAGCGAATTGGTTTGACGCGCGCAGTCGTTTCTCCATTTGCATCGAGTGGTGGCATTTTATCGACAAGCATCAACTTGCTGTCGCTGCGACCCCAACCTCGATAATCAAACGCCAGAAAGATGAAACCATGTTGCACAAACAGTGGACCAAGTCGCGCCGGAGTGCCATCTTTCGTTCCACCCGTGCCATTGCAAAATACAACAGCCGGCAGCTTTTCATCTTTGCTCAGATTCTTAGGACTGTAAATGTCGCCCACCATGCGGGTTCCGTCGCTCCAGATCACGACGTGGCGCTTATCGATGTTATCGACGTCGCGCGTTCCCGCACGCACCTGCGTGGAGCCATGCTGCTGCCCCGACCCTTGTTGTCCGACGAAGTCGAGATCGTTTGGACCAGCCTTAACCGGTTGACTCGTTTGAAAGCCAAGTAACGCAATTACTAATACCTTCAAGACTTTTTCGGCGTAAGAATTCACTTTCGTTCCTCCATCAGATTGAACAGCGCAGCATAGCGCGGCACCTGCACAACCAGGTTGCACTGTTCGTCATAACCACGTTTGTCGGCGGTCCTCTTTCCCATAACGGCAAACACCGCAAAAAAGTTCAATCTGCAGCATTAAATGTTTAGTCGAACCAATTCCGGCAGTCCATCACCGGGCGTGACTGACATCGTAGATTCCGGTGCAACTGCCAGCCGGCTCTGTTGTATGCACCGGAACTTGCTGGACGCAGACCCTTGGTCTGCTGCGCAATTCGTAGTTTTACTTGACTAGTTTGATGGCAGGCGGATTCCATTCTCCAGTCAATACCGTAGCTTTCGGAGCATAAAGTCTCATCGTGATTCCCAACACTCCTTTTGGTGCCGGCAACCAATTTGATTCCTTATCAGAACCAGGATTGTCATTCTGTAAATAGAGATCGATCGCACCATCGCTGTTTGTCTTCAGCGGCATCCACGAACTGATCGCGAATCGATTGATGCTGTTGCCGCACTGAAAGCCATCTTTATCGTACATGGTCACCGACCAGAACGCTTCGACCGGTGGCAACTCTTCCTTGCTAAAATGCAGCACGTACTTATTGTTGCCGTCGACTGGTTTTCCATCGGCATCCGTGAAGTTCATCGGGTAAACCGCATCTTCTGGTTGATTGGCGCCCAGACCAGCCATCGCTACCATTGCGCGCTTCCTGTAGAAGTTGCCGTACACACCCATTGTGTCGGTATTCATCCGCCAACCGTTGACCGGACGGCCCATTGTCGGCAGAAGTTCGACCATCGATTTCAGTTCATCAACAGTTGCGCGATCGAGTGCTTGCTTGATTTTAGGATCCAACTTCGAGGCATCAAAACTCTTACCCGGTTCAACTCCGATGCGCTGCATTTGAGCAATTATCGACCAGTCAGTGATGTGATGTGGATGCAATTTCATCAGCTCTGCTGCATACGCAAAGAATGTCGCTGCATTCATTTTGTTTACTTGCTCAAGTGGCGGTGTCGTCATGTCCACTGCTGGATTGATCTTGGCAGCGACAGCAACTGGCTTTTTGCCCCACTGTGAAAGTGGTGTCACAGTGAAGCCATCTTGAATTTTGTGCACCGCAGCATAATCGTCTGGTCCATCAGTTTTTGTGCGTCCGATGATCCATACATAGGGAGTGGGAGCCGTGATGCGCTCAGTTTGTTCTGGCAACTTACCGGCCCACGATTGCGGAGCGACCACGAAATGTTTGGCCGTGGTGCCAGTGGTGCGCCAGCCCGGTGACGCAAAAACATCTGACCACATGTCGAGCATCGGCAGAAGGTAATAGCGATTGTTTGTATCAGGAACCGAGACTACCATTGGTTCTTCGGTGAGATCTAGCCATGCAATCGAGTACAGTGTATCGAAGTTGGGGCGCACGACTGATCTGAAATCAGCATCCGGATAGGCGCGCATATGAGTAAACGCGTTCATCGGACCAAAGCCGGGCTTCTTACCGGCTTCCAGGTTCGTGCATTGCTTGCGCGTTAGATCCATTGTAATGAGAGGATAGAAAAAGCAATACGCGTCCCGCGCAATGGAGTATGCCTGTTGTTCGCTGATCGTGTCTTTGGTCTTGACTGATTGCATACTAATTCTCCTCGCATTGGACTCGTCTTGCGCCTCACTCTTCACAGCGCTCCCGATAACCATTACGGCTAGCGATAGTGCCACCAAATTCAGCGACTTATTATTCACGAAGGCTCCTTGTACGAACACAGATCCGCGTTGGCGGCGCAGCCCATTCATCGGCACACCGTAGCGGCCTTCTTAAGCGACTTTAATCGGGGCAAATCATAGCAGATCAGCTGGACGTCGGTGGTGTAAACCGATAGCCGAAGCCGTGAACTGTTTCGATCACGTTGTCATACCCAAAACTTGCAAGCGCTTTACGCACCTTAGCCAGGCACGACCGCAGTGCAATTTCCGAGCCGTCGAAATCGGCGCCCCAGACACCAGAAAGCAAAGCCTCCCGCCCCAGCACCTGTCCCGGGCGTCTCAGAAAAAATTCGATCAACGCCAGCTCGCGCGGCTGCAGGTGCAGCGATTTTTCGCCGCACCGGAGTTCTCTGGCATCCAGGTCAACCATCATGTCCCCAATTTTGGCGAGATGACTGAAATAATTTGCTGGCCGCCGCAGTAATGACTTGACACGCACAATCAGCTCTCGAATATCAAAAGGTTTCGTCAAATAATCATCAGCGCCTGAGTTGAGCCCTTGCTCTTTGTCTGAAATGGCGGACTTGGCTGTAAGAAAAAGAATGGGTTCTGCCTTTCCCATCTGGCGAAAGCTGCGGCATATCTCGAGCCCGGTCACACCTGGAAGACTCCAATCCAATATCAATAGATCGAAAACATGCGAGCGCACAAACGCCATAGCATCATTGCCGTCGGCGGCAACATCCACTGTATATCCCTGCAACGATAGAGTGTCGGCGATCATGTCGCGCAACATGCTGTCGTCTTCTGCCAAGAGAATTCGTGCCATAGGTTTCCGCCATCTACTTTACCTAAGTAATACCAGATCGATCGCGCATCCAATCCATCCCAGCAAGTTTCAAAGGAAGCGCTGAACCGGAGCTCCGCATGGTTCGGCAATCGAAGGATGAGACCAGCCGGAAGCGGCGAACCGGAGCGCAGAACCATGGTCTGTTCGAACCATGGGCATTCTACGCAGCATTGTCAGCGGCAAACGAACGATTGGCAACAACTTGGCAACATGGATTTGGTTTAGTAACGGCATGCCTCGAACAAACCAACGTCAAGCGATCGGCGAACCTCGGGCATAGTCGCGCACAGTATCAGTCACAGCTTACCGGATCGGCGAGACGACGCATCGGTTGGCCATCGTTTTTATGGAGCACGAAACAACATGAATCGAAATGAGGTTTCAAACATTTCTGACGTCTCCAAATCCAGCGGCGTAGTGGACCAGTCTTTGCAATGCTTGCATGAGTTTGCCAGTTCAGCATGGTCGTCCGGTGTCACCGAAAAGATAGATGGAGTTCGGCAGTTGTGCGGGAGCAAAGTTACGCAGCACGAACAACAGCCTGAGAGATCCGGCGTCATGCAATTGAGTCACAT
>Ga0206819_10086_pt2 | contig 27127 bp, 22 predicted proteins | sample Alteio_BWOrgCont_87_FD_152855 | JGI IMG/M metagenome (GOLD analysis project Ga0206819, IMG submission 152855) | Enriched cells from forest soil in Barre Woods Harvard Forest LTER site, Petersham, Massachusetts, United States -... | ecosystem: Environmental > Terrestrial > Soil > Temperate forest >... | reverse complement strand
AGAAAAGAAAAGTTCGACACCGGATGCAGCACTGTGTCGGCAATGGTATGAACCGCCGATGACGATTGGCTGCCCGGCAATGGTTTTCCGGTTTTAAGGACAAGAAAAATGGCGAATGTGAACAAGAAAAAGGGAGTGATCGGAATCCTCACCGGAGGGGGCGACGTACCCGGTTTGAATCCCGCAATCCGTGCCGTTACCCTGCGCGCGATCCGCGAGGGTTGCAAGGTTATCGGCCTGCGCCGGGGCTGGGCAGGTCTGGTCGATATGGTCCGCGAAAAAGACTACGACAATGGCGACAACTTTCAAACCTTGACCGAGGAGATCGTCAACCGTGCCGGTCGGACAGGCGGCACCTTTCTGCACAGTTCGCGTACCAACCCCAGTAAGGTCAGGAAATCCAACGTTCCTTCGCATTTACAGGGGATTTATAACGCCGACACAAACGATCTGACTCCGGAAGTGCTAAAGAACCTGGACTGGCTGGGTATCGACTATCTGATACCGATTGGAGGCGACGATACCTTGAGTTACGGCGTGCGCCTCTATCAGGAAGGAGTCAAGGTAGTCGCCATTCCGAAGACTATGGACAACGACGTTCCGGGAACGGATTACTGCGTGGGCTTCAGCACCGCAGTCACGCGCACCATTCAAATGACCAACGATCTGCGGACCTCTGCCGGATCCCACGAACGTTTCCTGGTTCTCGAGGTATTCGGCCGCTACGCCGGCTTTACCGCCATGCTTCCGACTCTGGCAGGAGCTGCCAATCGGTGTGTGATTCCGGAGCACCGCTTCAACATGGAGCAGTTGACAGAGTTGCTGGTCGCCGACCGTCGCAAGAATCCAAGCCGCTATTCGGTGGTTTTGGTTTCCGAGGGAGCCGCATTCGAGGGGAGCGAGATGGTTTTTGAAGATCAGGCCACGGATGCGTTCGGCCATAAGAAATTAGGTGGAATCGGGGACTTGGTATCGGAGAAGCTGAAGGAACTCTCGCCGAAATTCAACGGGGGCAAAACCATCGAGGTAATTAATCAGAAGCTGGGATACCTGGTTCGCTGCGGTGATCCCGATGCGATCGATTCGATCGTTCCTATGGCGTATGGCAATCTTGCACTCGACCTCTTGCTGAACCGCATTCATGGTCGCCTCGTGGTGCTCAAGAACGGACGCTACGATGACATGCCGGTGGATACAGTGGTTGCGTCGAAGAAAGTCGTGAATCTGAAGGAGCATTACAACACGGAACGGCTCCGTCCACACTTCAGCAGTTTCGAAATGAAGCCCCTGTTCATTATGACCAGCGAGGGGTAGGGTGCACGCGAGCGAAGTTCGTTTTAGAGTGCGGCTTTGATTGCAGCGACGCGATCACGCACTGTGCCAGGTTCGACGGATATGATACCAAAACCGAAGCCGCGATAAGTCTCTTCATGGATATTTTCGAAACGCAACGTTTCCTCAAAACTTATGCGCCGTGCGGCTGTTGGGGTGATGAAGCCAAGATTCCGCACGAAGAAAACACGACGCTGAAATGTCGCGTGCATCTTAACCCGCTCCAGTTCGCGAGAAAGAATATCGGAGGTGGGGTGCCCGAGGTAAACTGCCAGGGCGGCGGTACAAATTGCCGACCGGTCGTGAAACTGTACCGCATTCAGCTCCTCCGGCGCGCCCAACTGCCGACTTCGTTGCAAATCAACGATCGCATCGATGAACCCAGGATACTTCCATGGTTCTGCGATACCACGCGCCTGTTCTAAGGCAATGATGTCTGTAGCTGCTTCTTCCACAACGCTGAAGCCATCCAGCTCTAACTGTCGAAGTATCGCTGTTTTCCCGGCACCAGGTGGGCCAGTCAGTATGAACCTTCTCATTGAGTGTCCGTTCGCTTCGAGTTGCGTCTAAGTTTAGAGGCTGCCATTCCGTGCCGCCAAAAGCTGGGTGGCGGGGAACGCACCTTCACGCTATGCTGCTCTCCGAACCATTCAAAGAAAGATGAGGAGAAAATACAAAATGAAGAAAACCCTTGTGATCCCTGCCTTGCTATTACTCGCCGTCGGGGCGACTGCACAAACACCCACCGCACCGACGAAGAATCCGGTCAGCAGCGCTTTACGAGACATTCTCCCGGGACGGCAGAAAAACACCATCGCAGCCGTCGAAGCCATGCCTGCCGACAAATTCAACTACAAGCCCGGCGCTGACCAAGTGACTTTCGGACATCTCGTGGCTCACATGGTCGAAGCGAATTACTTGCTATGCAGTAAGTCCGCCGGAGTCACCGCTCCCAAGGTCGAAGAATTGAAGGAGACAGATTCGAAAGATAAACTAACCGCCGCGCTCAAGACTTCTTTCGATTTCTGCTCCGACACTCTGGAGAAAATGGACGATTCGAAACTGGGGGAAACCACGGAAGGCTTCAGCGGAAAACAGGTCACTCACGCCTGGTTCAGTCTGGTGCTAGCCAGCAATTGGGCCGACCATTACGCCGAAGCCGCGATGTATTTGCGCGCAAACGGTATACTGCCGCCGACCGCCAAAAAATAACGCTGACATTACTTAGAGCGGGATTCGTAGAAGTCAGTCAGAGATGACCAAATTGGCTTGCGTTTCCTGCACGAAAAAGCGCAACTTGGGGACGAAGCCCAGGAGAGACGTCTGCCCCCTCTCTCTCCGCCGATCGCGTCTCACTTCGTCCCCGTGTGCGGCCGACGCTATGGTTTGGCAACCACCTCGCGCGGCAATTCGTCCCGTGCCGAGCTTAGCCGGCTTAGCGCGGCGATTGGCCTGGCGAACGGCATTGGGCTGTCCTTGCTGTAGGCGCGCAACAGATGATAGGTGATGAGCAGTTGCGTTAGAGCCAGAGGATCGCTGTGCCGCACTTCACTGCCGTCGTTATAGTCGCCGAATTGATCGGCGCGCAACGGCCGCAGATCGGGAAGATGCTTCCATATCGCTTGTTCCAACTGCGTAGTCTGTTCGGGGGTTACGTTGCCGTCGATTTGAAGAAACTCCACCGGTCTTCCATAGTCTCGCCCCAGATCCAGGCGAATTGCCCCCGGCTGGCCATTATTGTGGTTCACCAGATAAGTTAGATCAGGGTGCGGAATGCTTGGGCGCAAAACTAGATGAGCGTTCAAGTGTCCGTCTGCTTGATCCGATCCGACGCCGGTTTCAGGATGGAAACGAACGACGATATCGGCGAACTCGCGCTGCGGACGGATGAAGTCCCTAGAGTCCGGCTCGCGCCTCTCCATCTCCGCTAGAACTTCTTCGGCCGCATAACCGCGCTTGGAGGTATCCCGTTTGATCTTCCACAAACGCCGCATGTCTTCGGGAGGATCGAGAAATACTTTGACATCGTAAAACTGCCGCATCGCGGGGGTGTGAAATCCGAGCAACCCCTCCACGATGACGAACTCGCGCGGCTCGACGTATTCGGGTCGGACCAGCGACCCGGTGCTGTGGTCATAGACCGGCTTGAGCATGGCCTGACCGTAGTGCGCACGTTCCAAGTGCAACTCCAGGATGTCAAGAAAGTTGCAGTCCGGGTGCAGTGGAGTGATCTTCAGACGCGCACGTTCGGTGCGATCGTATTTGTGATAGTCGTCCGCACACACGTGGGTCACGCGTTCCGGACCGAGCAGCCGGGTTAATCCTCGCGTAATTGTGGTTTTACCGGCGGCGCTGTCACCGACGATGCCCAGCAGGACTGGTCTTCGTTTTATCATTCGCCCCTTCCCTTCGGCAGTACCGGTTTAGCACCGTTTGTTATGCCGGTTTCACTTTCTCCCTCCAACCCACCCTGAAAAACTCGGCTCTGTCGCACGTCAATGGCGGCAATACGAATGAGCTGCTCTTTGCCGATGCGTCCGCCCGCGCTGACCAAACGGCTAGCCTGACGCAACTTGATCCGGTCGATAGCATTACGCACACTGCGCGCATTGGCGAATTGCGGCTGTCGGGTACGTAACCCCAAGTATTCGAGGAACGCCTGTCGGGCTTCATCGTCGAAGCTGTAGTTCTGCTCGCGCAGCATCAACTCGGCGATGCGGGTCAACTCTTCCAAGGAGTAATTGGGGAAGGCGATGTGGTGCGCAACCCGGGATCGGAAGCCGGGATTGTACTGAAAGAAAGTGGCCATGCGATCCTCATAACCGGCCAGGATCACGACCAGATCTTCGCGCTGATTCTCCATCGCCTGAAGCAACATCTCTACCGCTTCCTGGCCGTAGTCGCGTTCGTTCTCTGGCCGGTAGAGGTAATAGGCTTCGTCGATAAACAGCACGCCTCCCATAGCCTTCTTCAGGATTTCTTTGGTTTTGGGAGCGGTGTGGCCGACGTATTGGCCCACAAGATCATCCCGCGTCGCTACAACCAGATGGCCGCGGCGCAAATAGCCAAGGCGGTGCAGTATCTTCGCCATGCGCATCGCGACCGTGGTCTTGCCGACGCCGGGGTGTCCGGTGAAAGACATGTGCAACGTCGGACGCTCCGTGGACACGCCCATCTTTTCGCGCAGACGACTCACTAACAGCAGCGAAGCCAGGCGGCGGAGGTACGCCTTGACCGGCTTGAGTCCCACGAGTTCGCGATCGAGTTCCTCGAGGATTTCGTCGAGATTGGAATCCCGCTGCGCCTCCCCAATGTCGACGGTCGTCTCCGCCGGCTCAGTGCTCGCCGCAGTGGCCGCAGGATCAATCACGGAATCTGTATCCAGTTTGTGCATGGTATTGATCGCGATTAAATTCGCGAAGCCTAATTTCCTGGGGTCGCCCGGGAGCGAATCGTGTACTGGACGCGTCGATCCTGTGCTTCCGTCCGGTCTAAGATAAATCCCGGCTCGTTCTCGGGCCGCTGCACGATGAAACTCAGCATCGTGGTCTGTTTTCCTTTGGTTCGATCGTATCCGTTCAGCTTGATGTAATGCTGGGGGAAGGCTTCTCGACATTGGCTAAGCTGATCCATTGCGTCGGTAACATCTTGCAGGTCAAACATGGGAAGCCCCCACATCTCCCAATACGCGTTCCGGGGATGCGGATCGTCAGTGTGCTCGATTGAGAATGCCCAGCCGTTATTGAAGCAGTAGCGTACCTGAGCTTTGATTTGATCTTCCGTGAAGTCCGGCAAGTAAGAAAAAGTTCCCTGGGTAATTCGCATAGTCCCTCCGTTAATAAATGCGCCCTGTCTGAATCTCTTGACTCGACGCGGCTCAGGCCACCGTGACCGTGCCGACCGCATCGGGCACATCGGTTGATTCGAAGTCGAAGCTGACGTCTTTCCAGATATCCAAGGCCTTGCGCAGTTCCGGCGACCAGCGAGCTGCTTTGTTCAGAATCTCCGGCCCTTCGTTGAGATAGTCGCGGCCCTCATTGCGGGCCTGAATGATCACTTCGGTAGCCACGCGATTCGCCGTAGCGCCCTGGGCGATTCCATCAGGATGGCCGATCGTCCCACCGCCGAACTGCAGCACTACGTCTTCGCCGAGTAGGTGGAGCAATTGATGCATCTGTCCCGCGTGAATGCCGCCGGAAGCGACCGGCATGACTGCCGGCAGCGAAGCCCAGTCCTGTTCGAAGTACAGTCCCTGCGACAGGTCAGCTTCGACTTTGCCCGCGCGCAACGTCGTGTAGTAGCCACGGATTGCATTGGGATCGCCTTCCAGTTTGCCCACCACCGTGCCCGCGTGAATATGATCGACGCCAGCGAGGCGCATCCATTTCGCGATGACGCGGAAGTTCACACCATGCGTCTTTTGTCGCGTGTAAGTTCCGTGACCAGCGCGGTGCAAGTGCAGGATCACGCCATTGGCTCGCGCCCACTTTGCCATGGACTGAATCGCGGTGTAGCCGACCGTCAGATCGATCATCACGATTACAGTTCCAAGGTCTTTGGCGAAGTTGGCGCGTTCGTACATATCCTCCATCGTTCCCGCGGTCACGTTCAAGTAATGCCCTTTGATCTCACCGGCCGCAGCCGCGGCACGGTTCACCGCTTCCATGCAAAATAGATAACGGTCGCGCCATCGCATGAACGGCTGGCTATTGATATTCTCGTCGTCCTTGGTGAAGTCGAGCCCGCCGCGCAGCGCTTCGTAGACCACGCGCCCGTAGTTGCGCGCGGAAAGTCCCAGCTTTGGTTTCACGGTGGCGCCCAGCAGCGGACGCCCGAACTTGTTCAGATACTCACGCTCCATCACGATGCCGTGAGCCGGCCCCTGAAAGGTCTTCGCGTAGTGCGGAGGAATCCGCATATCTTCCAGACGCAGGGATTTGAGGGCCTTAAATCCGAAAACGTTTCCGATAATCGAGGAAGTCAGATTGGCAATCGAGCCTTCTTCGAACAGATCGATATCGTACGCAATGTATGCAATGTATTGATCCGTGCCCGGTACCGGGTCGACGCGGTAACACTTCGCCTGGTAATTCTCGTAAGGCGTCAGACGATCGGTCCAGACCACGGTCCAAGTTGCGGTTGAAGATTCACCGGCAACCGCCGCCGACGCTTCGATCGGGTCTACACCCGCTTGCGGCACAAGACGAAATGCGCAGAGGATATCGGTGGCCTTAGGCTCGTAGTTGGCGTCGTAGTAGCCCATCTCTGCGTAGGGCGTAATTCCCGCAGCCCAACGGCCCTTTTTTTTGCCTGAATTGTTGTTGCCTACCATTTCCGTCTCCCTCGATCTTGGTTAAGCCTCGCCGGCCATTGCCGCAAGCGGCGGGGGCTCTCTCACATACTGTTTGGGAATCGACAACTTAAAGATGACAGACGCATCAGAACTGATGGCGCATCGTCGGAGACGCCGTGTTGCAAAACTCAGCCGGGTTGGTTGACCCGGCTCTCGCGATTCGTTTCCCGCGACGACTGCTTCATGCAATCCGGCAGATTCTCCGGCCTTCATGCTTCACTTTTTGCTTAAGGCAATTCGCGTTCCAACTCTGAGGTCACGTTCCGCGCGAACGAAAATTCTTCGTAACTGGTTATGCCTTCTTCGCTGCGCCTCGATCATTGGGAAGATCTGCTCCGCGCAGGTGTCATGTACTTCAGCGCTTTGTGAGACATCGATGCCCCACAATGATAGTGGTTGATGAAGTGCAAGTTATGTAGTTAGTGTAGTTTACACTATATGTGTCAATAATGACTCTTGTGTGAGACAATAATATCCCATTATGTAGCTCGTGAAGGTCGGGGTGAGATTTTGTGCTTCGCCAACAAGCGATGAAATGTCCGGCGAGGCATTTTCGCTAGTTTCGCCGCTTTGGAAATGTTTCCTCCAGCCTTCTGAAGGTAGCTGGACAATGCCTCGCGCTCAAACTGCTCGATGGCGAGCGCCTTGCTTGGCATGAACCCGATCTGAGTTTTGAATAGCACGCCCTCTTGTACGTGAAGCGGAAGATGCTCCGCCTCGACAACCGATGACGTGGTCAGAACCACTGCCCGCTCGATGATATTTTCCAGTTCGCGAAGATTGCCTGGCCAGGAATAATTCTTCAGCAGCGCCAGCGCTTGCGGGTCGATACTCTCAACTTTCTTGTTGACCTTGGCACGGGCGCGCAACAGGAAATACTCCGCAAGAAAAGCGATATCTTCAATCCGCTCACGGAGGGGTGGGAGAGTGATGGAAAATGTATTGATACGGTAGAACAGATCTTCGCGAAACGTGCCTTCTCGAATCGCCGTCTCCAGATTCCGGTTGGTCGCGGCTACGATTCTGACCGAAACCTTTCGTGTGCGCATATCGCCGACGGCACGAATCTCTCCGGTTTGCAGAGTACGCAAGAATTTCGCCTGGATCTCCAGCGACATGTCGCCAATTTCATCGAGAAACATTGTGCCGCCTTCGGCCTTTTCAAACAGTCCCTTGCTGTCGTTGTAGGCTCCGGTAAAGGCGCCGCGTTTGTAGCCAAAGAGCTCGCTCTCCAGTAGAGAGGGAGACAGAGCAGTGCAGTTCAGCGTGACCAGCGGATGTTGGCTGCGCGCGCTGTTGCGGTGAATGGCTCGCGCCACCAGCTCTTTGCCAGTTCCGCTCTCTCCCCGAATCAGGACGGTCGTTGGCGTGGGCGCGACCTTAGCGATCAATCCGGAGATTTCCCTCATCTTCAGATTGCTGCCAATGATGAATTCGCCTTCCGCACGAGCTTCCAACTCGCGCAGAGCCAACTGGTATTGATCCTGCAAAGACTGAGCTTGGGGCTTGTTCTGGACGAACTCCGAAATAAAGTGAGCTGTCTTGCCACCGACCACTTCGGTTCCGTGGGGCCGCAGGCGGTAAATGTCTCGTCCTACATCCGGGTCACCGGTCACATCGATAATGAGGTCTGCCACGTCAGGTTTGAGAAACTTTCTGTAGTTGGCGGAGACGGGTAATCCGAATTCCCGCGCGAGTACGATGCCGGGTGCGCCTTCATCCTTATCGGCGACTCCCACGATCTCGACGTGCGGATACCGATGGAACAGCTCGACCAGAGCTCTCCCGCCGCGACCGGCTCCGATGAGAATGATTCGCGTCATGATGGTTCGAGGCGGGATCGACAGTAATCCACGCGCCCGGCGCGTATTCTAACCCATCTTCGCCACGGAGGGACGTATTCGTGGGAGGTATTCGTGACGAACGAAGAATTTTATGTTGACCGCAGACTGCATCAGCGCGGGATCACCCGGCGCGCTTAGTTTGCAACCCTGCACGTGTCGAACTGAGAAAGCTCTGGACGAAATCTGCGATCTCATCGGCAGCGGTGTCCAAGGCAAAATGCCCTCCATCAACGATATGCACTTCGGCTTTCGGTACGTCCCGGCGATAGGCCTCCGGCTCCGATGGGTCGAACGAGAGCTCGTACTTTCCCCAAATCACCAGCAGTCGCGGCTGCTTCTCGCGCATCCAAGCCTGCCACTTCGCATAGTTCTCCACGTTGGTGCGATAGTCGTAAAACAGATCGCTTTGAATCTCAGCCTGGCCGGGCTGATTGAGGAAATAAAACTCGTCGGTCCAAAGATCGGGGTCGTAACGGGCCACATTCGGATCGTTTCCGATATGGCGAGTCTTCGTGGTTTCAAACGACAACAAGTTCTTACGCAAGGCTTCTTCATGAGGCGGCCGGTCTGCCCAGAATGACCGCCGCGTTGCCCAGTTCGCGCCCAGTCCTTCGTTATGCGACACCGCGTCCTGAACGATAAGAGACTCGACCCGCTCGGGATGCGCCAAGATCATGCGAAAGCCAACCGGGCCGCCGTAATCCTGCATGTAAAGCGTATAACGTGAGAGGCCGAGCCTTTCGGTGAAGTGGGTCATGATCTCAGCGATATGATCGAACGTGTATGCGAACTTTTTTGCGTCCGGCCAGTCGCTGTGTCCAAAGCCTGGGTAGTCAGGAGCGATAAGGTGATAGCGATCGGAAAGCCGGGTGAAGAGCGGCTCGAACATTCGCGAAGACGAGGGCAGTCCGTGCAGTAACAGAATCGTTGGCGCGTCTTTCGGCCCAGCCTCTCGGTAAAAAATGGAAAGCCCATCGATCGGTGTCGTGCAATAGCGAGTCGGATATTTCATGAGGCGGTCCTTTCCGGAGTCTGGGCCAGCAATTGAAACGATGCGAGCATCAAAAAAACGACAACTTTATGACAGTCTCTCCCCTTGGCTCCCTCGTGTTGTGTCAAGGCGCATAACGGGTGAAAACAAAGTCGCGATCTTTCGCAGACTCATGGCAAGGGAAGCAGCCTTTAAGCACGGCTTCATCTGCATTCGGCTTGCCGTCTTTAAATTGCGCAAAGCCCCAGCCGCCCGTCGCGGCGTATTTTGTCGAGTCCTTCACCATGAACTGAATGTTGATCGGCGGCCCGGCTACGAAAGACTGGTCCCGGCCGAAGACTTTGTTGTTTTCCGCGGAGGAGATGTAGCTCCACGCCAGCCGGGCGATGATTGTGCCATCCGGGAAGGGCAGCTTTCCTTCCCGGTAGGCATCGATGGCTGCATCATTGCCGAGGACGGCGCGCAAATCGTTGTTGTTGCCTGCCTCGTGGGCCACGGAGATCAGCTTCCAGTCGCGGTATCCGAGCGGAATCTTGATGTCGAAGGTTGGAGCAGCTTTTACATCGGCGTCTCCAGTTGCGTGGGCTACGTAGACGATCACGCTAGTCAGTGCAACAACTGCAAACAGCAGGTACGCGATCCGCTTCATGCAATGTCCTTTTCACATTGTCAGAACAACCCGGAACTCTGCCTTGCCGCTCATCATGCGCGCGAAAGCTTCCCCCGCTTTTTCGAGCGGATAGACTTCGATCATCGGACGCACGCCGGTGAGTTCGGCGAAATGTAGCGTATCCTCCGAATCGGCCGGGGTTCCAGAGGCCCAGCCCTGAATAGATTTGCTTCCATTGATGAGCTGTAACGGTGTCACCTCGATGGGATCGGATGCCGCGCCGACCACCAAGAGCTCGCCGTTCGGGCCAAGACCGTTGATCAGTTCAGACATAGCTTTCGAGCTTGGAGCCGTCGCCAGAATTACCCGGGCGCCGCCCAGTTTCTGCAACGCCTCGGCGGCACTGACCGAGGCGCTATCGATGTAGACATGAGCTCCGAGTTTCTTTGCCAGTGCCGCGTTTTCGGAGCCGCGACCGATCGCCGCCACCTGGTACCCAAATTTGTTCGCGAATTGAACTCCGAGGTGACCCAAACCGCCGATGCCTTGCACCGCAACCAGATCGCCGGGGAGGGCGCCGCTGTGGCGCAGCGCATTGTACGTTGTAATTCCGGCGCAGAGCAGTGGTGCCGCGTCGACGTCATTCAAGCTGTCCGGTATCGGAACTAGAGCTTCCACGGGAGCCACCATATATTGCTGGTAGCCGCCGTCGTAACTGATGCCACAGACTTTCAGATTCCGGCAATTGCGAAAATCTCCGCGCCGGCACTCGCGACACGTGTTGTCCTGGCCCCCGTGCCAGCCTACCCCAACGCGCTGCCCCTTTTTCCAAGCGGAAACGCCAACACCCACTTCATCGACGATGCCCGCGACTTCGTGTCCCGGAATACGGGGATACTGAATCCCCGGCCACAAGCCCTCTTTGGTGAGCACATCGCTGTGGCAAACCCCGCAGGCCTGCACCTTGATCCGCACCTGTCCCGCGTCCGGCGTAGGAATGTCGCGCTCGACGATTTCAAAATCGGCTCCAGGCTTGGAAACTTGCGCGACCTTCATCTTCGTGACTTTCATCGGAACTACTCTGCTAGTCGCCATAAACCCTCCTATCACTTTCTCGTGAAGATGTTCGGATAACCGTAGTTTCGTACGAAACCAGAGCCGAACAAATGCGATTTAGAAAGATCACGCCGCATTGGCGACAGGCGCGGTTTCCACGTTCGTCACAACGTTGATGTTGCCGTGAGTGGCTTTGGAATAGGGACATTCCACGTGCGCCGCTTCGACCAGTGCCTGGGCGACTTCGCGATCTATGCTCGGGAGTTTGACGTTGAGCCGCGCCTGAATCAGGTAACCGCCTCCGGCAGTGCCCAGATCTATTTCGGCGTCGACGGCAACTTCTGCCGGCAGTTTTACTTTCTTTCTGGCGGCTACGATTTTGAGCGCCGAAAGGAAGCACGCCGACCAACCCACAGCAAACAACTCCTCAGGATTGGTGCCGGTGCCGGAAGTGCCCGGAACGGAAAGCTTAACGTCCAATCGGCCATCGGACGTGCGCGATGCGCCTCCATCCCGGCCGCCCGTGGTGTGGGCTTTTGCGGTGTAGATCACTTTTTCGATTGCGGTTATCGCGTGCGTTTGTTCGGGTGCGTTCATGATGTCTCCTCCTCAGGTATCAATTGATTGTTGCCGACCGGGTTTGGTTGCGAAGTAAATGCAGTTAGGCCAGAACCACGGACGTGGGTCTATTGGAGGATGGCATCGGTAGATAACTCGGTATCAGTCATAGTGTCCAAGACCTTTTTGTCTTTTGACCGGCCTACATCGCCCGCGATGGAACCTTTCTGTGCAGAATTTGCGGCCCCACTCAACCTTCCGCGGGGAGCGCGGCATAAGGGTAGAATCGCCCGAATACTACTTGACATAGGAGTCTTCCCGGCACATAGTGGGGGGCACCCACCCCCGGGTAGGTCCGCCACCTTCGCCTCGGGAGTCCGCTCCCACCTTGCGATTGACTCGGCCTTGAGCCGCAGTGACTGAGGAGGTCCATCATGAAAATCGCTTCTAGATTACTGTTTGTTTTTGCCCTTGCGGCGGTGCTGACCGCCGACGCCCAGATATCGAACTTTCAACACGTCGTAGTGATCGTTCAGGAGAACCGCACGCCGGACAATCTTTTTCAAGGATTGTGTGCCGCTCCCTATGGGGCATGCGCTGTCCCGCCGACAGCCGCAGCGCCTTACGATATTGAAACCTCGAATTGGAAAACCAAGACTGGAAGCATTCAGCCTGCGCCCGTCGCTTTGGCCAATACTTACGATCTGAGCCACGCGCATTCGGCTTTCAATTCCATGTGCGACATTGTTGCCGGCGACCCGGCGCATTGCAAGATGGACGGTGCTGCGGGCATCGCATGCAGCCCACAGAAGGGCACGAGTTGCCCGGCAACCCCGCAGTTCAAGTTCGTTGACAATTCGACGGGGATTCTGAACCCCTATCTCACCCTCGCGACGCAGTACGGCTGGGCCAACTACATGTTTCAAACCAATCAAGGGCCAAGTTTTCCGGCGCATCAATTTCTTTTTGGAGGCACCTCCGCGCCCAGTCAAGCAGACGATGCCCAAGGTATTTTTGCATCTGAGAATATGAACCCCAGCGGCGCCGTGGCAGGGTGCAACGCTTTATCCACAACGACTGTCAAAGTCATTTCTCCAAGTCCCAATCCGCCCCCTTACGGTGTCGAAAACTCTTCAATCTATCCGTGCTTCGAACATCAGACCATGGCAGACCTCGTGCCTGACTGGATGTATTACGCGGCTGGCCCGGGCTCGATTTGGACAGCCCCGAATGCGATTGACCATATCTGTGTGCCTAGCGGCGGAGTTTGCACTGGCTGGGGCACCCACGTCGTTACCAGCAATCCGTCGAAGGTATTGACTGATCTGGGAAACTGCAATTTCCACAATCTGACTTGGGTTACTCCGACGGCAGCAAACTCCGATCACGCCAGCAGTAACGATGGGGGCGGGCCCTCGTGGGTGGCTTCCATCGTGAATGCTATCGGAAACAGCAGCTGCACAGACATCGTGAATGGCAAAGCCCTTACTTATTGGCAGGACACGGCGATCTTCATCACATGGGACGACTGGGGAGGCTGGTACGATCACGAGAAGCCGACCATCCTCGAGGGTGTTGAAGGCGACTATCAGTATGGATTCCGGGTTCCACTGCTTGTCGTTTCTGCGTACACGGATGCGGGCTACGTGAATAACTATCGGCACGACTTCGGCAGCATTCTGCGCTTCATCGAGCATAACTTCGCTAACCTCGGTATCACGGAAGGAGAGCTCGGTTTTGCGGACAGCCGTGCCACCACGAACTTACCTTTGTTTTTCCATCTGAACCAAGCGCCCCGGACCTTTACGACCATCCCCGCTCCCAAGGATGCGAAGTTCTTCATTCATGACCCCAGGCCACCGGAGCCACCCGATAATGATTAGGTTGAACCAGGAATAACTACCAGTCTAGTTTTGGAGCGAACGCACGAAGGCAGTGAATTCAGGGATGTGCCTGGCAGGAGCTGTTTTTGTCGCGTTCGCTTATCGCGGTGCGAGGGATGTGAAGGCCGCTGTCAAAGGGTGAAAAGCAAAGAGGAACGAGCCGCAGAATATAAGCAGGAAAACGCCGACGATGACGTAAAATGCGGGCGTAGTGTTGTTGGTTTCCAATTCTCCCAGCGCGAAGCGTCTCTTTAGCCCCGCAATGATCTGCTGAAAGACATCCTCACTGTTCTTACTCTTGTTCTTGATCTGTCCGACTCCGATCCATGACTGAATGGCGATCTGAATATCCAGGTTCGCCTGGGGTATGCGAATAATGGAAAGCTGCTCCTCGCGTTCCAGCTGCAAGTCATCCAACACTGAAAGAAGCGCCTTCCTGAATGATTTATCGACGATCCCCATTGCCACGTACCCTTGCATCTGTATCCAGAGGAACACCAGCAAAACTACAAACATGGCGGGCCCTAACAACCCAATCATCCTGAATGCTCCGGCTTGATCCCCCGGAAGGCGGAGCAATTGAATCGGCAGGATGAACTGCGGAAAAAAACACAGCACCATGAGGGCGAACATCCATCTCGACGAAAACAGTAGGGGCTTTTTCCGCAGTAAGACGGCGAGCCCTGTGAACAGAAACGTCAGCGCGATGAAGCCGAAAATAACTGGAAACATCTTGCGCATTACGAATGTCGTTTCGCCAAAGTCGCTGCCGTATCTGCCGGCGTCCGTTACGTCTTCACTCGCTTTATCGTTTTCGCCCAAGGCTCTCTCGGCCTTGGCGCGCTCGCCGTGGGCATATTGGTCCTTGGGACTGAGTGCGAGGGCTTGGGTACACTCTGCTACTGCGTCCTGCCACTTTTGCATCAGGACAAAGTTATGGCAGCGATAACTGACGATGTAGGTGCGGTAGGGATTGAGGCGCTTCGCTTTCGCCAGATAATCATTGGATTCCGCGTAGTGGCTCTGCTCGTAAGCAATTTCCCCGAGTGCCTCAAATGGCCGATAGGAGTCTGGCTTGAGCTCGGCCCATTTCTTATATTTTTCCTCGGCCTGTGGGTATTGACGCTCCTTTTGATAGGCGCATCCCCAAACGCGGTATGTGTCGGGATAGTCCGGTTTCAGACTCGCGGCTTCGCTTAGCAATGGTTGCGCTTCTTTGGCGCGTCCGGTCTGGCACAGATCGTCCGCATGCTGCACCAGGCCGATGACTTTCGGATCGGTAGCGTCCGGTGGCGTGTCGGCAAGCAGCGGCGACAAGAACAGAATCAGCCACAGCGGGGCACACAGACAGGTGAAAATGCGGCGAGCCGCCGCGCGGGGTAAGACCAGGCTACGCGTCTGCCCGCAACTTTGGCAGAAGCGCGAGCCGCTGGGCAAATCGATATCACATTTCTTGCACAGCACAGTAATTCCTTGCAGCTATTCTGCTGACCCCGAGGCCTGGAGGCAAGGTTACCGGAGTCACACAAAACACTCTTGCCTCAAGCGGTTGCTTGGGCTTGCTGTTGGGCGTAAGTGAGGTCGCTTCCGGCGTGGGCGAGCGCGGCCACCAGGGGCTGTGCGGGAAGCTCCGCGACGGGTAATTCAATGGTTACACGCGCCCCCTGTGGCTTCACGTTTTCTATCCTGAGATCTCCGCCATGTTCTTTCACGATCCCGTAGCAGACACTTAATCCCAGTCCTGTACCTTTGCCCACGGGTTTCGTCGTATAGAAGGGATCAAGCGCGCGGCTTAGATTGCCAAAGCCCGGGCCGGTGTCTTCAACCTCGATCACGGCCCGCGAGCCGCTTTGAAAGGCGCGGATGCTGATCCGCTTGCGGCCGGGCATGCCTTCTAGAGCGTCGGCGGAATTGTTGAACAGGTTCAGCAGGATCTGTTTGATTTCGTCTTCATTGACGGCCAGAAATGGCAACTCCGGCGCGATGTCGAGTTCCACTTCGACATTGCGGGTACGCGTATAGTGCTCGCGCAGAGCCAACACTTCCTGTACCACCGAAGACAGCTGCACATCCCGTTTGTCGCGCGCACTTTGCCGCGAAAACCGCAGCAGGTTCTCGATAATGCGTTTCATGCGGCGAGACTCACCGACCAGTTTTATAAGCTGATCGCGAGTGTTGGAAGCGGTGATGGTATCGCTGAGCAGTTCGCCGTATCCCATGATCACAGTCAGAGGATTATTTAACTCATGTGCGACTCCCGCGAGCAATTGCCCGAGGGCGGCCAGTTTCTCCGACCACACCAGTTGCGTATGTAAGGCTTTAAGTTCAACGGCAACAGCGAGGTCGGCGGCGAGCATTTCTATGCGCGACAATGCCAGCAGGTCGATCGGATCGGCCTCTCTTGGAGCAGCCAATCGGAGGCACCCTAAGGTCGCGCCTCCCGGAGAACAAAGCGGTATCAATAGTTCATTCGCCCCGAACGTGAGACGGTCCGCACTCAGCGCAATCGGGATCGCCTCATACGCAGGCAAACAATACGAATTTTGTCCGACGAGTTGCGCGGAGGAACACAACTTCTTGATGTGATCGACCGTCCAGTTTTCGGTTTGTGCTTCCAGCATCGGCAAAGATTGTGCTGACAGGCCGCTCGAGCCAGCCAACCACAGCCTGCGCTCCGCATCTTCGAGTTGGACGACGGCAACGCTAAAGTTGCTGACCTCGGTGATTGCCGAAGCAATTTCGGGGCAGAAGGTATCCGGCCGTGCGCCACCCAACAGCCGGGAGGTGATAGCGGAGAACCGTTCCAATTGCCGGCTGAGCGCTTCTGCCTTGTTCTGCATACCGGTGATTGATTTTGACTTGTCTTCGACCACCGCCAGAATCATTCCGAAAGCAACGAAGAACTTTGGAGTGTTCCACAGTTCTCCTGGAATAGTCATCTGCGGCGCGCAGCGATCGATCAGCAGCCCCAGCGGAAATACCGCTCCCCAGCAGAAGAACCCGCCCGCGATCGTCAACAGGGCGGGCGACGCTCGCCAACGGTTGCGGCAAATGAATACCCCCGGCAAAGCAAACCCGATGCCAAGCAGCGCAATCGCGCCTTCATCAAAGGAGCCGCGAATCGCAGCGCGCAACGCCCATGCTCCGGCAAGCGAACAAAGAAAAGTTGCTGTCAGTAACTCCCAAGACAGCGATTTGCTCATCCAGACGAAAAAGCATAATCCCCCGCCGAAACAAGCAATCAGGCACAAAACATAAGGCCAGCGCGCGTGGACAGCGAAGCCGGTGCATGCCAAATAAGTGACCGACGGCACACCCAGCATCAGCAGCAGGAGCGTTCGCTTGGCGCAGTCTTCCGCGATAAGGGACACCGAGACGAGAAAACTGACCGCAGCTGCTTGCAGCGATCCGGCATCGACGGCCAAGAGCAGGGAACTGACGGGGCCGTGATCCGGCTTCAGCAATTGCGCCAGGAAATGCGTGAACACCAAGGTCCATCCGATGGTCCAGAGAGTGAGGCGTGCGCAACGCGCCTGGCGCTTCAGGCATACGAAGATAATAACCAGCACGCCCACAGTTAAGAATGTTGGAATTTTTTCGAGCATCCCCATAAAGGTTTTCATGGGGGAGATGTGACATCTCAAAGGTAACCAACAGTAACCTGGTGGGTCAACGCCACAACGTGCCATTGGCGTAGCACGAAAGTTAAGCAGCATGCACGATAGTGGTGGGCAAACGCCGCCACGAGATGCCGAGAAGTGAATCGTAAGAGATTTTTATGCTTTAATTGTTGCCATGCAACAAGCCGGAATTAGTCCGCGCCCCGTGGTAGGGGCGATCATTGTGGTGAGCGGCCTCGCCGTGTCATTTCTATTATGGCTGCTTTACGTGCATCACGCTTCAGCGGATTTTGCTGGGCGCTGGATGTTTTTGCCGGCCTTGAACGCGTTTCTCAACGGATTTTGCGCGATCGCGCTTTGCGTGGGATTGTATTTCATCAAGCATCACAATCGAGAAGCGCATCGCATGAGCATGCTGTCGGCCTTCGCGTTCTCTTCTGTTTTTCTAGTCAGCTACATCGTGAACCACGCACTGCATGGAGACACGATTTTCCCCGGCCACGGCCCCGTGCGCGCCATCTACCTTTCTATTTTAGCCAGCCACGTCATTCTTTCCATTGTGGCTCTGCCCATGGTGCTCACGACGTTCTTTTTTGCATTAACCGGGCGCTTCGCCATCCATCGCCGAATCGCGCGTATAACCTTCCCCATCTGGCTCTACGTTTCGATCACCGGCGTGGCGGTTTTCGTTTTCCTCAGGGCGTACGCGTATTAGGACTCCCACATCACCCGACTGCAACGGCTCAGACGTTCTACGCCGATTTACACACACGATCCGATTTATGAACCGACGCCGGTGTTCCAAGGGGCTACGACCACAGAGAGCTAGAGCCATGCCAAAGCGCCAAATAGACTGGCTTTGCTCACCATGTGTCGCCACAGCCATAACACGCGTCTTTGCGCTTTCATCGTTCTGCTGGCCGTTTGTGTAGGACTGGCTGCTTGCGGCGTGAGTTCATCGAACTCGTCGTCTGGGAAGCCGACGATCACCTCCTTTGCGGCGAACCCTACCAACATAAACTCGGGCGCCAGTAGCATGCTGAGTTGGACGGCAACAGGAGCGACGAGCATCGCCATCACGCCGGGAACGTTCACGTCCGCTTCGGCAAGTGGTGCGACCAACGTGAGTCCAACCGCGACGACCACCTACACACTGACAGCAACCAATGCGGCAGGCTCAGCGACATCCACGCTAACCGTTAGCGTAAATACGGCAGGCAAGCCAACTATCAGCTCGTTTACGGCAAGCCCTTCAACAATCACTGCGGGTTCGAGCAGCACGCTGAGTTGGGCGACGACAGGAGCGACGAATATTGCCATCACTCCGGGAACATTCACTTCCACGTCTGCCAGCGGTTCAACAGGCGTGAGTCCAACCGCAACCACCACCTATACGCTGACTGCGACGAATGCTTCGGGGTCGGCGACGTCCACGGCGAAAGTCACCGTGGCGGCGTCGGGCGGTCCACTGTCGATCACAACCACTTCGTGTCCCGGAGGAACTCAGGGCGCAGCGTATGCTGGCTGCACGATCGTCGCCAGTGGTGGCGTGCCTCCTTATACTTATTCCGTAAGCACGAATCCCAGCTTTCCTCCGTTGCCTGAAGGCATGTCCCTCAATGCATCTACGGGGATCCTCAGTAGTTCGCTGATCGGCGGCCAGGGCACGTACGCGCCCGTATTTGTGGTTACCGACTCGACCAACGCGCAGGCGAATCAGAACATCGGCATCGCCCTCAACGGCAACAACAAGTTCATGGCAAACGTCTTTCCATCAACCTCTATTTTTCACCATCGAGTGGACGCAGCCACCACAAACTTACCCGTAGACACCTCCCCGGCAGCGCCCATGTACAGTGGCTATTTGCCAGCGACGGTTAAACCATTCTTCGGAAACAATTCGAATGCTCCGTTTCCGAACGGTATACCCGCCATTGAGGTTCCTTACAATCAGGCGGACGTATCCGTTTCAACCACGTTATATCAGTCCTACTTTACCTCTGGTCCAATTCCCGCAAATGCGCCTGTCGAAGGCACCAGCAACTCGCAGGGAGATCGACATGTGCTTGTCTACCTCGAGGCAGGCGGCGGAAAGAATCCTGCGCTTTACGAGATGTGGCAGGGAATCTACGAATCCGGCCCCTGGACTGATTCCTCGAATGCGCTCTGGCCCAACGCATCTTCGAATAACCTGACACCGCAAGGCAATGGGACCTCCGACGCCGCAGGGCTTCCGGTAGCACCGCTGCTCGCGAATGCCGACGAGGTAATCGGCACCGGAACGCCCGACGCACCGAATGGCACCATTCAACATCCCATCCGATTCACGCTGAATCATATGTTGAACTACTGGGTGTGGCCGGCTACGCAAACGGCCGGTGTGGGGAGTTGCATCGCTCAAGGAGGAGGCTCCATTCCTACCGAATCGGAGATCTCCCAATCGACGCCTCCCGCCAGTTGCACTATGTCGGGACCTGCTGGCGAGATCTATCGGCTGAAGGCTTCGGTTGCGACTCCGTCGTGCGCTTCAACCAGTCCGCAAGCGGCCATTATCATCGCCGCGTTCCGGAACTACGGGATTATTCTGGCCGATAACGGAGACAGCGGAGGATTAATCGGCACGCCCGACGCTCGATGGAACGATAACGATCTTGAATGCCTAACCAGTCTCACGTTAGGGGATTTCGAGCCGGTGAATGTTTCGAGCCTGATTGTGAATAACGACAGCGGAGCCACCAGCCACTAGGCCTCAGCTAGGTCGCTGTGTCGAGGTGGAAGACTTCGTTGTACGGCTCAACCGGATAGCCTTTTGCCTTCCACGCCTCCAATCCACCTTTGAGGAATTTGACCCGCAACAAATTCAGGGCAAGCGCTCGATGCAAAATCTCCCGGCTGGTTTTATCACTAGGGCAGGTACAGTAAACGATCGATTCTTTGTCTGGTGAGATGAGCGTCGGATTCGCAAGTATCTCTTTCGGCGGAATTCTCTTTGCGCCGGGGATGATCTCGTAGCTGGCTAATAGGTCGAGTGGCTGGCGTACGTCTAACAGCAACACATCTGATTTCGCGTCTAGCAATGAATGGAGCGCCTCCGGAGTGATGCTGTGCCGTTCCATCTCCTGTTGGGCGGACGAGCGTTTGTGTTTTGTCCAGGCGACGACCAACACGCATAGCGCTACAGCCGTTAAAGCCAGATACATTTCTGCTCCTCCACACTCAACAGATTCGCGGACTCGCCAAAAGACGCGGAAAGATTCCCCCCCCAAAGATTCGACTAAACAACGGCAAGCGAGCCGAAGCTTTATTTGCTAGTGCGATTTCGGAAGCTGACTTGCGATCCAGTTGTCTACGCGAGCTTCGAGCATGTCGAGCGGCAGGCTTCCTCCGCCGAGGATTTCATCATGGAAAGATCTGATATCGAAGCGCGCACCGAGCTGCTCCTTGGCACGGTTGCGAAGATCGAGAATCTTCAGCTTACCGATCTGATAGCTGAGGGCCTGCCCCGGCCATGCAATATAGCGGTTCACTTCCGCCTGAATCGTAGGCTCATCCCCGGCGCCGCTTTCGCGAAAATAAGCGACGGCCTGTTCGCGCGTCCAACCTTCGGCGTGAATGCCCGTGTCGACAACCAGACGGACTGCGCGCATCAACTCCAAATTGAGCCTTCCATAATCAGAGGCAGGATCCTGGAAAAAGCCGATCTCCTTGCCCAGAGCCTCGGCATAGACCGCCCAGCCTTCCGCGTAGGCGTTGTTGACGACGTGCAGGCGAAACTCAGGCAAGCCAGTCAGTTTCTGCTGGATGGAAATCTGCAGGTGATGGCCGGGGATGCCTTCATGGTAGGCCTGCGTTTCGTCGCTGATCAGCTTGCGGTGAGCATAATTGGAAGTGGCAACCACGACGCGAGCTGGCCTGCTTCCGTCGGGCGTGCCAAAAATATAGTGAGTAGGATTGTTCGGCTGCGATGCAGGCGCAGCTTCGACGGTCAGCGGAGTCGTTGGGAAAACTCCAAAGAGTTCCGGCAGCCGCGGCTGCATTTGGCCAACGTAGTGGCGGAAATCGTCGACGATCTGATCCGCAGATTTCGGTATGTATTTCGGATCGCTATTGAGCGCGGCGCGAAAGCTGCTCAAGTCTTTATAACCTGCCTTGATCGCAAGATTATTCAGCAGGCCATTGATTCGCGCGACCTCTCGGAGCCCCAGCGCATGAATCTCCGCGGGGGACATTTCGGTAGTGGTTTGCTCTCGGATTGCTTGTTGATAACGTCGAGCGCCGTCCGGCAAGCTGTTTAAGCCAATTGTAGTGCGGCCGTGCGGTGCGTATTCTTTTGCGATGAAATCCGCGAAGCGCTGGTATGCGGGCAGCACCTCGGACTTCACTACCTGCCCGATCTCTTCCGTCAAACGCTTCTGGTTTTCCTCAGGAATGGAAGCAGGAAACTTTTTCGTCGGCGCCAGGAACGGATTCTCGGCAATCGTGCCCTCGCATTGCCCCGGTATTTCATCGAGCAGAACCTGGACCGGCATCAATCCATCTTTTTCTCCCTGGCGAAGCACCTCGATAGTTTGCTCGAAAGCCCGAGGAATCTGGTGCAGACGCGCAATGTAATCTTCGTAATGCTGTACGGAATCGAGGGGCACGGAATTAGGCAAATCGGCCAGGCTGTTATGGATGCCCTGCATCTGCGAAATGGGCATCTCGTAATTCTTTAACTCATAATCCGCAATACGATTATCCAGAACGTGAAGCAGGAGATCATGTGAGATGCGATCCTGCTCGGGAAATCCATCGGTAGAAATCAATGCCAGCTTCGCGCGATACGCGCGGTCGACGGCATTTTGCTTCGTGCTGGCCGCCAGAGAATAGTCATCGAGCTGCGCGTTATCGCGATAATCTCCCCGTGCACTCTCGCTCTCGGGAGAAGATCTCATGTCATCGTCAAACTGTTCCTTGAACAGCGCGTTTTGAGCGGCGAGACGAGCCGCAACCGGCTCGACCAATTGCGGTGAAACCAGCGGGAAGGGGGCATACTTCGCCTGCGCGACCGCAGGGCCAAACACGCCCGCCAAGCAAAGACCGGCAAGGATAACGCCAGAAAAAGATTTTGCTAAAGCCCAAGCCGAACAGTTGCGATTACCGATGTCGAACCGAGACAAGAACACAGGACCCTCATTCTGCCAGTGGTAACAGGCTCGCGGTTTCCACATCATAGACAATCTTCTGCCGGGAAGACCAGCGAAGGTCGGAGGCTTGGCGAAAATCTCGTTCGTTGCGTACATCCCCGACTTTCGTCGCGAGATAGCGATGGGTGGCAAGAAAAAGCGTCCCATGCCATCTCCGGGGGCGCGCCGGGATGAATTCGCATAGGCCTCCCCGGTAATGCCATGAAAAGTGAGCTTACTTTTGAAGCAGTGCCAGTTCGACGCTTACCGAACGTCGAGTTTGCCCTAAGAAGGCGCAGTCGTTGGATTGAAGTCCATGGGCGAAGCTGCCGATGAAGCCTGAGAGAATCCAATGGGTACGCAAGCTAAAGCAAAGGCCGTCGAAAGCCCCGGCGCCTGCATTGCAAGGCAGCCAATTCTGACCGCGGAAGAAAACGTAGTCGGCTACGAGCTATTCTTTCGCGAAACTCCGGACACACAGCACTTTACCTCCGACGGCGACGCCGCAACGTGCGCGACCATTCACATGTTGAACCATGTGGGTCTCGGTGTTTTGTGCGATGGCCGCCTTGCCTTCATTAACTGCACGCGCCAGATGTTGTTGTCAGATTACTTTAGCCTCCTGAACCCCGAGAGCGTAGTGATCGAGATACAGGAAAATGTGCTCGCCGACGAAGATGTCATCCTGGCATGTCAGCGGCTGAAACAGTCTGGATATTCGATTGCCTTGGACAATTTCGTACCCGACGACAACCGCCAAGCCCTGATTCCGTATGCCCGCTTCGTCAAAGTCGATATCAGCAAGGTTCCACGGGAGCAACGCACAACTCTGACCGGCCTTTATGCCAGCGAGAAGTGCCGCATGGTGGCGCAGAAGGTGGAAACCCGGGAACAGTTTGTAACCGCGAGCAAGAACGGCTTCACTCGGTTTCAGGGATATTTCTTCCGCCGTCCCGAAAATCTCCGAGTCCGACAGATCCCAGCGAGCCAGACGACTTACGTTCGCCTGCTGGCCGCAGCATCGAAATCAAAAGTAGACTTTGTCGAAATCGAGACTCTCATCAAGCGCGAACCATCACTGTGCTACCGATTACTGCGGCACCTGAACTCTCCGTTGCTTGGATTATCATCGCCTGTCCTGTCAGTTCGGAGTGCCTTGGCCCTGCTTGGTGAGCACGAATCCGTCCGATGGATACGAATGGCGACCACACTGGTTATGGGACAGGAAAAATGCTCCGACTTGGTTCTATCGTCGCTGGCTCGGGCGCGCTTCTGCGAACTCGCAGGTTCGAAAGTGGAACACGGCAGTTCGGATCTTTTCTTGATGGGTATGCTTTCTCTGATGGACGCGATCTTGGCCATACCAATCGGAGTGGTCATCGAGGAGTTGAGTCTGGATCCCAACATCAAAGGACAGCTACTTTGCTCCAAGACGGGTAACAAGACTCCCCTTTCGCCGGTTTACGATCTGATGGTGGCGGTAGAAGCCGGGGACTGGGAATCGGTTACGCGCTTGGGGAAACCACTCAATCTGTCGTTGTCCTTCCTTGCTAAAACCTCAAACGAAGCGATGCGCTGGGCCCACGAAGTCACCGCCGCTGGTCGGCCCTAAGCCGCAGTTTCCGGATGATGCGAGCCCAAAAAATTACCAGGATGCCACCGGTTCACGAGCGCTTTCGTTGACTTGGCTCCTTTCGCCGACGTAAGATTTGCCCCTGATGATCGGCCAGACCATCTCGCACTACCGGGTTGTCGAAAAGCTCGGCGGCGGGGGCATGGGCGTGGTCTACAAGGCCGAAGACACCCGGCTTCATCGCTTCGTGGCGCTAAAATTTCTGCCCGACGACGTGGCCCAGGATCCTCAGGCGCTGGGCCGTTTTCAGCGCGAGGCGCAAGCCGCATCTGCTCTGAACCATCCCAATATTTGTACGATTTACGACATCGGCGAGCACGACGGCCATGCCTTCATCGCCATGGAGTTCCTCGACGGCGTGACCTTGAAGCACCGCATTGCGGGGCGAGCCATGGATCTGGAAAGCATTCTGCCGCTCTCGATTGAGATGGCAGAGGCGCTGGACGCGGCTCACGCCGAAGGAATCGTGCATCGGGACATCAAGCCGGCAAACATTTTCATCACGAAACGCGGCCACGCCAAAATTCTGGACTTCGGGTTAGCCAAAGTAAAAACCGCCTCGGGCAATGCCGCTGAAGGCCTGACCGCAGCGACAGCCGATCCCGAACTGTTGACCAGCCCAGGCACGGCGGTTGGGACGGTGGCCTATATGTCGCCGGAACAGGCGAAGGGAAAAGAGCTGGATTCGCGCACCGATCTTTTTTCATTCGGCGCCGTTTTGTACGAAATGTCGACGGGAAGGCTGCCCTTTGAGGGCGAGACCTCGGCAATTATTTTCGATGCCATTCTGAATCGCAATCCGGTATCGCCGGTTCGTTTGAATCCGCAACTCCCAGCGAAACTGGAAGACATCATCAACAAGCTGCTGGAGAAAGACCGCGAACTGCGTTATCAGTCGGCCGCGGAAGTCCGAAGCGATTTGAAGCGGCTCAAGCGCGACACCGAATCGGGACGCTCGGTAGCTTCCGCAGGAACCGAGGCTGCGCAAGCAACTTCCACAACAACTGCGGCGGTGAGCGGCACGGTGCCGGCGATGGCCGCATCATCTTCGGGTAGTTCATCTCTGGCCACAGCCGCGCGGGAGCACAAAACCGGTCTCGGAGTCATCCTTGCTGTGGCTCTGTTGCTGGTGGCCGCCGCAGGATTCGGAATTTACTCGCTCTTCTTTTCTCGGAGCAGCCTGCCCTTTCAAAGTATCAAGATTTCAAAGGTCGCAGGCACGCACAACGCCCGCCTGGGCGAAATGTCGCCAGACAGTAAGTATCTCGTATACGTCCTGAATGAAGAAGGGAACGAATCCTTGTGGCTGCGCCACATGGCGACGGAGAGCAACGTCCAAATCGTCAAGCCGGAGCGCGTTCAGTACGACGCCATATGCTTTTCGCCGGACGGTAGCTACATCTACTTCACACACACGGAATTGGCCAGCGGTCCGGCATCGCAGGATTACGATCTTTACCGCACTCCGGTGCTCGGTGGAAACCCGCAACTCCTTCTAAAGGACATTGATTCTATCCCGAGTTTTTCTCCGGATGCGCAACGCTTTGTATTCGTGCGGGCGAATGATCCTGAGCCCGGCAAATATTTCGTCCTGATTGCGAACGCAGATGGCAGCAACGAGAAAACTATTTTGACCGGGTCGATGACCGTTCCCCTGTTTGGGCCAGTTTGGTCGCCCGATGGGAAAGTCATTGCTGCGTTGGATTATCCGCTGAAGGAGGGCGAGGTCACGTCGCTGCTGGCGATCGATCCGGTGAACGGCAGTCAGAACACCATATACCGGTCGCCGGAAATCATAATGTGGGATCAAGTGTGGCTGCCCAAGGGAAACGGTTTGGCCGTGATTGGAAGCGGCCCGGAGACTTCCTATCGGCAGAAACAAATTGGCATCGTGAGTTATCCGCAGGCGCAATTCCGGCCGGTAACGGCCGACACGAATGATTATTCGAGTCTCAGCGTTTCTTCCGACGGCTCAACCATCGCCAGCGTGATGCGCCAATCTGCCCGCGACGTCTACGTGAGTACCGGAGGGAAAGCCGATTACTCGGACGCAAAACAGATCAGCTCCGGCGAACTGGTGTGGACGGTTTCGTGGAGCGGGAACGACAAGATCCTGGGCGAGGAAGACTCCACCATCAAGGCAATGGGCCTGGACGGGGCCGGCAATTCGTTACCTTCGGAAAAGGGAACCACGCCGCAAAACCCTCGCGGTTGCGGAGACGGTCTGGTGGTCTTCACTCGAACCATCGGCAAAACTGGTACGCGTAATATCTGGGCGAGCGCGGTGGACGGTACCGGACTGCGCCAGATCACGACTGGGAAATATGAGGATATGGCTGCTTGTTCGCCGGATGGCAAGTGGGTCTTCTTTATCGACCAGCCACATTTCGCGTATATGAAAGTACCGGTCACGGGCGGAACGCCCGAAGTTTGGCTGAAAACCTCGCCGGAAAGTCGCGGGAGCTTCGACGTCAGCAGTGACGGCAAATTGGCGGTGCTGGGAAGCTACGACTTCAAGGTACGCAAACCCACGATTGTCCTATCGTCGCTGGAAACGGGGCAACCGGTGAAGAACTTCGAATTTGATCCCCGCCATCAGGGCATCTTGCGCTTCAGCCCCGACGGAAAAGGATTTGTGTATCCCATCCGTGACAAGGGCGTGGACAATCTTTATCTGCAGCCATTGGATGGCAGTCCGGGACGACAGTTGACCAACTTCACTTCCCTGAAAATCTATTCCTATCAATGGTCTCCCGACGGCAAAAACCTGGTCTTGGTACGCGGAGATTCGCCATCGGACTTGGTGCTGATAAAAGACGCGAAAAACGACGGCGGTCATTAGGGCCAGCCCAGCCTGCGCAATTCGACACATATTCATTGCCTGGGCGCCAAGACCCGGTGTATTCTCTCGGCTGAGAACGTCTCTGGAGGCTCAGATGCGCTCAGCATTCTCTCTGCCCGCTTTGGTTTTATTAGCCATCGCAATCGCGACCCCACTCGCTTCAGCCCAGAACATTTTTATCACTCCCGTCCACACGCACCACGCCACGGCATTGGTCGGATCCCATGGTCCCTGATGAGT
>Ga0206819_10119_pt2 | contig 27147 bp, 27 predicted proteins | sample Alteio_BWOrgCont_87_FD_152855 | JGI IMG/M metagenome (GOLD analysis project Ga0206819, IMG submission 152855) | Enriched cells from forest soil in Barre Woods Harvard Forest LTER site, Petersham, Massachusetts, United States -... | ecosystem: Environmental > Terrestrial > Soil > Temperate forest >... | reverse complement strand
ATTACGTGCGCGCGGCCGCCGCCATGTTGGGCATGGTCATCGGTTTCTTCTTGTTGCTAATGACGATGTTGCCCGGCTCGGCAGGCGCCAGCTTCGGCCTGCACATGCTCACGGTGCTTTCCTGGTACGCGTTGCTGATGGCGATGCTGGCCGGCGTTTTCCTCGCCTCCGATTGCCTGAGCGAAGAAAGGCGCGAAGGAACGCTCGGCCTTTTATTTTTGACAGATTTGAAGGGCTACGACGTGGTGCTGGGCAAATTCATGGCGGTCTCGCTCAACGCCTTTTACGGTTTGCTGGCTTTTTTTCCCGTGCTGGCCCTCACGCTGTTGGTTGGGGGAGTTACCGCAGGTGCCTTCTGGCGCACCTCCCTGGCACTGTTTAACCTTTTGTTCTTTTCGGTCGCGGCGGGCATGCTCGTTTCTTCCTTCTGCCGCTCTTCCTATCGCGCAATGACTGGCTCCATCGCACTCCTGCTGACCGCGCTGGCGGTGTCGTGTATTGCCACGATGGCCAACTTGCGTTACGTGAGCGAATTCAGCCCATTCGGGTCGTTCCTGATGGCCTCGGACTCCGAATATTTCCGTCTCGCCGGTGCTTATTGGACCTCGCTGTGTGTCTCCCACTTGATGGGATGGATTTTCCTCGGCTTAGCGAGTTGGCGGATGAGAACCTTTGTGGACAAAGCCAAGACGAGCGGCGTCTGGCAGCGTCTTTTCACGCGCAACCTCCTGGGCGGCAGCGCCGTCCGCCGCGTCCGGTTGCTGGAAGTCAACCCCGTCCTCTGGCTGCTGGACGATTCCCGGCGATTGCGCTGGGTGGCTTGGTTGTTGTCGCTGGGAGGCGTTCTTCTGCTCATTTACGTGTGGTGTGAAGGAGGAACTACGGGGCTTTCCTTTAGCAGGTTCTATATCTGGCCATTTTACTTTTTGCTCAAAATGTTTATCGCCATTCAAGCTTGCCGCTTTTTTGGCGAGGCGCGTCGGACCGGGGCGCTGGAGTTGCTTTGCTGCACGCCGCTGACCATGCGGGCGGTTATCCAAGGGCAATGGATGCTCTTGCGACGAGTGCTTTTGTGGCCGCTGATCGTTTTACTTTTGGCGCACTTAACGGGGCTTGTCTTAGCGTATATGAGAGGCTCTGGGATGTTCGGCATTCCGAAAGGAAACATGCCAGGCATGTTTGATTTCACTATTGCCTATCAGCAGTTCATCGTCATCCCCAACAACGTGGCCGATTATTTCGCCCTCGGCTGGTTTGGGATGTGGCTGGCCTTGAGTCTCCAACGGCCGAACATCGCCGCGGGGTTAACCATCTTATGCGTCCTGGTTTTACCGACGATCATCTGGTGCGTGCCAACCCTGGCGACCGACGCAATTTTCATCATTGTCGGCTGGGTTAAACTGACGGATGACTTCCGATTGATCCAAGCCCAATGGGCCACGCAGAAACCGGCCGCTTCGTGACTGTTCAATAAGTGCCCGGCGGGCCGACCTTGCGAAAGGCCACATGGCTGTCAAAATAAATAAAGTTCCTCACCGTGCCGTGGACCGGCTGGTTGGGCAGTTGTGCGAACCACGTATTGGCTGGATCGTTGACCGCGACTTTGTCCGTGTCCGCCAGCATCCAAACCGCCGACAGCGGTTGCTGGCTCTGAATTTCCTTGATGGTGTGCGGTGCTTGTTGGGCGGCGGTGTCAGGATAGCCAAAAGCAACAAAGCCCGGCGGATTGGTCAGATGATTGCCCCCTCCCGTGGATTGAGTGACCACGTACTGCACGTTTGTGGCGAGATTGCCAATGACGGCTTCACTAAATCCCGGACAAATAAACGTCCGCGCTAAAATAACCTGTGTGCTCGCATGCGGCAACCCCAGGTAAGGTCCAAGATAAAGGGCCAACTCGTTGATGCTGTCCTCCGTATAACCCGCTTGCTGGCCGGCAAACAAGCCGTAGCCGCCCTCCACGCCGGGCTGTCCCGGCGGGAGCAGATCGCCATTGTCGTCCAGGAACATTTGCAGGGCGATGGCATTTTGGCGCATGTTGGAGAGGCAGCCGGTCTGCTGGCCCGAGGCCTTGGATTTGGACAGCACCGGCAGAAGCAAGGCAGCGAGAATTGCAATGATGGCAATGACCACCAGCAATTCGATCAACGTAAAGCCGCAGGGCGCCAGCCCAGGACGCGTCGTGTTCTTCTCGGTCATCGCAGATTGAGTATTTGCTCAATCATGGGGAATTCCGGTTCAGAAGTAAACGACCGAGAGGGGTAGTTTAGGGACTGGGCGCATCTCAATTTCTTGCAACTTTCGCCACCCCCTCTCCTCCACCCATTTGCGAAGGAGGGGATCGAGGAGAGGAGGAGACCGCTATCCCACATTGCGCGACGGCCAAAGGTTTGCCAGGAATTGGGGTGCGCCCGGTTAGACATGCAATGGTCTGCGCGTTAGTCGTGGCGCAGCCGTCTTCGGCTGCGGGTTCTATACACAGCGTCATAAGTAATTGCGCATGTTTTGGTAGGGCGAGACTCTGTCGAGCCGTGACTCGATTTCGTGGGAAAAAGTGAGGGCTCGACGGAGTCTCGCCCTACCTGCATGGAATGAGAAGGATACGCAATTATTTATGACGCTCTGTATAGCGCCGTCCCGGCGGGGTTTCATTTCAGCGGCGGCGGGACGCCGCACCGCTTTCCAGCGTTCGTCCAAGGAAGAATGGTCTGGGGGATTCATGCTCCATGGGCCCGGGCCAAAAAAGGGCGCAAATCAACTTTTGCATCCCACGTCGCTGCGCGTTCCTCGAGGTAGGGGCGCCTCGCCGAGGCGTCCGGGCCAGGACGGCTCGCCGAGCCGTCCCTACCAAAAACAGAATTGCGCCCGCCAAAAAGTCCCAGCATAAATATGCTTGCAGTTCCATCAAACAATGTTATGGTCCAGTGGCGGAGGCGCTTTTGCCTTCGCGGCGACAGGACGGGACAGGTCCGCTATCGCTAAAGCTCCGGCGGGTCAGGCCGGGCGCATTGCTCTTTGAAAAGTTTAGTCAATGGAGAGTGGAAAACGAGGCGTTGCGTGAAGTTGGCGCGGCCCATTCGGGCATCGCGGAAGCGGCCGCAAGGTCGCGGTTAGGCGATTTGCGGTCGCGCCGAGTCGCACTCAGTCGCACCGAGTCCAACCGGATACGGCCAAAGGCACCGCGCGGCACACCGCCCCAAGACTCGGATCGCGAACAGCGCGCTCGGGCCCGACGAACAGACAAAGTCAGAAAGATGGAGTCAGAAATATAAAACGGAAGATCTTTCTGACTGGGTGCGCGACAGAATTCTTCGCATACGAGGTAGGGGCGCCTCGCCGAGGCGTCCGGGCGTCTCGGCGAGACGCCCCGACCAAGCGAAGGATTCTGTCTCACGCCCTTTCTGACTTCGGTCCTGTGTTGGGAAGCGCTGGAAAGGACAGCGGAATGTTTGGCCAGGGAATGAAAACAAAAAGTCCTGTTTACCCATTCCTCGGGCGATCAGGCCTCTGCCAAAACTGCCCGCAGCAGTCATGCCCAGTCAAGATGAGTCGCACTTGGTCGCACCATTTGCTCGAGTCGATCGGCGGCTACACTATTTTTTGAACCGCTCTAGGGAAGAACATGGCCAGCCACGCTGCAAGTCGGTTTCTCGTTCACCGCGCCGACCGTATACGCACCAGCATTGGGACACGTTGGCATTTCTCCATTCGCTCCCCGACCGAGGTAGGGCTTCAAATCATCCATCGTAGGCGTGTCGGTGGCTTGCTTTCTGAATTCCAGCGCCCATTGCTGTTTGGCCGAGTCAATGAGCCGAAGATTGTTGATGCAGGCATTGCCAGAGTTTATCGCTCTGAGAAGTTTGGCATCGGCCTGGGCTGTGGCTGCGGCCTGAGCATCCGCCACCGCGCCTTTTCTGGCCTCCGACTCGGCTGCCAGGCGTTGATTGAGCGTTTGGATATCCTGCTTGGCCTTGACCAACTCGTTGGTCTGTTTGCGCAATTGCGATACCTCGTTGCGCAAGCGCGCCAACTCACGCGTCTGTCCTTCCTGGGTCGAAGCGCCGCCCGCTGCGGCTTGCGTCGCGCCGGCCAGTTGCTCCTGCAAGGACGCCACCTGCGCCGCCTCTTGTTTCAAGGCCTCGTTGTCCTTGCGCAATTCCTTGATCGTCTGCTGCTGGACATAAAGCATGGCCAAGGCTGCAATCGCGACGGCGCTAATAATGGCAATTTGGAGTTTGAAATATTTCATCCAACGACTTTCGTTTGAGAAATATCCTTTGGGAACCAGGCAAATGCAACTCTTTTACGGGGCGTGTGGGTGCGCGACAGAATTCTTCGCATACGAGATAGGGACGTCTCGCCGAGCTCGCCGAGGTGTCCGGGCGTCTCGGCGAGACGCCCCTACCAAGCGAAGAATTCTGTCTCACACCCGTCCGATGTTTCCTTGCGGGATCCATTGCGTTGCCTTACAACCAAGATGGATACGACGTGCTTAGCAACGCTGCCATCTGGAATTCGCTGAGAAGCTCAAAGCAACTGACTTTGATCGCCGGGCCGTGCGTGATCGAAAACGAAGCGCTTTGCTTCGAGATCGCCCGCTCGTTGCGGAGGACCTGCCACGCCTTGGGCGTGAATTATATCTTTAAGGCCAGCTTTGATAAGGCCAATCGCTCGTCGGGCCAGTCATTTCGAGGGCCGGGGCTATTGGACGGTTTGCAAGTGCTGGCCAAGATCCGGCGCCAATTGCAGGTGCCCGTATTAACCGATGTCCACACTGAGGAACAGGTGGCTTTGGCGGCGGCGGTGGTTGACGTGTTGCAAATTCCGGCATTTCTCTGCCGGCAAACGGATTTGATCGCGGCGGCGGCGCGCACGGGCAAAATTGTCAATTTGAAAAAGGGGCAGTTTCTTTCCCCGCAAGAGATGGGGCAAGTCGTCAAGAAAGCGACCGAAGCAGGCGGACGAAAGTTGGTCTTGACCGAGCGCGGCACGACCTTCGGCTACAACAACCTTGTGGCCGACATGCGCTCCATTCCGATTATGGGGCGCTTCGGTTGCCCCATCGTTTTTGACGCAACGCATTCGGTGCAATTGCCCGGCGCGGGCGGAGATCGGTCGGGCGGTCAGCGCGAAATGGCGCCGGTGCTGGCCCGTTGCGCGGTGGCGGCGGGGGCGAACGGCTTGTTTATTGAGACACACCCCAAGCCGGATGAGGCCCTAAGCGACGGGCCAAATATGATCGCGCTGGGAAATATGGCGCGCCTCCTGGCGGGTTTAGTCAAGTTGCACACCTTGATCCGTCGTTTGCCCAAACTGCCATGAAGACAACTTTTGCGTCTTGGCTGTTGTTGATTCTGGCCGTGGGCGGGCTGCTGCAAGCGCAACCTGTGCCGCCGCAAACTTCGTCCGATAACCCGGGCGGTCGGTTGCAAGCCCCTCCTGCTCCACCTCAAACCCCACCCGATTACAAGTCGCAGATTTTTTGGATGAGAAGCAACGTGCTTGAGCTGGACCTGAGCGGAGATAAGCGAATACCGGTGGCGAACCGGGACGATCTCATTACGCCCTTCCAGATGAAATCATACCGCAATGGCGTGTCCAACGAAGTGCAGTTGATTGGCCGGGCGCCGGAATGTCACGTTGACCAGACCGGGCATCGTGCCTGGGACGCAGGTCCGATCGTCCTATTCACACCAACGACCAACGTGTGGGTGCAAGGCGAGGGCTTTCTCTTCGTCGAAACGAGCCATTCCCTGGATATCTCCAACAAGGTGGAAACGCGCGTGCTCAGGTCGCTGCTCAAAAACTCCATGTTAAGCACCGCGAAGACCAACGAACCTGAGACAGCGGGACAGATTCTCAAGATTTATTCCGACCGGTGCCATTTTGATTACCAATCCAATTTTGCGCAGTATTTCGGGCACGTCCATGCCATTGACGTCCAGTTGGATTTGACCTCCGAGAAGCTCACCATCCAAATGACCTCTAATAGCGTCATCCAAACGATGCTGGCCGAGGACAATGTTATCCTGACGACCACCAACAAGGGTTGGGCCGCCGGCCCCAGGGCGTATTATTACGTGACCAACGGGAGCGAAATGACCGAGATGACCAGCAACCCGGTCTGGCACAATGGCGACGAACAAGCGTGGGCGGATAAGTTTCTTTACGACAGCACGCTCCATTTTCTCACGGCCATCGGCCATGTCCACGTTTGGTGGCCCAATGCTCCAGCGCGGCCTGGCATCCCGCCGCAGGCGGACACCAACGGGTATCGAAAAATGTGGGCTGATTTCGCCACTTTGCAATGGCCAAAAACCAACGGGCCGATCGAAGCGATGCACGCCGAGGGCTACGTTCTCATCATCAATCAGGCCGACCAAAGCAGTTCGACCAGCGACCGGGCCGACTACGTTCGGACGAATGATGTATTTGAATTGACCGGCCACCCGGTGTGGTGGAACGACGATATGAAAGTCCATGGGCGGACGCTCACGGCTGAAGCCACCAACAAAATGTATCACGCGCGCGGCGATGCGCTCCTTGAGCGCAAAGTAGGTGGCACGACCCGCACCAACCAAGTTCTGCATATCGCTTCGGAAACCATTGATTTCCAAACCAACCTCGCGGTCTTTACCGAGCACGTAAAAACCAGGCTGATGGAAGCAGATGTATTGCGCGACTCGGTGGATTCCGACAAGCTGGATGTGGAGTTGTTCAGCAACCAAGTCAAAACAGCGGTCGCCCGCGGCCATGTCGAGGGTGAGACAGCGCCCGACAAATTGGGCCGGATAAAAACCATCGCATCCGACACGTTGACGGTGCATAACAACCCAGACACCAAGATGTTAACCGACATCTTGGCGGAGAACCACGTCGTCCTCCGGCAGTTCGGAACTAATGCGACGGATCCACGCAGCCGACTAACAGCAGTCACCGCGACGGCTTATTTCTCCACCGTAATGACCAACAAGGTTGACCATGCGGTGGCTGAGCGAGATGTGGTGGTTGATCAAGTCAGTACGAACCAAACCATTCACGCCACGGGGGAGCGGGTCGACTATAAAGTGGCGGCGGACGAGGCGAAGCTGACGGGTGCGCCGATGGCCCGTGATGAACGGCACATCGTTTCCAATGCCGACTACTTGATTTGGCAGCCCAAGACCAACCGCTTCCGCGCCTACGGCCCATACCAGATCATTTCGGTCAAACCATTGACCAACACGCTCTCTTCCACGCCATGAGTGAGCCTGAACCGCAATCGAAGCCAGCCTTGCAGAAGCCGTCCACACCGGCTGCGATCGCCACCGGTATCGGCGACCATCTTCTTTCGACCGACAAGCTTGTCAAACAATACAACGAAAGGCGCGTGGTCAACGGAGTTTCCATTTTCGTCAATGCGGGTGAAATTGCGGGCTTGCTTGGGCCCAATGGCGCAGGCAAGACCACCACTTTCAACATCGTCGTCGGCCTCGTTAAACCCGATGAGGGACAAGTTCTTTTCGAGGGCAAAGCCATCACGAATTTGCCGATGCACAAAAGGGCACGGCTGGGCATCGGGTATTTGACGCAAGAGCCGTCGGTATTTCGCAAGCTGACCGTCGAGCAGAACATTCTGGCAATTTTGGAAACTTGCGTCATGGGCGCGAAGGAACGCGAGTTGCGGCTCAAATCCCTGCTCGATGAATTGGACCTGGCCCGCCTGGCCAAGAGCAAAGCCTACACCCTGAGCGGCGGCGAGAAACGTCGCTTGGAAATCACCCGCGCGCTGGTCACCAGCCCTAAATTGCTTTTGTTGGACGAGCCTTTCAGCGGCATTGACCCCATCGCCAAGTACGAAGTGCAAAAAATCATTCGCCGCCTCAAGGAGCGCGGTCTGGGTATTCTCATCACCGACCACGATGCGCGCGAAACCCTGAAGCTGGTGGACCGCGCCTACCTGATCCATCATGGCCAGGTCGTTTATGAGGGTTCGGGGCCGCAAATGCCATTTGATCCCAAGGCGCGCGACATTTATCTTGGACCGGAATTCAATCTTTAAAATGGATACAGAATATGACGTTTTTGTAGCGGGCGCAGGACCCGGCGGAAGCAGCGCCGCCACTTACCTGGCCCGCGCCGGCAAGCGAGTTCTTGTGTTGGAAAAGGAAGTATTTCCTCGTTTCCACATCGGCGAATCCCTGCTGCCCTATAATCGAGCCATTTTTCGTGAAATGGGCGTGCTGCCCGCCATCGAGGCTGCTGGTTTTCCGCGCAAGCTGGCGGCGGAGTTTTATCTGGGCAATGGCTCACGTTCGACGCGCTTCCTTTTTCGCTTGAGCCGCTTCTCGCGCGAGTCTGAGGCCTTCTCCGTGGAGCGCTCCGTTTTCGACCATATCCTGCTTAAGCACGCCCGCGCCTCCGGGGCCGATATCCGCGAAGGCTGGACGGTGCAAAAAACCGCGGCCGATGCAAACGGTGTTAGCATTGAAGCTCGCGATCCAGAAGGGAAGCCGCATCAATTTCGCGCCAAATTCCTGATTGACGCCACCGGCCGAAGCAATTTGACGGGCCTTCAAGAAGGCGTGCGCGTCATTCATCCGCGCCATAAAAAATTGGCGGTTTTCGGACATTTCACCGATGTCCTTTTGGGCCAGGGCGAAGCCGCCGGCGACACGGTCATTACGCGGCTGGAAAACAAATGGTTCTGGATTATCCCCATTTCCGCCACCAAAACCAGCGTCGGGTTGGTCATAGACAAGGATGAATTCACGAGCAGCACAGGCAGCCCTGGAGAGATTTTCCAACGCTGGGTGGAAACAAGCGCTGTTGTGAAAAAACGCATGGCCAACGCCCGGCTGGTTGGCTCCATGCAAACCACCAGTGATTTCAGCTATCACAACCGCCGCCTGGTCAGCCAGCGCACGCTTCGCATCGGCGACGCCGCTGGTTTCATGGATCCTATTTTTTCCGCCGGAGTCTATCTGGCGATGTGGTCGGGCAAACTGGCAGCAGAGGTAACACAAAAGGCCTTGGCGCGCGGCGACGATGGCGCGCGCGAAGCCCTGAAATTCGAGCGCCGTGTTCGCGACGGTTTGCATTACTATTGGAAGATGGTGGAGAATTATTATACGACGCCATTCATGGAAGTTTTTCTGCAACCGAGCAACCACGCCGGACTGGCTGAAGCCGTCAGCTCCGTCCTGGCCGGCGAACTGGAGGGCGGCTGGAATTTGCGCTGGCGTTTGCGCTACTTTTTTTTCCTCGTCAAAATGCAGGGCCGCCGCCCTTTTGTCCCGCGCATCTCCTTCAATGCGGATGCCGCCGAGGCCCGAAGACGCCGCGCCCAGCTTGCCTACAAAGATTGAACTCGTGGCCCATGATGTTGGTCGTGGTTTTCTGCGCGGGTTGCGCCTCTGTCCATCTGCCTCCGGTCAATCTTGCACAGCCGGGCTGGAACACGATGCAAGGACAGGCCATTTGGCAGCCGCCGGGTCATCGCGCGGAGATGGCGGGCGAATTGCTCCTGGCCACCAATGTCAACGGCGATTTTTTTGTGCAATTCTCAAAATCACCGTTCACGGTTGCGACGGCTGAATTTTCCGGCGGAAAATGGGAAATTCAGTTTGGCGCCAAGGATTATCACAAAAGTGGACGCGGCGCGCCCCCGGCCAGATTTTCCTGGTTTGAACTTCCGCGCGCGCTGAACGGTTCTCACCCTGGGTCGATTTGGAAGTTTGAATACCAGCCCGGCGGTGCTTGGCGACTGGAAAACCGGCGGACTGGCGAAACTCTGGAAGGCCGGTTTTTCCCGTGAAACCACGCTGGTTTCGCTGGTGGTGGTTGTGGCTGCTGGTGCCACTTTTGATCGGCGCGGCGCGGCTGCGTTTTGACGTCGAAGTGCTCGATCTTTTGCCCGGCAACATCCACGAAGTCGCCGGCTTGAAGATTTATCAACAACATTTTTCCAGCGCGCGCGAACTCATCATCACGCTCCAAGCATCCGACGCAGACGCCGCCGAAAGTGCCGCGCGCGCCATAGCTCGGCAGTTGAGCACGCAGTCCAATTTGGTCTCCGAGGTTGATTGGGAGCCTCCCTGGCTAGAGCATCCGGAGCAAACCGCCGAACTAATTGCTTACCTTTGGCTTAACCAGCCCCCGAATGTCTTCCAGCAATGGGCGAGCCAGCTGTCCGCCAGCAATCTTCCAAGCGTTTTGTCAGCGACCCGTCAGCGGCTGGCCACCACTTTATCGCCGACCGATCTGGCACAACTGAGTTACGATCCTTTGGGTTTTACCCAACTGCCGACGACGGCCGCCATGCCCAACATGGCCAAAGGGGGAGAAATGTTTGCCTCCGCCGACGGTTCGTTCCGCATCATCTTCGTTAAAGCGACCAGCGATTTGCCTGGTTACCGCGAATGCGCGGCCTGGCTGGAGGCCGTCAAGAATTCGATTCACGCGGAAGGCTGCAAAATCAGCTACACGGGGCGACCGGCGTTTGTGGCGGAAATTTCCGCCAGCATGAAACACGATATCATCCTTTCCGTAACGGGAACGTCTTTGATCATTGCGATCCTTTTCTGGCTCGCTCATCGGCGCGTCAAACCGATGCTATGGCTGCTGACGTTGCTGGCGTTGATCCTGGCCGCGACACTTGCGCTGGGCGGCCTCATTTTTGGCACGGTCAGCGTGATCAGCATGGGTTTTGCCGCCATCCTACTTGGCCTCGCGGTGGATTACGCCGTGGTGCATTATCAGGAGGCGTTGGCGCAACCGGATTTGTCTGTGCCGGAAATCCGCCGGGCCATCGCGCCGAGCATTTTTTGGGCGGCGGTCACGACTATTTCAGCCTTTCTGGTTTTGAATTTTGGCGGTTTGCCGGGCCTGGCCCAACTCGGCTCGCTTGTGGCCATCGGCGTGGCCTTGGCGGCTTTGGTGATGATCTTTGCATTCCTCCCGCCCCTGTTTCCAGGCCGAATGCAGCCGCGCGGAATTGGCCCCCGCTCGGAGCCGGAGAGCAAACCTGAACCATTGTCACCGCTCCGCGCAAAGCTGGTTTTCGGAGGCACGGGTCTTTTCGTTTTGCTCTGTGCAACGGTCCTGCTGAAGGGTCTTCCCGGCATGGACGGAAGCACACACGCTCTCGAACCGCGCAACAGTCCGGCCTACTCCGCGCTGGACGCCATCAAAGAACACCTCGGCCAAAATCACGAACCGCTTTGGCTGGTGGCCGAAGGCCGAAACGAGAGCGAAGTTGGACAGAAGCTTGATGCCATCGAACCGATACTGCAAGGCGCAGTTTCCAATGGCCTGCTCACCGGATATACCTCACCGGCGTTTCTTTGGCCCCGCCCCGAATTTCAGTCCGCCAACCGCGCGACCGCACAAACGATATTATCCGAACGTGAAATCCTTCGCCGCGCCGTTTTGTCCAACGGATTTTCCGAAGTGGCGCTGGGTTTGACTGACGAAGTCTTACGCACCTGGCAGCGAGCCGCCGCGCAGCCGGGCGTTTTTTGGCCCAGCAACCATCTTTGCGAATGGATTTTTTCCAAAGTCGCCGCGCGGGACACGAACCGGATTTTCGCCGCCGCCTTCCTTTATCCGGCGCGGTCTGCCGCCTCCGTGGCGGCGCTGGAGTCCCAATTGCCCCAGGACGGAGTATGGCTTTCCAGTTGGGAAACGCTGGGGGTGTCCGTGCTGGCTACAGTCAAACAAAACATGTGGAAGCTCCTGCTGCCCATGGCGACACTCATCCTGCTCTCGCTCTGGCTGGCGTTCCAGGGCTGGCGGGAGATTCTACTGAGTCTGGCGGTTTTGCTGCTGAGCGGCTTTGGTTTGCTGGCGGTGATGAGAATTTGCGGTTGGTCCTGGAACGTCCTTAATCTCATGGCGCTGCCGTTGATCCTGGGCACGGGTGTTGATTACAGCATTTTCATGCAACTGGCCTTGCGCCGCCACCATGGCAGCTTGCTGCACGCCCGAAATTCGGTCGGACGCGCATTGTTGTTGTGCGGGGGAACAGCCATCGCCGGGTTCAGTTCACTCGGCCTGTCCAGTAACGCCGGCATGGCCAGCCTGGGCCGCGTCTGCGCCGTGGGCATCGCGGGCAACGTCCTGCTCTCGGTGCTGGCGCTGCCGGTCTGGTGGAAAGTGGCCTGCGACGGACGAGCCATCGTTTCTTCCCCGTCGCAGCTTTACCGCGCTCCGTTGTGGCGAATCGGCTTGATGCTGGGACGCCACCTGCCGCCACGCGCGTGCGTGCTGCTGGCCAAAATATGCGCTGCGATTTACTGGCGCGTGGCTCGTCCCCGCCGCGAAATTGTAATGGATAATCTGCGACCGGTCGCGGGTGGAAACGCCGAAACGAAGCGGGCTGCGCGGGAGTTGTTCGATCAATTTGCGCTCAAGCTGGCCGACCTTTGGCGTTACGAAAGCGGCGTCAAACAGAATAAGTGGTTTTCGAACTGGCAGGGATGGGAGCATTTCACCGCCGCCCACGCGCGCGGCAAAGGCGTCCTGCTAGTGACACCGCATTTAGGCAATTGGGAATTTGGCGGCGCATTCCTCGTGGAAAAAGGTTACCGTTTGCTTGTCCTGACGCAGGCTGAACCGGACGCGCAATTGACCAAAATCCGCCAGGCCTCACGCGCTCGCTGGGGCGTGGAGACGCTGGTCGTCGGCCACGATCCCTTTGCGATTGTCGAAATCATCAAATGTTTGCAGACCGGCGCCGCCGTCGCCTTGCTGGTGGACCGACCGCCTGCGCCTACCGCGGTGACGGTCGAACTTTTTGGCCGACCTTTTTCAGCTTCCATCGCAGTGGCTGAATTGGCGCGCGCCTCCGGTTGCGCGATTCTGCCAGTCGTCATGGTGCGACGCCCGGATGGTTACGACGCCCGCATTTCACCGGAAATCCCCTACGCCCGCGCCACCATCGGTGATCGCGCTGGACGCATCCTGTTGACGCAGGAAATCGTGCGTGCGTTCGAGCCGGCCATCCGGCAGAATTTAAATCAATGGTATCATTTCGTTCCCATTTGGCCGCCTGGCGAATAGCCGCCTGCCTGCTGTCCCTGGACGCCAGCGCCGTGCTGGAAGCGTGGTTTGCCGCGCAAGGCCATGTCCATTCCTGGTCGGCCGAATTCGTGCAAATCCGGTCGCTCAAGACGTTGACCCAGCCTCTGACCACCGGCGGGCAATTATGGTTCCAGGCGCCGGGCGATTTTCGCTGGGAACTTGGCCGTCCTGCGCAGACTATCGCCTTACGAGAAGGGTCCGAGATGTTTGTGGTTTATCCTGCCCTCAAACGCGCCGAGCATTATGCAATGGGCGCGGCGGCCCCCAAGGAATGGCGGGACAGCATGTCGCTCTTAAGTGCGGGCTTCCCGCGTAACCGCCAGGAATTCGAATCACAATTCCGTCTGCTCTCGGTCACGCAGAGCAACGGCCTCTGGCATCTGGCGCTCGAACCGAAAAGCAAGTTCGCACGGCAGATGATGCCGGAATTGCGCCTCGGCCTCGGCACGAACGATTTCGCACTCTCCTCGACCGAGATGGTTTTCGTGGACGGTTCTTCCATGCGCAACGATTTCACCAACGCCATCGTCAACCCGGCCCTGAACACGAATCTATTCCTCTGGCATCCGCCTGCGGATTACAAAGTCACCGAGCCATTGTCAAAATGATGGAGCAAGCCCTAACCCTCTTGCCTCACGGACCGGAATTCCGTTTCTTGGACCGATTGACCGCATTGGAACCGGGCCGAAGTGGCCGGGCCGAATACAAAATCCGGGGTGACGAACCATTCTTGCGCGGGCATTTTCCTGGCGATCCGATTTTCCCCGGCGTTCTGCTAGTCGAAGCCGTCGCGCAATTGGCTGGAGTGGTGGCACAAAGCGATCCCACGATTCCGCCCCTGGCCGGGCTGAAATTAACAGCCTTGCGCCAGGTCAAAATCTTGGGCGCGGCCAAGCCGGGGGAAACTCTCGAAGTTGAAGCGCGTGTCACAGGGCGCATGGGCCACCTTATTCAGGCGCAGGCGTCGGCTTGCGCGGCTGGCGTGATAGTGCTGACAGCGGAATTGACGCTCTCCGGAAAAGTTTGACCAATTCACCTAATAGGTGCATTTTGGTGCAAATGCGTAGAACTGTTGATTTAGATGCTGCATTGGAAGCCGAATTATCGGACTTGGTTTCCTTGACGAAAGAGAAACCCGCAGTAGTTATTCGACAAGCCTTGCGGGCTGGCCTGCCTGCCGTGGCTAATCGATTTCAGGTGCCAAGGCCCGCTGGCTATTTCGCAGACGATTACGGACCGGACAAAGAAAGGGTGGCGTTGGAATCGGCGATGAGCAAAATCAAGCAAGAGCCCGAACGATGAACATTCACCAATGGGAAATTTGGAAATGTCGGCCTACGGGTTTCGCCCGCGACCATTGGTTTGTCATCCTTTCCGGGCAGGAACGTCTGGATCATCCGCGTCGGTTGCAAGTTAACGGTCTGGCCTGTTACAAGCTTCAAGGTGAGTCCAAGAAAGTGGACGTCCGTCTCAATGGGGCTGATGGTTTCGATGGTCCAACAGTCTGCCAATGCGATTTCATTTTCGTCCTGGACAAAGCGAACCTCCATTCCTGCCTTGGCTCGGTCGCATGGGAACGCCAGCAGGCCATTAAATCGAAATTGAAAGAAGTCCACAGGATTTGAGAAGGCGCAGCAGACACAGGTAAAGAGTTCAGGCTAAATCGGCAGAGATAAAACGCAGCCAAAATTCCATCTCACGGAACGGCGCTGTTCCCCAGCAAACGCCTGCGCCACTCTGCGCGGGATATTTTTCCTCGCGGTCCCGCTGAAAGAGACTCGACGAATCGCCATTCCCGGGGGACTTGCCACGCGGGCAAAGTTTCCAAGAGAAATTCTCTTAACTCCGATTCGCCCGCGCTGGCTGAAACAACGGCCATAATCGTTTCCGCCCGTTCTGCGTGTTGGCTTCTCGCACCCAAAACCAGGCATTCGCGCACGCGCGGATGGGCCAGCAGCGCGCGCTCCACCGTTTCCGGCCAGAGCTTGCGGCCAGCAATATTGATCTCATCGCTCAAGCGCCCGCGCAAAAAAACCGTGCCGTCGCGCAACTCCGCCACGTCCGTGGTTTGAAGAATGCCACCCGTCAGCGCTCCGTTCGGGTGCGGCCAGTAGGTTTCCCCCACCGCCCGGCTTTGCACGCGCAGACAGCCTTCGTCGTTGAGGGTTACTCTCACATTGCGCATCGGCGTGCCAGCCAGCGCGCCGTCCTGGCGCGGACTTTCGCTTGCGTCGTAGGCGATGCCACCGCACTCGGATGCGCCATAGAAATTGTGAACTTTAAGACCCCAAGTATCATAAATGTCCCGCTCCAGCGGCAACGGCAAGGGCGCGCCGGCGGAAATCCCCAGGCGGACATTGGGTGGAATTGCGCGCGCTTCATGCCATGAGCGCCACATCGCTGGCACCGCCGCCAGCGTTAAACGTTCTTCGTTCGCGGCGGCACGCCTAACTACTTCCGGCAAAGGCGACGGCACAAGAATCAATGGGATTCCGTGGAGCAAAAGCGGCGTGATCAAATTAGAAAAGCCATAGGAATGCGCCAGTGAAATCACGCCCAGGTTCGGTTGCTCCGCGCTCAAGCCCATGGTGGCCACAATGTTGTCCGCATCCGCGGCCAATTGCTCCTCAGTAAACGCGGCCAGCCGAGGATCGCCGACGGTGCCAGAGGTGCTCTTGAGGTGCGCACAGGGGCGAGGCGGGAGTGCAACGTGTGGCGGAGGTTGCCCGGGTTCCAAGGGCCAAACCACCCTGTTCTCGCGCCAGGCGGAAAGGACTGTCAAAACAAAGTCCACTCCGTGGCCTTGAGGATGGGCAAATACTTCCGGTACGGCGCGGCGCTCGGCTTCGTCGGCCAATTGGGCGAAAGTCCAGCAGCGACCGGAGCCGCCATCACGCAACGCAAGTTCGCCTGCGCACGCCGTCGCCGTTTGCCGCCACCTTTCGTAAAGCATTGTCAGTTTGTTACCGTGGCCCTAGTCTCTGGCGCAAGGGATTTATGCCTGCCATTGATGCCATCGCGCCCAGGCGCTTCGTCTTTGAGCGCGACAGCTTTGCTTTCGCCAACGAACTGCTTTGGGCCTACCACACGTCGCCGGACACTGGCAAAATGACTTTCAGCGCGCGCGTGCCCAAGCCTGATTATGCGCATCGGTGCTTCGTCCTCGTTCGCGCCGCCCGGCAATTCCTCTACCACGCGCGCTTTGACATTCAGGCAAAAATCGCCGATGACCAAACTTACGCAAGGCTGGTGCATAAAACAATTTCGCGCAATCCTCGCCACGTCGCTCCGCCGCACGATCAACTCGTTATTCCGGGTTTTGCCGACTTGCGAGAATTCAGCGCCGCCCGTCCTCAGCTTCTTAAAGAAGAATGCGGCGGAGCATGGCGCTCTTATTTCTTGCGCAGCCACTGGCGGATGGTCTTTTTCATCTCTCGCGAACACCAGCAGAAAACAGCCGCCAATCTGGCCAACGTGTTGCGCCAGGGGTTTTCGCCCATTGTCCACTTGGTGCAATTCCCCGCGCTGACCATCAATCACGGGATGATTCTATTCGAAGCCACGGGCACGAGTGGCGGATGGGATTTCTCCGCTTACGATCCAAATGACCCGCAGCGACCCACGACCATTTCTTTCCACAAGGCGACGCGGCAATTCTCGCTTCCTGCCAACGCTTATTGGCCCGGGGGCACGCTGAACATCATTCAGATTTTTGCGAGTTGGTTTTTGTGAGGTCATCCCGTCCTCGAGACGGCCGCCAGAACATTGGGCCGAAGAAGGCCAGACCGCAAACGTTGATGCCTACGATGTAGCCAATTTTGTAAAAACGTCCCGTATTGACGGTGGCGTAAATCGGTACGTCCTTTCCCAAAACCAGACTGGGCAAGGCAATGGGCATCAGCGCGCCGTGCAACATACCGTAGCCGAAGCCCGGTACTGGCAAAATTGGAAAGGCCCTCGGCGCGGCCCAGCCATAAAAATAACCGAATGCCAGCGTGACCACCGCCATGGTGGCTGCCTTGCGCAACCACAACTTCAGGAGACAGGATTTGTTTGGCGGCGTGTCCATACTGAAGCGGGGCCCGATTGGGTGCGCGCGTGGCGTTGAGTCCGCAGCCAGCGCCACCACCGCCAGGTGTCTCGAATCGGACGAATCCGGCTCGGCCCAGCGTGGTATATAGTTTGAACGGGAACAAATTCTACCCGGAGGCGGGCCGCTAGAAAAGCAGTCAACATTTCCGACTCAATCTCAAAATGATCCGTTGCCAACGGCAAACTGAGCAGCGTCTCCAAATGCGCCAAGCGGAAGCCGCATTGTGAGTCAGGCAGTGTCACGCCAGTGATGGCTGAAATCCGGCTCGACATCCAGACGTTGACCAAGCGCCGAATCCACGGCATCGCATTGGCGCGGTTCATGCGGTTGCCGATCACCAAGCGGGCGCCGGTTCGATCAGCGCAATCGAAGAATCCGGGGGCATCATCGGGTGCGTGTTGCCCGTCGCCATCAAGCATCAAGACCCAGGTGAAACCGCGCTCCTGCGCACGCCGCCAGCCGCTACGTAACGCCACACCTTTCCCTCCATTCTCCGGCAGGCGCACCACATCCGCGCTGTGGCGCTGGGCCACCTGCGCGGTGTCGTCAGCCGAGCCATCGTCCACAACGATGACGCTCGGCAATTGACTCCGAAGCCGCCTCAACAAAGGGCCGATGCGTTCCTCCTCGTTAAAGCAGGAAATCACGGCGGCGCAGTGTCGTGGCCAATCAATCATCGCCTCCATGATGCCTTGGAAACGCGTTTTGACAAGCAGGCTTGACATTCAGACCCTGGCGAATCTTCATATTCCTCGGTAACGGCGATTACGAGATCGCCCTATTCTTTGAGCTAATTTTACTGTGAAACCTGCTGCGCAGAAAACTTCCTTGGCCGCATCGCCGGAAAAACAACTGGCGGGATTCATTGCAAAATTTACGTCGGCCCATGCCCAGTTGATCCGCGCATGCCGGGCGGAAATCCGCAAGCTTCTTCCCACAGCGACCGAACTTGTGTATGACAATTACAATTTTTTTGTGATCGGTTTTTCCGCCACGGAGCGCCCGTCCCACTCCATCGTCTCGCTGGCTGCGGGCGCCAACGGGGTCGGCCTAAGCTTTTACTACGGAGCCAAATTGCCAGACCCGCAGAGACTGTTACTTGGCATGGGAAGCCAGAATCGCTTCGTCCGTCTGCCGTCGGTTGAGACACTACGGGACCCGGGAGTCTTGGCGCTGGTCAACGCCGCCATCGCGCAAGCCGATCCTGCGTTGCCGCTCAAAGGAGGTGGAAACCTCATCATAAGATCAATTTCCGCCAAACAGCGACCGAGGCGCAAAACTGAATCAACTAAATAAACCACCTATGAAAGCAGTACGAAATACATTGCGCATCACCCTACTCGCCCTTGGGATCTTCACTGCTCGCGCGGACGAAACTGAAGCCGCCAAGGCGGACCAAGCCCGGCTTCAGGGTGAATGGACGATGCTCTCAGGAGAACGCGACGGCCAGGCGTTTCCTGCCGCTAGGTTGAAGGACTCCAAACGAGTAGCCGCGGGGGACACAACGACCGTGACGATTCAAGGCCAACTCTTTATGAAGGCGAAGTTCACTCTTGACCCGGCTAAGAATCCGAAGGCGATTGATTATGCCGTTACAGCCGGCCCATACGAAGGCAGCAGGCAGCTTGGCATCTACGAATTTGATGGAGACAAGGTGAAATTTTGCTTCGCCGTTCCAGGAAAGGAACGGCCGGACGACTTTTCTACCAAGCAGGATGATGGACGCACTTTGTCGGTTTGGAAACGCGAACAGCCTGCTTCATCAAAGGAGTCAAAGTGACGTGCTCGCGACTAATGAGATGAAGGGGCCGCGTGATTGCGCAAAAGGAACTCCCGTCATAGGTTAGGAACGTGCTTTCGAGATTTTTAGTGATCATTGGGCTAATCGTGGCGTTGGATGTGGCGTGGTGGGTGATGGCCATGCGACTGGCGAAAAGGCGACTCTGGCGGGTTCTGATTAGTGTTTTTATGGCAGGACAAATGGCGGGCCTGCTTTCAATCATTGTAGGACGATTCTTGCACTTCGAATGGCTCCGCCAAACGCCGAGGGCTGTGTTCGCGGCGGTCCTCATTTGGCACTTTTTCGGGCTGGCCATCCTCCTGCCCATCGGCCTAGTGCGCGCTTGTGCGTGGTTGGTTCATGGCCTGCGACGACTTGCCGGATTCCGACGTGACCGTGCCGCAGAACCGCCATCCACCGAGCATTCCCTGACGCGCCGGGAATTCATCGGCGCGAGCGCCGCCTTGACGCCGCCCTTGTTCACCATCGGCTTAACGGGCGTGGCCTTGGCGCAACTCAATAACTTCCGTGTGCGGCGCTTTACGCTTTCCATGGCGACTCTGCCCCGGGCGCTGGATGGGATGACCATTGCACACGTCAGCGATATTCATGTCGGCAGGTTGACGAGTGGCCGGGTTTTACGCGAGATGGTCAAGAAGACGAATGACTTGCGCGCCGATCTCGTTCTACTGACAGGCGATTTGATTAACGACGATCTGGCCGACCTCTTCGAGGGCATCGCCATGGTTAAAGCGATGGAGGCACGCCACGGCCTCTGGATGATCGAAGGCAATCACGACTTGATTGAGGACGGCGCGGAATTCGCGCGGCGCGTCAGAGCCGCCGGGGTGCCGCTTTTGCAGAATGAAACGGGCGTCACGGAGGTTCGCGGTTATCCGGTGCAACTCTTCGGCTTGCGCTGGGTGCGGATGAGCGATCAAGTTCGTGAGGAATTGTCCGCGGGTTGGTTGCGGCAGCTTGTAAAACAGCGCCGGCCCGATGCGTTCCCCATTTTGCTGGCCCACCATCCGCACGCCTTCGACCCAGCGGTTGAGGGGGATTTGCCGTTGACACTCGCGGGCCACACTCACGGCGGGCAACTGATGATTGACAGCCAGCATGGCTGCGGCCCCGCCATGTTCCGCTACTGGTCGGGCCTTTACACGCGTGGGCGCGGTCAGATGATCGTGTCCAATGGCGTGGGCAATTGGTTTCCCATCAGGATCAACGCCCCTGCGGAAATCGTCCATCTGACTCTGCGCTGCGCCGGAAACCAAGCCTAGAACACATCTTAAAATAGGAGTGGGGGCTCCTTATTTATGAGATGGGTTCTAACCATCGAAGCCCCCCTTTCATGGTTTTTCCGTCGAAAGGCGTTGCGTTGCGGCGGTGTTTGACATTAAATTGGCCGGATTAGGGTTTTACCTTATAGATACGAGTCAAACAGGTGACATTAATTAACCAAGTGTCGGAAGCTGTCTATTATCCAAACGAACGCGACCTGACTGCCAGTGGCATGGCCCAAGCGCAGTTGCACGAACGCGCCGCCGAGGCGACGAGGGAGCATTTCGGAAACCAAGTTTTTGTCCGCGCCGTGGTGGAAGTTTCCAATTTCTGCCGTCAGAACTGTGTCTATTGCGGGATGCGCCGGGACAACCGGGCGCTGGCTCGTTTCCGCGCCCGGACCGACCAAATTGCCGCCATGTTGCTGGAGCACACGCCCGCCAGCGTGACGGACATCAATATCCAGGCCGGAGAAGACCCGGTGGCTGTGCGCGAGGTGGTTCTTCCACTGATCAAGGTTCTGCGGCGCGAAACCAAGTTGGGGATCAGCGTCTGCCTCGGCACTCTTGCGCCGGACCTTTACGACCAGCTCCACCGGGCCGGAGCGGCGATTTACATCATGAAATTCGAGTGCGGCGACGCGGCGGAATTTCTCCGGTTTGAGGCGCCCGGCACCCTGGCCGAACGCGAACGGCATATTCACTTGCTGGCCCAATCCGGCTGGTTTGTCAGTTCTGGCTTCATCAGCGGTTTGCCGGGTCAAACGCCGCGGCATTGGCTGGGAAATTTGGAATTGGCGGCCTCGCTGCCGTTGAGCGGCTGTAGTGTCAGCCCGTTCATTCCCGGCGAAGATACTCCTTTGCGGGAATTTCCGGCGGCCAGTGGCGAGTGGACTTTTAACTGTATTGCGGCCATGCGCTTGATGCGTCCAAGCTGGGTCATTCCAGCCGTCAGCGCCTTGAATCTCGCGGCCAAGGACGGTTATCGGCACGGCCTCCGGTCGGGGGCAAACCTCGTCACCATCAATTTGACGCCAGATGAATTGCGCGGCGACTACGTCATATACAAACGCGACCGTTTCATCATGACCGAAGAGCGAGTCTTGGAAGCGATGGCGGTGGAGGGATTGGAGCCGTCGCGCCAGGGGCTGGCGGACTTTTACACTTGCGGGGCCGCGCCCGTGGCAGCTTGAGGCCAGCGTGCGGTTTCCTCCGCTACAAAGTCCCGCCCCGCACGAACCCCGCCGGGTGGTTGTTACCGGCGCGGGGATTATCACCGCGCTGGGTTGTGGCTGGAAATCCAATGCCGAAGGTTTTCGCGCAGGGCGCGTCGCGTTTCGGTCGGTGACTCTTTTCGATGTCTCCCGCCAACGCGCCAAGTCCGCCGCGGAAATTGACTTGCCAGGCGACCTCCCCCCGACGCTCCTAACCGCCCACATGGCGCGCCGCTTGGATCGCGCGGGGCGTTTGCTGGTCACCGCCGCGCATGAATGTTGGAACCAAGCCGGCTGGCAGCCGGACGATCAGTTGCCCATTGTGCTCGGCACAACCAGCGGGGCCATGTCGTGCGGCGAGAATTATCTCCTCCACGCCCTTTCGATTCCGAAAAGCCAAAAGCAACAACCCACGCGGGTCGTGCAATACCAATTACACCGACAAGGCCTGGATTTATGCAACGCCTTCGGTTTCGCGGGGCCGGTCACGGTCATTTCCAACGCGTGCGCCTCAGGCGGCAACGCTCTGGGCCACGCCTTCCAAATGATTCGCCGTGGCGCATCCACCAAGGTTTTCGCCGGCGGTTACGACGCTCTTTGTCAACTAACTTTTGCCGGGTTCGATTCCTTGCAGGCGCTCTCCCCGACCACTTGCCGGCCGTTTGATGCGGGCCGTGACGGCCTGCTTTTGGGCGAGGGCGCGGCGATGCTTGCCTTGGAGTCTTTGGAGGCGGCGAAGAAGCGCGGGGCGGAGATTCTTGGTGAAATCATTGGCTACGGCGCGGCCACGGACATCCATCACCTCACCCAGCCGCACCCGAACGGTGACGCCGCGCTGGCGGCGATGTCGGCAGCGTGCGCAAACGCGGGCGTGACGCCGGAACAGGTTGACTACGTCAATGCCCACGGCACCGCCACGCCGCAAAACGACGCTACCGAAGCGGCGGCCATCAATCGTTGGGCCGGCCCACGCGCGGCGACGCTGCCCGTCAGTTCAACCAAAGCGAGCATCGGCCATTTGCTGGGCGGGGCTGGCGCGGTCGAAGCCGTCGTGTGTCTGATGGCGCTGCGCGGCCAATGGCTGCCGCCTGAGATAAATCTGGAGAGGCCCGATCCAGCCTGCCAGTTCAAAATTGTGCGCAAGCCAGTCGACGTCAAAATCAACATCGCGCTGTCGAATTCTTTTGGCTTCGGCGGGGCGAACGCATCGCTCGCGTTTCGGAGGTGGTCGTGAGTCAAGTATTTGTCAACGGCTTGGGAGCAGTGTCACCCGCCGGATGGGGAGTGACGGCATTGCGCGAAGGGCTGGAAAAGTGCGAGCCGATTGCAGCGCGTGACTTGCCGCGCCCAGGCTGGGAAAAACCTCTGCGCTTCCGGCCTGTGCCGCCGTTGTCGGGGCGTCCCGCGTTTTTGGCGCACGCCCGTTTGCGCCGTTCGAGTGCGATGGCCCAACACACTGTAGCGGCGGCGTTGGAGGCGTTGGGTGAGAGAACGCCAGCGCGCGTGGGCATCATTGTCGCCATGCTGGCGGGCATTGTCACTTACACGCGGCGATTTTACGAAGAGGTCTTGCGCGACCCGGCGACGGCGAGTCCGCTCATTTTCCCCGAGACGGTCTTCAATGCGCCGGCCAGCCATCTGGCGGCCTACCTTGGCAGCACCGCGCCTAGTTACACGCTGGTGGGCGACGACGGCATGTTTCTGCAAGGGCTGGGTTTGGCCGCGCAATGGCTGGCGGAGGGCGAAGTGGAGAGCTGCCTGGTAATCGGCGGGGAGGAACTGGATTGGCTGGTGCCTGACGCGTTGCGGCTCTTTTCCCGCGAAGCCGTCTACGGCAGTGGCGCGGGGGCGCTCTACTTGACGAGGAATTCCGAGGGCGCCTTGGCTGAACTGGCCGCGGTAACGGATTCGTTTTCCATCACGCGGGCGCGGAATCGCCTTGAGGCCGCGCTAAAGGCGCGTTCCCAATTGCCGCCTCAGTCGCCGGACGAGTTGTTGTGCGACAGCGCCCGGAACGTGACTCGGCGCAATGCGGCAGAAAATGCGGCCTGGCAGGATTGGACGGGTGCGCGCTTGAGTCCCAAAGTCGTCCTGGGCGAAGCCTTCGCGGCTTCCGCCGCCTGGCAATGTATAGCGGCTTGCGATGCCGTGGCCAGGGACGCTTTCGAAGCCGCCAACGTCAGTGTCGTGGGCGCAAGCCAACAAGCGATTGCGGCGAGGTTTCGGAAGCTAACTTAGCGGGAACAATTCAGTTGGGGGAGAAAGTCCGTCCTCACCCCGGCCCTCTCCTCCGAGGAGAGGGAGAATTGTTTTCAGCGGTGGCTCAAGATCACCGTCCAGTGATTTTTTGCACGGCGGTCGAAAAAGATTCCCTCTCCCGGGGGAGAGGGCCAGGGTGAGGGCGAGCTTTATCACTCATCTGAGTCGTTCCGGCTTAGTCACTTTCGCCCCGCCGGTAATTAGCATTGGATTAAGAATAAATTTAGGAGTAAGATTAAGTATAGAAAAAGTTTTGACATGACCGATTCAGCACAACTCAAAGTGGATCTCAAGCGCATGCTGGTGGAAGACCTCATGCTTAAAATTACCGCCGAGGAAATTGGCGATGACCAACCGTTATTTGGCCCGCGCAGCCTGGGATTGGATTCCGTGGATGCCCTGCAATTAGTGGTCGCGCTGGACAAGAATTACGGCCTGAAAATTTCCGACGCCGCCAAGGCCCGCGTCATGCTCAGCAGCGTCAACGCCATTGCCGCCGCCGTCGAGGCGCATCGCGCGTCTCCAAGCGCGGGATAGAGGCCAAAATTATTTGGCTTTCTTCCCTCGGCTGGCAATCGCCTTCTCCACCGCGGCGATGTAGGTCTTCACCGGCATCCGCGCGATCACTTGTCCAATGACGTCCAAAGGCACGTCCTCAACCGTCTTGAAGCGCACGCAGGCTTTGCCCATATCAAGCTTCTTGCCGCTCGCCTTCCAGGCTTTCTGAAACCATGCCAAAGTGGCGGGATCGCCATAGACGCTCATCAAGTGGAGTGCCACATGGTTTTTTTGGGAGCCGAGGCAGGCGTAGGACAATGGCAGTTTTGGATCGCAATGATAGCCGGCCGGATAAAGGCTGTGCGGGACGACGTATCCAATCATGTCGTAAATGATGCGCTCCTCGTAGCCTTTCGGCAAATGAGCCAGCACGACTTCTCGCACGGCGCTCATGGCCGCGCGGCGATCCGGCGGCAGCGACTGGAGATATTCGTCAACGGTTTTGGCATCGCTTTTCACGGGTTCCTTTCGTCGCCGAGACGCTACTTCCGTGCCGGGTCTTTGTCAATCATTCTTCATTCTGGTTTGACATGCGGCAGGCTTTCGCATGTCATCAGGTGCATTGCATCAAATGCGCCACTTTAAATTGTTCGCTGGAATCGCTTTGGTTTGCCTGCTGTGGGGAGCCACGGCGATGGGCGGACCACCACTGCTGACCGATGACCCGGATACGCCGGGGCCTAATCATTGGGAGATCAACACGGGCATCACCTCTCTGGATGCGTATCACGAATGGATCATCGGCACCCCGATTGCTGACATCAATTATGGCGTGGGCGACCATATCCAGTTGAAATACCAAGTGCAATACGAGGTGGGCGTTCCGGAACACGGCGGCCTACTGGCTGGCAATGGCAATTCCCTCGCCGGCATCAAATGGCGTTTTATTGACCAGACCAACTGGTCCTGGCTGGAAGTTTCCACCTACCCGCAGGTTGTGTTTGTCTATCCCACTTCTTCCATCCGCCGTGGTTTGGCCTCTGGCGGAGATAATTTGCTGCTGCCCATCGAGGTGGAACATCAATGGAAAGGGCTGACCGTCTATGCGGAAGGCGGCTACCAATGGAACGAGTTTGGGCCGATGCAGGGCTGGTTTGGCTTGGCGGGCGAATACGAATTGAGCGAGAAATTTTCCCTGATGGGCGAGTTTTACGGCGGATATGACCGCGATTTCCAGAACAGCGGCATGAGTTTCAATCTCGGCTTCAGCCGAACCTTGACCGAGCATATCGCGCTCATCGGTTCCGCCGGCCGTGGCATTTATGGCCCGCCGTCGCGCGCGCCCACTTTTCAGAGCTATTTGGCGCTCCGATTGACGTTCTAAAACTCCCACACCACGTGCGCCGCCACCTCGAACTTGTCGGAATTGTTGTTCAAGCCGATCGGCAGGCCGAGGCCGATTTCCATATTGCGCCTCGCGCGCCACAGACAGCCAGGCGTCAAATACATTTCATTCTCCGTTCCGTGATGGTTCCAGGTATTGTTGGCCCAATTGAATTCAAACGTGGCGGCTGCGTGTGGAAACAGGACCAAAAAACCGCTGCCCCAGTTTAATTCGTGCGCCGACGGTTCCGCGTTATCCGACTCTCTCGGCGAATTGACCCGCTGCACTAAAGCGGCCCCAATCTCGGTGAAAATCTGCGTGCGATGAAGCTCCGGGAAATCCTTGGCCAGGATGAGGCCGGGTTCGTATTCCAGGAAGCCTTCGCTCAGATCCCGGTTCACGTCTCCCACTGGAATCTCCAGGGAGAAACGCGGCGCGAGATGAAACGTGGAACCGCCGATGTTCATGAAACTGTATTGCGTGCCAATCTCGAGGTCACCGATGCCACGCACGGCGGATTGGTTCCTCGGAAACCGTTGCACCAACGAATCCCATTCCGTTTCCAATTGCCAATTGTTGTTGATCCCGTATTCCGTGGAGACCGGAATGGTCCAGGTATCGCCGCCCGCGTGGTGCTGGTAAAGCGAGGCCAATACAATCTCGAACTCGCCCTTTTCCTCGGGATAGATAACATCCGTTTTGAAGAGCTCTTCAATCGGCCGCCGCACGCGGTTGGTGGACCGGTCATCATCGTCGTCATCAGCCCGAAGAGTAGCGGGCAAGCCAATTAAAAGCAGCATGGCCAACAGCCATAAAGACTGCCGCCCCAATTTGAATTTTTTGTCATAGAACAATACGCCATATATCAAGACTCGGTGCAATCATAAGTCAAACCTTTTTCCCGGAAGATTCTCCTTGAACCTTAGATTGAGTTTTGCCGGATTCAAAGCCAGACTTCCCGCCCCATGAAAGCAGTTCGTTTGATGGAAGTTGGCCAGCCCCTCGCGCTGGAGGTATTGCCCTTGCCGGAGCCCGGGCCGGAGGACGTGCTCGTGCGGGTGGCGGCGGCGGGCATTTGCCACTCGGACGCGCATTACCGCGCCGGCTTGTCCAAAACCAGTTCGCTGCCCATGACGTTGGGACATGAAATCGCCGGCGTGGCGGAGGAAATCGGGGCCAACGTCAAGCATATTGCCAAAGGCGCGCGGGTTTGCGTGCATTACATGGACACTTGCGGCCATTGCGCCTGTTGCTTCGCAGGGCATGAGCAATTCTGCGAATCCGGCCGCATGATCGGGAAACATCGCGACGGCGGCTACGCCGAATTCGCGCGCATCCCGGCGCGCAGCCTCTTCGTGCTGCCGGAGGAAATCCCGTTCGTCCAAGGCGCGATCATGATGTGCTCCTCGGCCACCTCCCTGCATGCTCTCCGCAAGGCGCGCCTGCAAGCCGGGGAATCGGTTGCGATCTTCGGCTTTGGCGGACTCGGCTTTTCGGCGGCGCAACTGGCCCAGACGCTGGGCGCGGGCGACGTTTTTGCAGTTGACATCCAGCCGGGCAAATTGCGGTTGGCG
>Ga0206819_10133_pt1 | contig 27181 bp, 22 predicted proteins | sample Alteio_BWOrgCont_87_FD_152855 | JGI IMG/M metagenome (GOLD analysis project Ga0206819, IMG submission 152855) | Enriched cells from forest soil in Barre Woods Harvard Forest LTER site, Petersham, Massachusetts, United States -... | ecosystem: Environmental > Terrestrial > Soil > Temperate forest >... | reverse complement strand
CAGGTAGTTAGCCGCCATTGCCTTCATTGACAAGGCATCTTAGATAGGAATAGCATGTCGGCCACTAGCAGAAAGCGCGTGAATCGCGCCTCCTCCATTCTGCGAGGACGAATTATGCGCAGCAAGCGACCACTGTTATTCGCTTTCGCAATTCTGACCCTAGCAACTCCATTGATGGCGGAAAGCAAATATAAGGTGCTGCACATGTTTGGGCAGGGCACCGATGGTTCTGCGCCGTTAGGTAGCGTTGTCTTCGACGCGTCTGGAAATCTTTACGGCGCAACCGGTGGCGGTGGCGCCCACGGTTACGGGACTGTATTTGAGCTCGTGCCCAACGCCAATGGCACGTGGAGCGAGGCCTTGCTCCACAGCTTCGACAATAATGGCCAGGACGGGATAGGTCCTACAGGCGGCCTGATCTTTGATTCCGCAGGAAATGTTTACGGTACGACCGTTGAAGGCGGCAAGTCTGGCACGCACTGCTTGAGCTTGGGCTGCGGGACGGTTTTTGAGCTTAGCCCCCAAGCTGGCGGGGGTTGGACGGAGAAGGTTCTGCATGACTTCAAAGACAATGGCGAGGACGGGTACATTCCCTATGCTGGGTTGGTCATCGACGCCGCAGGCAATCTTTATGGCACAACGTGGAGCGGTGGTGCCGACCTTTGGGGTACGGTCTTCGAGCTAACGCCCCAGGCAGGTGGCGTGTGGGCGGAGAAGATTCTTCACAACTTCAAAGACAATGGCGAGGACGGGTCCAGCCCCTTCGCTGGTTTAGTTTTTAACGGTACCGGCGATCTGTACGGCACAACGTGGATAGGGGGCAGTTTCGGCGGAGGCACCGTGTTCGAGCTGACGCCTACAGCAAAAGGTGGATGGACCGAGAAGGTGGTCTACAACTTCAACGATGAAGGGTCCGCAACGTTTGCCGGAATAACGTTCGATGGCGACGACGTTATTTACGGGACGACAACGTATGGTGGCATCTCCAACGCCGGCACGGCGTTCCAGTTGACCCATAAGGCGGGTACAGGATGGACCGAGAAAGTGCTGCACGACTTCGGCGATGCCAGCGGGGACGGAACTCATCCTTCCGTCGGATTGACATTCGCTGCCTCGGGCGATCTGTATGGCACAACCGAACAGGGCGGCCAATGGGAAGGTGGCACGCTCTTTCATCTGACACGGGGCTCCGGTGGAAGGTGGACCGAAACCATACCGCACAGCTTTGGCCAGCAGGCCGACGACGATGCGAATACTCCAGATGGCAGTCTGATCTCGGATCATGCTGGGAACTTATATGGGACGGCGTCAAAAGGGGGGACTTACAACGGTGGAAACGTATTCGAGTTCACGCCGTAACAATCGAGAAAGAAGTTTCAGAAAGACTTGTCATCAAAACTATGGGTGGTCATCCCTTCAAGGACGCCCCTGAAGTTTGTAGAGGATGCTCTCGGTAGCTTCCGTCCGAGTTTCGGCTTCAGTTCGCGGTCATACTCCCAGCCCCGCGCCGACGCAAATCAGTTCGGCTTTTGCGACTAAAGTGGGTTCTTTGACGCCGGGAGCATCCCCACTCAAGCCAAAGAGTGGATGAATGGCCGCCCGGCCGTAAGACTGGTGCAAGTTTGTCGGCGTGGAAACGATGTAACACGGCCGCTGCGGAGATTTAGCTGTGACAGTTGAACCTGCGGGATGAGTTCGTAGCGGCCTACCCGTGAACCGCCACCGATAGGGCATCCCGTTTTGTGCGCGTACGCGAAACTTAGTGCTTCAACGCTGCGCTCTTCGCATTTCCGCCGCAGCCTGGACCCTCGCTGCACTTGCGAAATGCCGGCACGACTAACGCTTGTTCGAGCGTGGGATCGTTCAGGTTCTCCAGAGTCTCGTCGGTGCGCTTCGCTCCGGCGCTGTATCCAATCTTCTGATAGGCGGCCGCGAGCAGCTTCAATGAAAGCGGATTACTGGCGTCTTCTTCTAAGTGCGAAATGGCCTTGTCGTACTTGCGCTCGTTGAAGCAGACCGCTCCGGCTGCTCCGTGATACGCGAGTTCGATCAACTTATCGTTGGAACTCTCAGACATGTCAGTCAGACGCGACAGGTTGGCTTTCGCCATTTGCTTGTCGCCCATCTTGAGAGCGACTTCGACACGCGCCCGCAGGATCTGCGCGAGCTCCTGCGAAATCGCAATTCTCAAGGCATTTTTTCCGTCCTGCGTTGCCGCTTCAGCTTTGCCCAGATAAACCAGCGCCTGCTTGGGATTCTGCTGGAAGATGGCCATCTGCCGGTAAGTGTCGGCTTCGGCCTGGCTGTTGTGCCGCGAGTGTGCGTAATCGGCAATCGCCTGAAATGCCTGGTCAGCGCCCTCGTAATCGCCCTCGCGGACGAAAGTGGTCGCTTCGCGAGTCTTCCACAGGATCTGTTGTAACTCAGCCAGGGAGAATTTCTGGAATCCGATCTCGTATTCTTTGCGGGCGCGAACCTGATCTCCCATGAGCGAGTAAGTATCCGCAATGCCAAATTGTGACGAATAGAAATTAGGATTGATCGCCAGCGACGCCCGGTAGTGTTCGATGGACTGATCGAATCGTCCAGCCATGCGCAGAATCTCGGCGAAAGAATCCTGCGGGTTGGGGTCGTTGGGCAGCAGCGCCACATATTTATCCATCATGGTGAACGCCTTGTCGAACTGCCGAACCGCGGCATAGTTGTAGCCCATGTTGTTTACCAGGCCGGGCGAATCCATGATTCCGGAACGTTCGTAGATGGCGATGGAGCGCTCAAATTGGGACTGATTGAAAAGCCACCACGTGGTCATCCAAACCACCCACTTGTCATGCGGATATTGGTTGAGCACGTCGTTCATTTTCGTGATGGCGGAAATCAGTTTGTGGTCGGCGGCATCCTGATACCACTCGATCACGAGTTGCTCCGAAGTGGTTGCATGATTTCTAGTGGCAAACGCCTTCGCCTGCTGGTCTACCTGCTCGGCGGAGTCGAGGCTGATCTGCGCCAGAAATTCGTGACCCATGGCGAAGTCGGGATCGACCTGAACGGCCTTGCGCAGAAGTACGTTCGCCTCTTCCTGCTCTACCTGGTCGAGATACAGGTCCAATGCTTCCTGGACCAGGCGGACAGCCTCCGGAGACTTGCTGGTCAAGGGCAATACAGCAATCGGCGGATTCGTTGCTACGGGCGCGCTTTGCTGGGCCACGCCGGCTGCGGCTGCAAAAAGTAAAGTAATGCCCAAGAGCGATACGGCCGTTTTGCAAATAGCTGAATTAGGAATCATGGCGGATGCCTCCCATTAATTTCCCCTCAAAAAATAACCCTGCTGGACGGGCAACTTGCCGTCGACCTTCAATACGTTTACGTCCTGGGTGAGCGAATACAAGTCCACGATGCCGATCGCTCCCGGCGAGGTCGAGACGAAGCGCAGTACGGCGTCGTCGGTGTCGGCCGGGATGATGGTGTCGCGATGGGTTAAAACGAACGCATGCGCCTGTTCGGGGGTCATGTTCAGCAACTTGCGAAGCACGATCTGCATGTCGGCCGAAGACGGATCGCGCATCACCACGGTGATGGGCTTGCCATCCGGCCAGTTGCGAGTGTGGGCATTTACGATGCGCACCAGCTCGGAAGCAGAAAGGTTCGAAGCAGAGTTCGCTTTATCGGCAACGATCGCGAACTGCTTTGCCTGAAGCGCGCAGGGCAATACCGCGACCCACATCAGCAGCGCCAAGACTCGTCGCCCGTTTATCACGATGGCGCGATTCTAGCCCGCGTGCGGTTACCGTCAAAGTAACCAACGTAACTGACCCTGTTCGTTCTTGGGAGTTTACTGTCCAGCGCGCAGCGGAGAAATCAGTAAGCGGGCGGCCGACTTCTTCTTGCTGTCTGACTTGTCGGGTTGATAGACGAGGTCGAGAGAACCCTCGGCGGTCGCAGAAGCGTCCGCTAGTGTAGCTGCCAGGCTACGGAACGAGCGGCCGACATCGATACTGTCATTGAACGCAACGGGAGCGCCCTTGTCGATGGCTGGCGCGATGGCCTGATGGTTGTTGGGGATCTTCCAAAGTAGCTTGCAGCCGGTCGCGGTTTCGACGTCTTCGTCCCCGAAGCCGGGAATTTTCTAATATCGATTCAATACCAGGCGGACCCGGTCGCGTCCTCCACCTTCTTCGAGGAAAGACCGTAAGCGTCCTGCGCTCCAGAGCGAGACCACGTCGGATTGCGCCACCAAAAGGACGGCGTTCGACAAATCACAAAGCAGCCGCGCGGTCTGGTCGGTGCGATTTGAACAGTCGACCACCACATAGCGAAACTGCGAAACCAGCAGATCGAAGAGGCGAGCCAGTTCAGCCGCGGTTGGAGTGGTTTGCTGAGGCTCCTGCGGACCGGCCAGCAATTGCAGGCCATTCTTGCAAGTGGTCATCAGGCCTTGCAGCAAGGATTGATCCATGCGATGCAGATTCTGCAAAGCGTCGGTGAGTCCGAACATGGGACGAACGTTGAGATGAAGCGCGGTGTGCCCGAGAAGCGCAAAGTCGACGAGCAGCACTCCACCATGCAATTCCTGAAGGCCGACCGCTGTGTTGACCGCGACCGTGGTCGCGCCTGCTCCGCCCTTGGCGTTGGCGACAACGAACACGCGAGCGCGGCCGGAGGTCGTCCGGGTGCGGCCGCGAGAAGCGGCGAAGCGGGTGAAAGCTTCGACCATGCTCTCCGGAGTCGCGTTGCGCTCCATGTATTCGCGAGCCCCGGCGCGCATGGCAGAAACAATGATACCGGGATCGACCATCGGGCCGACCGCGAAGATCACGATGTCCACGGTGTTCGAGTGGATCAACTCGATGGCGTTCATGGCTCGCTGGGGGTTCTGCGGATCGATATCGACTAACACGACTTCAGCCCGCACATCCTGGATCTGGCGAAGAATCGCATCGGTCGGGCTGGTGGGAAACCCCACGTGGCCAAAGACATCGCGGCCCATCTGGGTGCTCTCCAGTCGTTGCTGGAGCACCGTGAGCCGTTCTTTGTCCTCGGTAAGGAGGGTAACCGCTATGCCATGCATGGCTGGAACCTTAATTATCTACCGGCAGGAGCATGTTATGAAGAGATGCGAACTCCGCCAAGTGACTAACGTAACGGAATTCTCGCACAGAAGTTCCCTTCAGGATGCGATGCCAAGTTACCTGCGAGCCAAAAGGACAGACACAGCGGCAAAAACCGCGGAGTAAGGGAGTGTCCCTGACACATTCTACGCAAAACAGAGCTGATTGCAAAGGAAAGCCACCACAGTCGCGACCTTTGGTGTTGAATCAGGAGGGAGAGCGGTATCATCTTATAGAGGAGCTGAAAGATTCGGGCTTGACCAATTCACCATCCACAGCAAGTTCAGAAGAGCAATCGCTGAACGCCCCGGCGCGCCGAGGAATTGGAGTGTCCAATACCCTGCGGGCGTTGCGTCATCGCAATTTCCAGCTGTTCTTTGGCGGGCAGCTCATTTCGCTGATCGGAACCTGGATGCAGAGCATGGCCCAGGCGTGGCTGGTGTACCGCATCACGGGGTCGTCTCTGCTGCTCGGTTCGGTGGGATTCGCCAGCCAGTTCCCGGTTTTTCTGGTGGCTCCGATCGGCGGTATGGTGGCCGACCGGCACAACCGTCAACGCGTGGTGATCGCAACCCAGATCGCGTCCATGATTCTGGCCCTGATCCTCGCGTTGCTGACCCTGACCGAAAAAGTTCAGATATGGCACATCTTTGTGCTGGCCGCGCTGTTGGGCGTGGTGAATGCGTTTGACATCCCGGGTCGTCAAGCTTTTCTCGTCGATATGGTGGGCAAGGAAGACTTGATGAACGCGATTGCCCTGAACTCGTCGATGTTCAATGGAGCGCGCATTATCGGCCCCGCCATCGCTGGAATTCTGGTGGCGAAAATCGGCGAAGGCTGGTGCTTTTTCGGCAACGGCGTGAGCTACATTGCCGTAATCATCGGATTGTTGATGATGCGAGTGCAGCGTCCGGCCCGTCGTGCGCCTGCGGCTTCGCCCTGGGCGCATACGATCGAAGGGTTCCGCTTCGTCTTCCATGCCGCGCCGATGCGCGCCATTCTGCTTTTGCTCGGACTCGTGAGCCTGGTCGCGATGCCTTACACCATTCTGATGCCCATCTTCGCGGATCAGATTTTGCACGGCGGCGCGCGCGGGCTGGGAATCCTTATGGGCGCGACCGGCATTGGAGCTTTGCTGGGCGCACTCACCCTGGCATCGCGCAGCGGCGTGCACGGACTCGGACGATGGGTGGCACTTTCCTGCGCAGGCTTCGGGGTCAGTCTGATTCTGTTTTCTCTCTCGCGAAATTTCTGGCTCTCGGTCGCGCTTCTGCTGCCCGTGGGATTCGGCATGATGCTGCAGATGTCGGCCTCGAACACGTTGATCCAGGCCATGGTGCCCGACCATTTGCGGGGACGCGTGATGGCTGTCTATTCCATGATGTTCATGGGCATGGCCCCGTTTGGAGCTTTCCTCGGAGGAGCGCTGGCTCACAAGTTGGGTGCGCCGCTCACAGTTTCGATGGGCGCTGTAGCTTGCATCGGAGGCGCGGCCTTGTTCGCACTGCAACTGCCCAAGATCAGAGTGGAAGCCCGCGAGTTGATTGTTGCGCAAGGCATGACCGGCGGCGCTCCGGCTGAAGAGATGACGACAGGAGCCGCGCGGGATTAGCCTTTGTTCCTCCGGCATCATCCCCAGAGATTCCGCAGCACCCGCCGCTTTGTAAAATCTTCTGCTTAACTCTTGAAAAAAAACCGACGATGGTGCAACCTTTGTTGGCAGATTTGACCAGCCCCCGGGAAATCTTCAAGCCGAAAATTTTGGTGGTCGACCCACCACGAAGGAGCAAGAGAATGAAGCCTTTGAATTTCATGCGAACTCGAACTTTCGCCATGGTGGGCGCAATCGTAATTGCATCTTGTTTGACAGCCGGCGCGCAAACTACCACGACCCCTGCCATAAAGAAGGTGCCAATACCGACACACCCCGCGAAGCCAGCACCCCCCGCAGCTCCGGCCAAGCCTGTTGCCCAAAAGACGCAGACGCCGCCTCCGGCTGTTATCCCAGCTTCATCCCAGACCGTGATCAGCCCGGCGTCGCAAGCTGTCGTCAACTCCTCCGTGCCCGGCTCCGGCATGACCGCTCCAGGGAACCTGGTGAATGGGATGTCTACGACGGGCTCGAATGCCCTATCCGGCTTGAGTTCGGCGGGCTCGAACGCCGTCTCTGGCTACACCTCAGCGGGTTCGAACGCCGCCTCGAACGCCCTCACCGGCATGACCGGGGGCGCGGGTGCCGCTCCCTCCGCTGGGCAATCTTTTGCAGGCAGTTCGGGGAACCGTGCTGCTGCACCCGTGGGTTCGCTCGGCGTCGGATCCTTCGTCGGCTCAGGCTGGACCCTGGTCGTCTATGGGTGCTTCCGAACTGGTACGCGGCTGTTCTGCGACTGTGACACTTCTTACCAGAGCAATCTGCAAGCGAACACCACGATTTGGTATACGGTGAAGTTGGTTGACGACGGCGGCAAAATGACGGATCGCCACAATGCCTTTTTCGTCGGAGACGATGGCAGCCCATTCCAAAGCGCATACCTTACTTCGTCGAAGACCATACGGTTCATGATGGAATACGACAACATAGATCAGCGCTACACCTCCGTATCCCTGGTGCAGGGTCAGCAGCAGATTCAGGGGATTCCGATCACGCCCATCGACCCCAACCTGCCAGCAGGGACGATGCCGGCGCGAGCCACTCAGGCGTCAGGGAACGGAATGTCTCGATAGGATGGGGGGTGGGCCCCCTTTTTCTGTTTGAAGACGGGTGACCGTCCATAGGCCGAAGATTATCTCGCTGCTAGTAGGGCGGGCGCTGCTTATTGCCCGGAGTCTTTGTCGATCTTGCTGGCGACCTTCACTCCGCTCAGTCCGTTGACATATTTGGCGATGCCACGGTAGAGCGATTCGGCGATTTTCTGGCGATAGTCGGATGTTTCCATGCGGCGTTCATCGCCGGGATTGCTGACGAAAGAAATTTCCGCCAAGATCGATGGCATGTTGGCTCCGATCAGTACGATGAACGGCGCCTTCTTCACTCCCCGGTCGCGCACGCCCGGGTTCTTCACTGCGAGGCCACTATACAAAGAGTTCTGCACGTCGGAGGCGAACTCTTGCGACTCATCGATTTTCTCCCTGAGCGCGATCTTTTTCACCAGGTCTTGCAGTTCGTGAATTGATTTCTCGGACACCGCGTTTTCACGGGCAGCGACTTCGAGCGCTTCCGGAGACGAGGTGAAATTCAAGTAGTAGGTCTCCACTCCGCGGGCATCCGGATCATGACTTGAATTGGCGTGTACGGAAACAAAAAGATCGGCCCCTTCCTGATTTGCAATGGCGGTTCTGGTCTCGAGCGGAATAAAGGTGTCGTCTTTGCGAGTGTAAATTACCTCCGCGCCCAGCCGGCTTTGCAGCAGCTTTCCCAGTCGCCGGCTGACGTCCAGTACCAGATCCTTTTCCTCCAGGCCGTTCGGCCCGATCGTACCCGTGTCGTGCCCTCCGTGGCCGGGGTCGATCACGATCTTGCCAATCTTCAACCCCAGCGCGCGCGTCAGCGAACGCTCACCGCTGGCGGTTGGCTGGGCTTCACGCATATCCGGATCGCTAGTCGCCGTCTTGCGCTTGCTGATGCTAGGCTTTTTATGGTCAGAAATTGACGGCGTGCTCGTAATTGCGCCGTCAGGCTTGACGCTCGTTGGGTCGACGCTCGGAGTGTCGAGCTTGGCGACCGTATCTTCTTGTTTGGCTGGATATTTCGCCGGCAGATCTCCGGCCGCAGGCTCGTCATCATCCGCATCGACGATGGTCTTTTTCACCCCGTTCTTGAGCACGACCGTGTTAGGCCTAGCCGGCCGATCGACCTGCGATTTCGGTGGCGATACAGATTCTTCGGAATCGTCGGTCAAATCCGGCACAATCTCACTCGCACGACCATCGTCCGCTATCTCTTGGGCCGCCGCCGCTGGCTTGACCACTGCGGCTTCTGCCGGTTGAGTGCGAGTGCCCTTACTATGAATGTCGATGATCAGTCGCGGAGGGTTTGTGGCCAATGAAGCATCAAACTTGGAAAATTCATCGAGATCAAGCACAATCCGCGTGCGCCCAGCCTTGAACTGCGCCACGCGGACGTCTTTTAGCAGCCCATCACTCACATCATAAGTTTTGCCCTTGAGCTTGGGATCCAACTTCGTGTCAATCAGGTCGAAAAATACGCGGTCGGGATTATAAATTCGCTGCGACTCATACTTGACGCCCTGTTCAAGATCAATCGCGACCCGCGTATAGTCAGGCGTAGACCAGTGGCGGACTCCGAGAACTTTCGACGGCTTCCCGTTCGCCGCCTCGACGGGGCTCACTTGCTTGACTGAAACTTCTCCATCCGCATCGCTGTCCGAATCTGAAGCTTTAGACTCTTTGGCTTTCGGCACCGAAGCTTTGATCGCTTCGTTCGACTTCAAACTGGCTTGCTTCTGTGCTGGTTCAGCCAGCGCCAGCCGCGCTGCCTCGGCGAATTGATTGCGCGGATAACGATGCAGAAATTCCTCAAAGATCGCATCGGCCCGAGGTTTGTCGTGCAGGTCGTCTTTGTAGATTTCTCCAATCCTGTATAGAGCGTCGAAACGTTCTTTGCTGCCCGGATATTCGCGCCGCAGAAATTCGTACTGCTGGATGGCCGAACGCAGAATGTCAGGATCGTTGAATCGCCGTCCCATTTCCTCGCTCATCTGAGCCGCAGCCACCACGCTCGGATCGGCCCTCTGCGACGTCGGCGCCCCCAGATAAATCCGGCGGTAAGCGTTAATCACACGCTCGTAATCGCCTCGAGTCCGATTCTCAAGCGGCCGACGCTCCAACGCTTCTTGCAAGTTCTGTGCGTAGGTGAACTGCGCGTCGGCCCAGCTTCCGGATCGGTGGGGGCGAGCCTCGGCAGAGATCGCCGCCAGCAGCAACACGAACCCAGCCGCCGTCCAGCGCAGCGCGCGTTGAATTCTAGGATTATTCAATTGAACTGCCCGTAATCGCGCCTACAAAACGAAAAAGTTAGAAGCTGAAATCAGAACCAGGACGCTTCTCACTCCGTATTGCTGATGTGAAGCACGCCTCGCGAATCTCTCTCTACATGAATCGGATCATGCATCGGACTCTCCAGAAAATGAGAGCTCGCATCCGATCCGCCGTAATACAACTGCGTGATCCGGTTGACGTAGTTGCGCGTCTCGGCAAAATGCGGCACACCCGCACTGCGCGCCACGGCTCCCGGTCCCGCATTGTAGGCAGCCAGGGTCAGCTTCACATCGCCACCGTAGCTTTCCATCAGCTGCTTTAATTGACGAACCCCGGCGTCGACATTTTGTTGCGGGTCAAAAGGATTCGCCACATTCAGCTGCCGTGCCGTCTGCGGCATCAGTTGCATCAATCCCATGGCGCCCTTGCGGGAAACCGCATTGGGATTGAAGTTCGACTCCACCTTGATGACCGCACGTACCAGGTTAGGGTCGACGTTATGTCGCGACGCCGCTTCGTCGATTGCGGCATCGATCTCCTGCGGGGAGAAAACCCGCGTGCGAGCCGACACCGGCTGCGCGCCCAGGTAATGGTTAACCTCCTGCGCCGCCGAGCGAGCCGCTCGGACATTCGCAGAAGCCACCGGCTTCCAGCGATGTTCGCTTTCGCTCCAGAATGCCAGCGAATTGCGCCGGACCGGAGCCTCGGAGCGCGTGCTCCCAGCCACCGGAAACGATTCATTGACATACACTTTCCGGCCGCTGTCGTCGGTGCTGCTGGTGATTACGTCGGCGCTCGAGCCGGCTTCTGCCTGCACGTATGGCGTGGTGAACGAAAGGAAGGTCGCGATTACGGGACTTGCCATCAGGGCGAGTTGCAGGTGTTTTTTCATAGCCGGGTAACGCATCACCACGAAGACGGCCCTACAGCCGACCGCCCACTGAATGAACTTCAACGCAGACCTACACGTCCGCGTCCGCCTACCCGGAACCTGACAGAGAATCCTAAATCCAGAGTGGCTCAATTATAGGTTGGCGAGCAGACCCCAGCAACTTACCAAAGGACTGCCGAACCACGATGGTAATCTAGCTAAGCGTATGAAAACATTAATGTTAGCTAAAAGTAACCTGTCGGAGTAAGACAGGCGTCCTCGCTGGTTCAGCCGTAGGCATCAGTTTGCTGTGATCGTCGTCGGGTCAACCGATGTTCGGCGGTTCGCTGAAAACCTAACGATTCCTATCGGGGCACGGCTTCATGTCCGCGCTTCGCCGTATTCATGGTCGCTACGGTTGGCTATGTAATGGCACTGGGTTTCCTGTTGACTGTGTTACTAAAACCGCTTCTTCCCAACCGCATCGGCCTTTGGGTAGGACACGGCGATTTCGTGTTCGGGGCTACCGATAGCCCGAGTGCAGGCGTGCATGAAGTTTTGGGGAGTTTGTATATTCCCGTCACAATGCTCCTTGCCTTTGGGGCGGCGATAGGCACTACACACGCACTGCGGTGGCTGATCCGAACTCGCCACAGGCCAGCGCATTAAGGGGTTGCAGGGGTTGATCAGCTGTCCACCATAAACCGCTCGCTCGCTAAGCGCCTTTGGGATGACGCAGGTTTTACTCATTCTACTGCTCAATTCGTGCCTAAGTAGGCCAAAGCGTAGCCTTACATTCCAACAGAACCACTCCGGCACGGGAGCGCGTCCTATTTGTCGACATCGTAATATCGCCATACCACTCATTGACCTCACGACGGGGAAGTGTACTGGCCTCTTTACATCAACTGCATGTCGCATAGCGTCTATTACCAGCGTCACGTGAATCAATCTGTTGCTTCTAGTCGGCACATCGCCTTCCGACGTAGGCTGGAGCCGTGCCATCTCCGTCCACGCCCGAAGACAAACTGACACTCTCTTTCCATACACTAAGAAATGTCCCCGCCGGCATCCCGATTGTCTTTGCGTTGGCCGCGTTCTTGTCAGCCTACAGCGGTAGCCCTTTTTCTGGTCGAAAGTCGAGCCCTTACGTTCAACGAGGACAAGGCATTTACTGTGTTCGCGATTGCCAAGGGGCGGATGACACCTGGAATCAGCGCAACCAGGAGGCGACGAGCTCCGCGAACCTCGGGCCTCTGTTCTTAGTGTTCAGTTTTCCGGTGGCCATGACACTGGCGACCATCCTTGCCGTGAGTTTGGGTTGGCTGCCCGGCATCAGCGTCTCTCGATTGCTTTCCGGTCTTGCGCTTCTATATGGCGGCAGCGTCGCCACGGCACTGCTGGGAATCCTTTCGTTGATCTTAGGAGTAACCCGCTGGGGACCCTTGGCTCTGCTGGGGTTATTACTTGGTCTGCTTGCGGTTGCGGCGAATCTCTACTCCCTGGTATTGGCTCGTTCAGTTATGACAGGAAGGGATGCTAGCACTGGACGAGAGGGGCGCCTTGTTTTCTTGGCCTTCTTTGCTTCCAGCGCTCTCGGCTCGGTGGTTGGCGGGGCCCTTTATCCGTTACTCCCCATCTTCATCTTTCCCAACTGCATGGAAATGGCGCTGGGAGCTGCATTCGGAGCTTCATTAGTGCTGCCCCAGGTTTCGCCCCGGTTGCTGCCCGCTCCAGTTCAGCTTTCACCCGCCGTACGCGGAATGGTCGAGCGCCTCGTCCTCGCCTTGGGAGCTCAGGTCGCAGTCAGCGCCATCACCCTGTTCCAGCCTGTGTCCCGCCCTATCCTACCGGTCCAGAATGGACCAAGCTTGCTTACTCCGTTCATCCTTGCCCAGATGCCATTCATTGTTTTGATTTGCGTTCTGTTAAAACAGCCGGGGCGTCGCGCCTTCACATTCTTGATCGCTGCGCTCGCATTCGGCATCCTGCAGGTGTTTTTCGATCCTGTCGTTTTGCTTTCCTACCGTCAGATTTATCTGGACCATCCGATCGGACTCATGTGGCCGGCTTTTTCTCTTGTGATTTACATGGTCACCGGTGTCTTCGCATACATGCTCATCCAGAAATCCAAGCTCAAGCCCAAACCCTGGTCTGCCATACTAGGCACGGCCGGCATGTTCTCTTACTTCCTTCTCATCAGGGAAGTCACGCCTCATCTCTATAGTCTGGGGAAGTAACTCGGACGCGTCTCGGGCGTGAATTCGCAGCTGCTTGATTAATCGCCACCAGACTCATTGAGCGAGATCTTCGGTCACCCGAGCTGGCTTTGCCCTCCACACGCACTTAACCATTGACTACTCCTTTCAAATCAGATAACGTAGTTATATAAATATTATCTGCGAGATAATATAGGTTCTTTGACAACTTGACCGGCGAAAAGCGTTTTCGCGGTTCCAGAAGGGAACACGACCCGGTCGCTTTGGCCCGTAACCGCCATGTTCTCTAGATTATGCCTATAACTCCTTTAAAGTCATAGATCTGGAGACCACAAAAAATCCTGACCGTTTGTTTTGTTAGATCTAGCGGGAGTGAAGCGTTTTTTTGCTAAGTACTAAACAGTAAACATGCCCAATACGGGAAATCGGCATGCCAACGGATTTCGATCCCGTCCCTGCAGAAACTTCCGCGGTTGTAGTACGCTGCCTGTGATTCCCCATGGCTGAACTGGAAAAATCCGCACTGGAAACGCCTGCAGCGGAAACTTCCACTCGTCAAATGCCCGACTCGCTGATGCTTCGCGGCTTCTGGTATCGCGCCCTGCCCAGCGCGCAGGTTTCGCGCAACCGTCTGCATAAAGCCATGCTGCTGGAGACGCCTCTGGTCATCGGCCGCGATCGGCAGGGAAGGCCCTTTGCTCTGCACGATGCCTGTCCGCACCGCGGAATGCCGCTTTCGTGCGGCCGATTCGATGGTCAGAATTTGGAGTGCAGCTATCACGGCTGGAAGTTCGCCGCGCACACCGGACAGTGCCAGGAAATTCCTTCGCTGACCTCCGACCAGACGCTGAAAGTTGATCGCATCTACGCCGGCAGTTACGCCTGCGAAGAAAACGACGACTACGTTTGGGTATTCATCCCCGAGCCGCCGCCGCCCGGAGCCGGTTTCAGAAAAGCGGTCGAGCCGCCGTCTCCAGCACCGCGTGTCCCGATTTTCGATGGCAAATACAAGATCGCACACCTGACCGCCGACCTACCCTGCAGCGTGGATCACGGCATCATCGGCCTAATGGATCCGGCCCACGGTCCGTTTGTGCACCAAGCCTGGTGGTGGCGCAGCCGTCACAGCATTCATGAGAAGCAAAAGAATTTCGAACCGATCCCGATGGGCTTCCGCATGAGCGCGCACACTCCCAGTTCGAACAGCGCGCCCTACAAGTTGCTGCGGCTTTACGCGGACGCGGACTCGATCACGACCACCATCGATTTCGTTCTGCCCAACCTGCGACTGGAAACTATTCGCGCAGGGAAGTACTGGTTTTCCAGTTTGACCACGGTGACGCCTATCACGCGCAGCCATTGCCGCATCGATGTGGTTGCATGTTGGAACATCTTTCGCGGGGTGCCGTTCGGGCCGTCGCTGCTGAAGTTTGTTTTCGCGAAGTTCGTCGAACAGGATCGTCCGACCATGGAAAATCAGTCGGAGGGACTGAAGCACAATCCGCATCTCATGCTGATCGACGATGCGGATCGCCCCGCGAAGTGGTATTTCCAGTTGAAGGCGGCGTATCTGGAGTCGCTCCGCAACGGCGGAGAGATGCGCCATCCCATGGCCGGGCCGATCACATTGAAGTGGCGCAGTTAGATGCCACAGAGATCACTCGTCTTTGACCAGAAACTCCATGGCTTCTTCACGAGTTTTAAAGGTTGGCAATTCGCGGCGGGAAAAACTCCTGATGTGTTCGTAGAAAACATGCGGAAGATTGTCGGTTCCGACCCATGCCGATTTCTTGAGATGAGGCCGAACGAAAACTGCGCTCTCTTTCAGGATGGTGACGCTCTCGCGATCGAAGTCGGCTCCGGTAAAGTCGGCCAGCAGCAGTACAGATTCACGCGGCTCCCCCGTAGCATAGTGCGGAACCAGGCGGATAAGCTTCAGCAATTCATCCCCGGCGCAGTGGGAAATATCCACCAGCAGGATCTTCTTGCCCTGATGCGTGATGTGCCTTATGCGGTCTTCCATGGAAAACTCCCAGCAGCGAACCGACTACGTTATAAACCTCAGCGAGCGCCGCGTCCAGCGTTTTGCTGCACGCGCCGACAGGACGTTGCCTACCAAATCACTTTGAGTCCTTCATAGAGCCTGAACTTTTCATCGCTGCTGAGCACGGGGATCTTTTCAGAGAGCGCTTGCGCAATGATTTGGCGGTCGAACGGATCGCGATGGTGAAGTGGCAATCCGAAGAGTTGGAAAGCGTGTTCCGAAGTGTAGGGCAGTATCCGAAGGCTCAAATCCTGAATTGCCTGACGGGCGATGGCGGGAGAAACCCTCAGCTTGCCCAGCGAAGCTTTGATGGCAATCTCGGCGAGCGAAACCGCGCTCAGCTCCAAACCGTTCTGAGCGTTCTGCAAAACCGACGTAGCACGCTTGCTGAGGTGTTCGGGTGATTCGACCGCATAGATCAGCGCGACCGTGTCCAGGAGTAGGCGCACTTCACTCGCGCCCGGCGAGAAAATCTTCAGCCTCTTCGTCCGTCATGGGCTTCCACCAATTTGGATCGAGGATTTGAATCTTGTCTTTGAGCGTTCCCAGCGTGCGTTTCTTGCGAGCTGGGCGCTTGGTGCGGACAATGTCCGCTACGGGGACGCCGCGGCGGCAAATGGTTACTACTTCGCCGTCCTCGACCGCCTTAATCAGTTCCGGCAATTTGTTTTTGGCGTCAGCCACGCTGACTTGCATGGAATACATTATAGCTATCTGAGGTAGCTATGTCAAAAAACGTTTCGCAGGGCGCAGCAAACCTGTAGTGACATTGCTTGCGACGCGTGAGACGTGGCAAGCTACGTCTCTACAATAAGCGTTCCACGACGCCATACGCCTCGGCAAGCGCTGCGTCCAGCGCTTCGGGATTCTTCCCGCCGGCCTCGGCTAGGTCGGGACGGCCACCGCCTTTGCCGCCGACTTTTTGAGCCACCGGGCCGATCACTTTTCCGGCTTGGATTTTCTGCGTGAGGTCTTTGGTCACGCCGACAATCAACGAGACGCTGCCGTCGTTGGCAGAGCCGAGCACGACTACGCCTGATCCGACTTTGTCGCGGAGTTGGTCGACCAGCGTACGCATCTGCGCGCGCTCGAGATTGTCCACGCGGTGGGCGAGCACTTTGATGCCGTGAATTTCTCTGATCTTGTCGGTGACCGACGCGACCGTCGATGATGCCGACTTCATGCGAGCTTGATCGAGTTCGCGTTGCAGGCGCTTGATCTCGGAGTCTTTCTTGTCGAGTTCGAGCTTCAAGGCATCGGCGGGAGAAGTTGCCTCCGAATGCCCGGCCAGACTCGCGACTACGTTTTCCAGTTTGTGATCTTTCTGAAAGTGGTGCAGTGATCCCTCGCCGGTGACGGCCTCTATGCGGCGCACACCGGATGAAACGCTGCCTTCTTTCAGGACTTTGATGAGGCCGATTTCTCCAGTCGCAGCAGTATGCGTGCCCCCACAAAGTTCGGTGGAGAAGTCTCCGATTTTGATGACGCGAACCCGGTCGCCGTATTTTTCTCCGAAGAGCGCCATTGCCTTGTATTCGTTGATGGCGACGTCGATGGGAACGTTCTCGATGACTTCAATCTTCTGGTTGCGCAGAACTTCCTTGTTGATCAGGTCTTCGATGTCCTGCAATTCTTCATCAGCGACGCCGGTGAAATGCGAGAAATCAAAACGCAGATGGTCGGGTGCAACCAGCGATCCTGCCTGCTTTACATGCTTGCCGAGAACTTCGCGTAGTCCAGCTTGAAGCAGGTGCGTCGCCGTGTGATTGCGCATGGTCGACTCGCGGAGCTCGGCATTGACGACGGCGGTGACCACATCGCCAACTGCGATGCGCCGACGAGCCCTGACTTTATGAAATCGAACCCCCTGAATGGGACTGAAGCAGTCTAGAACGTCGGCAATGATTGTATTGCCCTCGGAATCGTAGAACCACCCAACGTCGCCTACTTGCCCGCCAGATTGAGCATAAAACGGTGTGTGGTCTAACAGGATTTCGCCTTCATCCCCGGGGCTCAATTCTCGAGTAAGCGGATCATTGGGCCGGAAAATTCCCCTAACCAGACAATCAGAAGATCGCGTCTGTTCATAACCTTCAAACACTGTCGGAGGTAGGTCCCGAAGATGCGACGACGCGGTTTGCTTGGCTGCGCCTTTCCAGGACGCGCGAGCACGCTCCCGCTGTTCGGTCATGGCCCGGTCGAATCCAGCCTGATCGAATTCAATCCCTTGGTCACGAGCCGCGTCTTGCATGAAGTCAAGCGGCATGCCGAATGTGTCGTAAAGCTTGAACGCGTCTTTGCCTCGTAATTGGTAGAGGTATGGCTCTGCCAGAAACTTTGCGGCCAAATCGGCCCGAAATATTGTTTCCGCTATCACCTTGGCTTCTTTGATCGGGGTAGTTGGTAATAGCCCATGCGCGGGCCCGACGTTGAGAGAAGACGGGACTAATCCTTCCTTACTTGCGAACTCCGCGACCCGCTGCATTCCAAGTTCGTTTATCAGATATTGTAGTTCGCTGAGTCCCGACGCCAGCGTGTGCGCGAACCTTGACTCTTCGCTCCTGACGACTCGGGCCACATTACCGATGGACTCGATCAACTCTGGGTACGCGTCCTTCATAACGTCCCGGACGGCGAAGACCATTTCGTGCAGGAATGGCCCTGTCTGCCCCAATTTCCTCCCGTGCGCGATTGCTCGCCGGATAATCTTGCGTAACACATATCCGCGGCCTTCGTTCGAGGGCAGCACGCCATCGGAAATCAGGAATGTCGCGGCGCGCGAGTGGTCGGCAATTACGCGTAGCGAAGCGGCGGATTTCGTGTGCGATTCTTCGTCCAGCTCTTTCTTGAGCGAGGTTCCGGTCAACTCGGCTGCTTTTTTGATCAACGGTGTGAACAGGTCTGTGTCGTAATTCGAAATCACGCCCTGCAGCACCGCTGTCACTCGCTCCAAGCCCATGCCCGTATCAATCGATGGCTTGGGTAGCGGGTTCAACTTGCCGCTGGCGTCGCGGTCGAATTGCATAAACACCAAGTTCCAGATTTCGACGTAGCGCCCACAGTCGCAGGTGAATGCGCAGTCGGTGTGGCCGTGCTCAGACGCTGCCGGGCCCATGTCGTAATGGATTTCGCTGCATGGGCCACACGGGCCGGTGTCGCCCATCTGCCAGAAATTGTCTTTCAGGCCCATCTCGAAGATTCGTTCTTTGGGCACTCCCTGGGCGGCCCACAGGTCATAGGCTTCGGCATCGCGCTGCATGCCGCCCTCCCCGTTGAAGACAGTCACATAAAGTTTGTTCTTATCGATTCCGAACCAGTCTTTGGAAGTGATCAAATCCCAGGCGTAAGCGATGGCGTCTTTTTTGAAGTAGTCGCCGAAAGAAAAATTGCCCAGCATCTCGAAGAACGTGTGATGACGGTTGGTGAAGCCGACGTTTTCGAGATCGTTATGTTTGCCCCCGGCGCGGACGCATTTTTGCGAACTCGTGGCGCGTTTATAGTCGCGGGTTTCGAGGCCGAGGAAGACGTCCTTGAACTGGTTCATGCCGGCGTTGGTGAAGAGCAGCGTGGGATCGTTGGCCGGAACGAGCGACGAGGAATGAACCTCTTTATGTCCACGTTGGACGAAATAGTCCAGAAATTTGCGCCGAATTTGCGAGCCGGTCAGCATGGAAACTTCAATTCTAAATTAAAAACGCAGAGGCCACAGAGGTCACGGCAGGAGGTCTTGCAAGCGGCAAGATTCTGCGGCCTCGGCGTACTCTGCGCGTCGTTCTTCGAAGAGGTCGGTTACTTCACTGCGTCGGCGGTTTTGTCGGCGGCCTTCTTTGTTCCGTCCGCGGTATCCTTGGCGCCGGTTTTCACCGCGTGTCCGGTTTTTGTGGCAGCGGTTTTTGTCGCGTGTCCGGTTTTGTCGGCGGCTTTTTCCGTGCCCTTCGCCGTGTCTTTGGCTGCGACCTTGGTGTCGTGACCTACGTCTTTTGCTCCCTTATCGACGTCGTGTGCGACATCTTGCGCGAACACGAACGAAGCCGAGCACAACAACGCTGCTGAAAGAATTGTGGCTACCTTGGATTTCATATGCCTCCCCTTTTTATTTGTATGGATGGAAGTGGTGTCGGGAAAGTATCCAGCATTCGGCGGGCAAAATGCAAGAGGACCTGGCAAGGAAGCGATCCAAACGCGCGATTATTGCGTCGCAAAAACACGCGACGCATCGCGCGGCTCGCTCAGGATGACGATCAAACTATCGAGGTGGAGCGATCTGCTACTCCAATTCGCCTTCGAGCGCGGTGAGCGTTTCGTCATCGACATCCCATTTCTTGAGGATGGCGAAGATCGTCTTCGAGGCGAAACCGGCGCGGGTGAGCTGACGAAAAATACGGGCCACGTGTTTCTGATCGTTTGGTTTTACCAACCGCTTGCGCTTCAAATATTCTCGCGCTTGTTTCTCATCGTTCACTTCGTCGTAGACGCCGTTCACTGCTTTGTCGATGACGTCACCGTGGACGCCTTTTATCTTAAGATCTGTAATTACGCGGCGGCGGCCAAATTTTTCGTTATCGCGGCGGAACGAAGAGTACGCGGCCGCGTATTGAGCATCGTTTAAATAACCGCGGTCCTTCAGGCGGCGGATTACCAGTTCCATCAAGGTTTGTCCGTATTCGGTATCGGCTTCCACGCGCGGACGCAACAAACGCTTGAGCTCAGCCACGGAACGCATGCGGCGGCCCAGCGCTCCGACGGCGTACTCGTAGAGCTCGTTTTCGGAATCGGTTTTTCTCGGCCGCGCAAAAGCCATGGCTGCTAAGAGGATATCTCGCCAGGCGCTTCTTTCGGCACGGAAGTTTGCATAATGTCGTTACAACTTTTTACCTGGCCTGGGGTGACATTGGGAACTTCTCGCCGTCTATCTGCGTAGTAATCAATAAGTGAGGAAGTCATGCTGACCATCGATGTGGAAAAAACGGGCCATGTAGCAGTGGTGAGATGCGTCGGACGGATCGTTCGTGGCGCCCCAGTTCGCGCACTGAAGAACGCGGTCTTTTCCGAGAAAGAGCCTGGCATTGTTGTGATTGATTTGTCGGACGTCGAAATGCTGGACGCCGGTGGATTGACGGCGCTGCTCTCTTTGCAGCAATGGGCTTGGGACCGGAGCGTTCAACTCAAACTGGTGAATCCGTCGCATTTTGTTCACGAGGTGCTGACGCGTACCGGCTTGAATCGCGTGTTTGAGATTTCGAAATTCGAGCACGCGCTTTTTGTTTTGGCCGCGCGGGACTGTCGACACGTAAGATACGCCGCGGCCAGCTAAACAGGTCTTCACTGGGGCCGGGGCTCTGCTGTGTGAGTTCCGGCCCTCCTCCGAAATAAGATAGGGCGCGCTTATGCGCGCCCTTAAGTGTTTCAGGAGGATAAATCAGCGGCCACCAAAGCCGGTTTGCTGCATCGCGTTCTTGGAGATATCGCTGGTGGAAGAGATGCCCTGCATGCGGAGCTTGAAGTCATCTGCGTTGGAGGCACTCTCGAGCGCGGTTTCGTAATTGATTAGGCCGGCCTGGAATAAATCCCAGAGCGATTGATCGAAGGTTTGCATGCCGTACTGCGAAGTCCCAGCGGAGATGGCGTCGCGAACCGCGCGGGTTTTTTCCGGCACGAGAATACATTCCCGGATGTAAGCCGTATTGATCATGACTTCGACGGCAGGTACGCGGCCGTCGCCGTCGCAACGTCGAACCAGGCGCTGGCTGATAACGGCGCGAAGTACGGCGGCGAGTTGCAAACGAATCTGCTTCTGCTCAGGCGGCGGGAAAACGGCAATAATACGGTTGATAGTTTCGACGGCATCGAGGGTGTGCAGAGTGGAGAAAACCATGTGACCAGTTTCGGCGGCGTGCAGCGCGGTGCCGATAGTTTCGACGTCACGCATTTCGCCGACGAGGATGACGTCGGGATCCTGACGCAGGGAAGCGCGCAGCGCAGCCGAGAAGGTAGGCGTATCGACTTCGATCTCGCGCTGATTTACATAGCCTTTCTTGTCGCGGTGCAGGAATTCGATTGGATCTTCGATGGTGATGATGTGTTCGGCGCGAGTGGAGTTGATGCGGTCCACCATCGCGGCAAGAGTGGTTGACTTGCCTGAGCCGGTGACGCCGGTCACGAGAATCAAGCCGCGGGGCATGTCGCAAACCTGCTCGACAATCTTGGGAAGGTAGAGTTCATCGAGCGCGCGGATTTTTGTGGGAATCACGCGCAGCACCAAGCCCACGTTGCCGCGCTGTTGGAAAACGTTCACACGGAAGCGGCCCAGTCCGGCGACGCCGTAGGCCATATCGATTTCCGTGCTCTCTTTGAATTTTTGCTTCTGCCTGGCCGACATCATGCTAAAAGCCATGGTCAACATATCTTCGGCGCTGATGCGCGGCTGATCGGTGAGCGGGGTAAGTTCGCCGTCAATCCGGAGGTGAGGATAATTGCCGACCTTCAGATGTAAGTCGGAGGCGCGCCGCTCCATGGCGATGCGAAGTAAATCGTCAATATTCATTCGAGAAGTCCCCAGGGATCAATTTGTATGATGAACCGAAATGCGATGTAACCCAAGATGACCTAAGTAACGGGGGAGTGGGCGTTTGGACAGGGTCGGAGAGTGTGGTATCCGGAGTCTGGCTTAGTCTTGACTTAGTTCAAGGAAATGAGCATCAAGATGCGCTTGGGCAAAGTGGATTTCCCCGGACCTCCCACTCACAATGTGCCGCGATTCATAAGCAAGCAGAATCTTCGACCGCTCTCTATCACAGTCATGCGGCAAAAGTTCATGATCTTTCGCCGCGCCATGGCGATCCTTTTGACCGGATGCTGATCGCTCAGGCTTTGGTCGAGAACATGGTGGTCCTTAGCTGGGATCGCTCATTCAAGAAATATCCGGCTGAGATCTTGTGGTGCGGCACTTAGAGTCGGGTGTCGCCGTCAAATGAAAAAGCCACCCTGCAGGGCAGCCTTCTGGTAGTGGGTCAGTTTCAAACCGACCCACTACTCAGCTTTCGGTTCGCTTCAAAGGGCATTAAGCAGCGGGTTCTGCCTTAGTTCCCTGCCACGGGAAATCGTAACTACCTCCATAAATAGATGGGCACTTGGCGCCCATTGGCCGGAGATAGGTGGCGAGCTGTCCACGATGGTGAATGCTGTGGTTGTTGACGAAAGCAAGATAGTAGAAGACGGGCAGAGTGAAGGCGCCGTAAAAGTCTGGCGTGAGCAACTCTTCGGGCGACATCGCTCGCACACGCTCGATCGCGCGGAGAAAGTTTTCCTCGTACCAAGAAGCTAGTTCGGCGGAAGTCTTGGGTTGATCTGTGAAGCGGGCTCCCAGAACGAACTTACGGTCGGCGGTCTCATCGAGCATTTGGACATCGGCGGCGGCCAGGTGCCAGGCAAGCTCGCGCGCAGTGCGGGAGTGGGGATCGGGTTTATAGTCACTCTTCGCATCTGGAACGGCGGCCAGAACCTTTTTTGTGGCTTGTAATTCATTGGTTAGGCCCATCAGCATGGTGTCGCGGTAGGCAGTGGCAAATTCGGGAGTGGGGCCTTGCTGTGTTGTCGCCATTTCATTTCCTCCTGAGCGAAATTGTTATGTGTTGTCATGCTCGAAAAACGAAGGGGCGCTTGAATTTAAGCGCCCCGGGTTGGAAGTTTTGATCTCGGTCTAGACGCTGACCGGCTGCTTGGTGCCTACTGGCACGGAAGTCAGCCAGCCGAAGCGGTCGGCCTTCTCGCCGCGAACGATGCCATAGAACTCCCTCTGAATGGCCTTGGTCACGGCTCCAGTCACGCCTTTGCCTACGCTGATTTTGTCGACAGAGCGAATCGGAGTAATCTCGGCGGCTGTTCCGGTGAAGAAAGCTTCATCCGCGATGTAAAGCAGTTCACGCGGAATGCCTTGCTCGACTACCGGAATATTCAACTCGCGAGCGATCTGCAATACCGAGTCGCGCGTAATGCCGGGTAGCACGGAGTTACCCAACGGGGCCGTCTGCAAAACGCCATTGCGCACGACGAAGACATTCTCGCCAGATCCTTCGCTGACGTATCCGTTGGCATCAAGCGCAATGCCTTCGACATAGCCGTTAAGAATCGCTTCCATCTTAATCAGCTGCGAGTTCATGTAATTCGCGCCGGATTTGGCCATGGCGGGAAGCGTATTCGGTGCGATGCGGGTCCACGACGAGACGCAAACGTCCACGCCTTGCTCGGCATCGCTGCCCAGATATTTTCCCCAGGGATAATTGCAGATGTAGACTTCGGTCGGCGAATTAAAGGGATTGACTCCGGCTTCGCCGTATCCGCGCAGAATGATCGGCCGCATGTAGCAGGGCCAAAGCCCGTTGTGCTTAACCAGTTCGACCATTCCGGCGACCAGTTCTTCGCGGGTGAAATCGACATCGATCCGGTAAATTTTTGCCGAATCCAACAGCCGTTGCGAGTGTTCCTGCACGCGAAAAATGGCTGGGCCGGTGGGCAGCGCGTAGCATCGGATTCCCTCAAACACCGACGAGCCGTAATTCACCACGTGTGACATCACGTGCAGTTGCGCGTCGTCCCAGGGGATGAGCTTGCCGTTGTGCCAGATTTTTTCCGTCTTCTGAATGGCCATGAGCACTCCTAAAAAGATTATGATTCACGCGTGCAGCGGAGAGATTCGTTCTTTTGATGCCAAAATTCATTCCGTGGGCGGACCCGCCTGCTGGCACTGGCGACAGGCGGCACGGTAGTCGTGGAGGTAAAGCGAAACAACTTAAACCACGACGAAATTATAACTCAGGGTGGAAGTAGTTCGAGACCTTTAAACGGAGCGTCGTCGAAAAAGAGTTAGGCGCACCGCGCAGGCGTCCTGACTGTTTCTTACGGCTTTCCTGCCAGAAACCGAAGAAACATCGCAAGCTATGTTTCTACAAGAAAACAAAGCGGGCTGTGGACGTTCCCGATGTTGTGACAGATTTTGTTATTTGTCAGTTCCGGCTTTGCCGGCGGGTGGGGTCAGCTCCGCTTGGGCGGTTCCCGGCAGTTCGTCTCCCCTAAAATACTGGCCCTTGGCGGCTCGCATCTCGGGCATCGCCGCGTAGGGTTTGCTGTAGTCGTTGGCGGCATTCCAGAATAAGAATCCGATCCCGCCTGTGGCTTTTGCTGTCTTCACTTGGACCTCGATGTACTCGGGGGAATAAGTCTTGGTCCGCCAGCGGAAAGCCTGCAACCAGGGACGTATCACCACGTCGCTGCCTTTGGTGATGAGTTCAAACCGCTTCATCGATTCGCCAATAAAATGCTCGGGAGCATCACCGGGGTGCTCGATCCCGTCCATGCCAAAGAAATGTGAGGGATAGATCATGGGCGAGAGCACATCGCAATACTTCGCCATGTGCACGATATCCTGCCCAGTGTGGGCGAGGTCGACTGGCCGCTGCCAGGCCATGATGCCGAAGACATCCAGCGAGAGCAGCACGCCCGTGGGATGCAGTTGCGCGTAAGCCTGCTTGAGGAAATCGGCGATCACGTCGGAACGATGCCAGTCGGGGTGCTCGGTCTGGAAAGCAAAGCTTGCATCCTTCTGATCTCCCTCGGCAGGAAAGCGTACGTAGTCAAACTGAACTTCATCCACGCCGGACTCCGCGGCCTTCTTGGCCAGGGCGATATCGTATTGCTGAACCTTGGGCTGCGAGGGATCCGTCCACACCAGCTTGCCGTTTTCGCGCCAAGGCTGGCCGGTCTGGTGAGACTTCACCGCCAGCTCGGGATGCGCCACCACCAGCCGCTCGTCGCGAAAGATTGCTACTCGAGCGATCGCATGCATGCCTTGCGAATGCAGAAAATGGGTGAACTTGGGCAGATCGTGAATGGCAACATGGTGGTTGCCGGCGAGAGGATCGTCGAAGGGAATGTTGATAGTCCCGTCACTGTCTTTGACATCGAAGACTACGCTGTTGCCACCCAACTCACGCCAGCGGCGGATGATGCTCATTCCGCGATCGCTGCTTGCCATCAGGCCAGTCAAATAGATGGCCCGAACTTCGAAATCACGCGGCACGGGGATGGTCTTTTCCACAATGGGGGCCGGCAGAATTCCCGGCACGACTAACTCCTGACCCGCCTTCAGATACGTTCCCTGGGGATTCCCGCTTGCTTTGCGGATGGCCTCGCTCAATTCGCTCGAAGTCAGGTAGGAGGTCTGCGACAGGAAGTGGTGAGCCACCAAGTTGACCGTATCTCCACGCTTCGCCACGTACGGGGCGGTTCCCGGCGGAGCAATACTGGTCGCGAGGGCAGCGGGGTCTGCGGGATTGGGTGCTCGCGGCACCGGGGTTGAGGCAGGCACAATTACTGCACTTTGCCCGGACTGAGCGGCAGCAGCGGGTAGCTCGAATGCCAAATGCCATGAAACGAACCCCAGAACGAGGCAAGAGACAACGATGATCAGGATTGAACTAGAGTGGCGCAAGTTGTTCTCCGTGAAAACGCGGTGAGCGCTTTCTCCGGATGCTAGCGGGGCGCCAATTCCCGTGCTAGTTACGTCTGGCCAAGGCCATAAAGCGAGGCTTTTGCGTTCCGGCGCACCTGGAAACTCCCTGCGTGCGCAAAGTATTTCCCTTTACATGATTTGTGCCAGCCACGTAAGTGTCACCGCAGAGGGGTACGACGCATCTAAGTAGTGAAGACGTAAGACGTTGGCGCTGGCGCTGGGATGGCGAGCGATTTGCACTAGGGTAGGCTGCGGTAAGCGAGGGTATCGACAAACAGCCCGGGGAGTGACAGAATTTGTCGCCTCCCGAAGCAAGTGGGATAACGCTCCATCCAACTGAAAGCCAGGAAAAGGAAACGCCCGGAATGAAGAACGTTCTCAACACAGTGCTTGATCCCACCCGCCGCAGTAACGACGCCAGGGATTTCGACAACACTCTCCGCCGCAAGATCGTTGGCCAGGATGCCGCGCTTGAGAAGGTGGTGGAAATCTACCAGATGTTCCTGGCGGGATTGAATCCTCCGGGGCGTCCAGTCGGCAATCTCCTTTTTCTTGGACCCACTGGCTCGGGTAAGACCCGAGTGGTTGAAGCTATGTCCGAGGCTCTGTTCGGCGATGCGCGGGCTTGCATCAAGATCGATTGCGCCGAATTCCAGCACTCGCACGAGATCGCCAAACTGATCGGTTCGCCTCCGGGATACCTGGGTCATCGAGAGACTCATCCTCTGCTTACGCAGGAAGCACTGAATCAATGGCACACGGAGAAGCTCAAGCTTTCGATCCTGCTCTTTGACGAAATCGAGAAAGCTTCTGATGCGCTGTGGCAATTACTGCTGGGCATTCTGGATAAAGCAACTTTGACCCTCGGCGACAACCGCCGGGTCGACCTCTCGCAATGCATCATTATTCTGACCTCGAACCTCGGGACCAGCGAGATGAGCAATCTGGTCGACGGTGGTATGGGCTTCACTCATAAGCCGAAGCTGGTGGACTCGACTCTGGACGACAAAATCGATCGCACCGCTGTCGACGCCGCCCGGCGCAAGTTCACGCCTGAGTTCATGAACCGCATCGATAAAGTTGTGGTCTTCAAAACTTTACGGTCAGAGCATCTCGAGGAGATCCTCGACATCGAGCTGGGCATGGTGCAGCAGCGCATCCTGATGGCTTCAGCCGCGAATCAATTTGTGTTCAACTGCACGGCTAAAGTGAAGAGCTTCCTGCTGCAAGAGGGAACAGATCCAAAGTATGGAGCACGGCATCTGAAGCGCGCCATCGAACGTCATCTCGTGTTTCCGCTGGCAAATCTGGTCGCTACCGGCCAAGTCAGGCTCGGAGACTTCATCCGCGTGGACATGGCTGCCGAAGGTGCTCTTTCATTTGTGAAAGAGGCGGAAGGCGCGATGGTGCCGGTGCTAATGGAGCGTTATGGTG
>Ga0206819_10132_pt1 | contig 27248 bp, 20 predicted proteins | sample Alteio_BWOrgCont_87_FD_152855 | JGI IMG/M metagenome (GOLD analysis project Ga0206819, IMG submission 152855) | Enriched cells from forest soil in Barre Woods Harvard Forest LTER site, Petersham, Massachusetts, United States -... | ecosystem: Environmental > Terrestrial > Soil > Temperate forest >... | reverse complement strand
AGCACTTCCAAAATCTCTTCAATGATTTTGAATGGCAACTGCGTACGGGCGGCGATTTCTCTACCGAGAGCGAAGTTCACCAAGTAAATGTCTTTGAGAATCAGCTCTTCTAAGAAACCTTCCTTTAGACCGGTGTCGGCAATCGTCGCCGGGTAAGGCGGAACGAATTCCTGCTGTTGTTGTGTACCTGTTCTAACTTGTTGAACCATAATCGCTCTCTCTTTTCACTATGCGTGCTGTGGCTCCTAGTAACGATCTTACTCATAACTACCGAAGGGCTACAACCCTATGGTGCACCAAAAATAAAAAACACTATGGCGCTCTAGCTCTAATGTATCGCGAACTCGCCGTTCTGCGTTAGTTCTCACCCCCTTTGTTTTGTGAAACCCTGGTCCTGACAAGTCCGTGGATCTTGTCGCCAATCTCCTGCAGCTCTTGTCTGCGTATTTCCGATTCTTCCGGAGCACCGAAGCGATCGTCCGTATATTTCTGCATAAACTGCTTGAGCAGTCCTGGCAGTTCCGGATGCACAGGCATGCCGCCATCGACTGCCATCAAGAATCGCTGGGAGACGTCGTGTGCTGTGTCGCTTGGCGAACGACTGATTTTGAATCGTTTCAGATCGTCGACCATTCGCAAGTAGAGCAATGTCGAGGGTTTTGCCGTTTTATCAACGTAAGTCTTGGCCTTGAACTGCAAATATGCCGCGCGAATCGCCTGGGCCAATAAGAGGGTCATGGGGATGATGCCCAAAACGATCAGTCCCTCCAGAAGCAAGAACCACCATTTCTGAGTCTCCGGCTTCTTGAAAAAATCGAGAGGGTTCTTCGGTTGTGTGGTCTCCTTCTTGTCACCCGGGGTTTTGCCCGGCCCGCTAGTACCGGTGGTTGCAGTCCCGGTGCCATTTTTCGTCCCGTTCGGCAAGGGTATTGAGCTGGAGGAGCCCGGCTTGGCGGTACCGCTGCTGTTGCCTGCCCCCGGTACAGAGGCAGCCGGCCCGGTCGGCCGTGGGGGATTGAATGCCGCCTGCAATGCTCCGAACGAGCGCGAAAGATTGCCCATGAATGAGGTATCTTCTTCAGGTGGTGTCGGCAAAACGCCGGTTGGCGTGGCATCGAACGGCACCCAGCCGTATTTGGGAATGAACACCTCAGCCCAGGCATGACCGTGCTTGCCGTGCACCTCGCGCAAACCGCTGACGCCGTTGTAGTCACCAGGTGCGAAACCGCCGATCACTCTGGCCGGTATGCCGACCTCGCGGCACATGATTGCAAATGCAGAGGCGAACGGCCCGCATGCCCCTTCTTTTCTGTCGCCAAAGAGGAAATAGTCGACCAGGTCCTGCTTGCCGTCAGGTGGAGCATCATTGCCTTCGTTTGAGTATTTGTAGTTGGAGCGCAAGAATTTGCAAATCCGCTCGCTCTTGACGAAGCAGTTGCCATCGGTGCCCGCGACGTTATTGGCCAACTCTTTCACTTCCGCAGGCACGGTTTTTGGCACCACCAGACAAGCCGGATAGTCCTTCGCTGCCCGTGCTTGCGCTGTCGGGTCATCGATCGCATTGCGCATCGTGTCGAGACTGTAGTTAGGCACTACTGAATAAACACGGTAGGTTAACCCTGGTTTTAGCACTCCATTGGTGCGGACAACGCCGTTGTCATCGACAATCACTGGATCAATGGGAAAGTCGATTTTCTGCGGCAAAGTGGCTGCGAAGATGACATGTCCCATCGGATTTCTGATCGTGATCTCTTGAATCACGGCGGTCGAGTGCAAATCTGGCGGCAGAAACAGAGAGGGTACACCCCCCAGTTCCTGATACAGACCGCCGCTGAGTTTGCGGCATTTTGACAGCGTTCCCGGCTTTCCTGCCGTCCAGGTCTTGCCGTTGTATGTATCGAAGACCAACCGCCGGTAGTAAAAATCGCCGGGCGCGTTTACTTCGAAGAGCAACTGATCGTCGTACTTGCTAGCCTCCTTGTCGCGCATGAGCATCTCATTCTCCGGTGGACCCGGATCTTGGGTCGACTTGGAATCTGGTGAGGCCGCTCCCGATTTGACTGCCTTGCCGTCTTTGCCGCCCTCATTTTCCAACGGCATTGCTGAAGGTATGCCGGCTTTGGATTCTCTGCTCGGCGCATGGGTGTCCATAACCGTGCTTTTTGCGCCCGTGTCCATGACACCATTGCCGGTGCCAGAACCCGTGCTGTAACCATTGCCGTTGCCATGTCCGGATCCTGACGAGCCGCCCGGGTTGCTGCCCGATGAAGCGGTTGAAGGGGTGGACGAGACGGTGCCAAATGGGTGAGATATTTTGTCGGCCAACATATCAAAGACGGAGTTGACCCGGGGCAAACAGAGGAAGAAGAACAAGCCCAACAATGGAATAGCGCTGATGGGCAGGAGTGCATATCCGGCCGCCTCTCGATGCATCGTCATGCGCGAAGGGCTTGACGGTTCGCTGGGCGTGTAGCGCCCATACGAGCGGGTGCGCGAACTGCTGTCAAGGTAGAACAGCGTTGCTGCCAGACATATATAGAGGAAAATCAGAATGCCGGCCGTCAGATCCCTTCCCATGACCAGAGTGCATGCCAGCAGTCCGAAACCGATCAGGCAGTTGGTATTGAGATCGACCCGGCTCCTCAGATCAAACGTGTGCAGGGCGGTTAAACCGGTGAGCACATGAATGAAGGGAATCAAGACCTCGAGCCGAACATTGTTGAACTGCAACCACATTTCGCTGGCGAACATGCCCAAAACGACGATCAAGCCGATCACGGTGAACAGCGTGTTGAGCAGATTTCGACTGTTTCTCTGGTGATAGGAAATGTAGCTGCCGGCCATGGTCAACCATAGATAAATGAACACGGCGATCGGCTGGCAATGAGTGTAGGCGCAGGCTGTACCGACGGTGATCAGCGCCATCAAGCCGCAAACTACACGCAGCGCGATGGAATTCTCCGGCTGATCCTGTGTGAGCGCCGCTTTTACTGCCGGTGGTTTTTCCATGGTACTCACAAGCGTGCTACATCCTCAATTCTTTCTATCTGTGAGATAACGCGGCCGGTGGACTTCTTGCCGGTACGGCGGTTGACTATACCCAGCTCGTGAACCGGCATATGCACGTCGGCAGTGGATGTCGGTATTGCCGGAGCCTCCGCGGTGCCGGCATCGTGAGTTCTCGGGATAACCGCCAGCTCGACCTTGTAAAGCAAGGATTCGTCTTCATTGACATCGGCGGCCGGATCGAATTGACCGGACGGACGGACCGTCATCAGTGCCGTGCGAGAACCTTCGCGCAAATCAACCTGCTGGAATTCGGGTCGCTCATCCTCGATTGTCATCACCCGAGCCAACAAGTGTGATGAGCGCGCCAGACCCGAAGGCAAAGCAGGCAGATCGGCTAAGAACGACGGCAAAAACGCCGGGTCGATGTCCAAATTTGGGATCAAAAAGAGTTCGGGCGCGCCGCCCAGTTTAAAACCCAATTGCAGCAATGAGTACGTGACGGAAACTGCCAGCTCGAACTGATCGACGCTGCGCCAGGGCGTTGTTAGATTGAGCAACAGGTCGAACCCGGGCAAGCCTTCTGCCTCGAACTCGCGCACCAAGAGACGTCCTGTCCGCGCGCTCGACGGCCAGTGGATCAGGCGAATGCTGTCACCATGTACGAACTCACGCAGTCCGCGCACCGACGATGAAACAGCATTCGTCGGCCGGCGGTTAGACAAAAGTCCCATGGGAGAATCTGTCGAGGCTCTTATGCGATAGAGGAAGTTTCCCTCCACCTGCTCCATCGGTGGATAAACCGTCACCATCGGCTTGGCACCCTCGCTTTTCGGATCGAGCAAGTTCTTATTCGATTCGAACTTTCTGCACCACCATGCCAGACCAAAGGGGAAGCATGAATAAAGCTCAATCGATTCCAGCTGATAGAGTCCGCGTTGCAACGGCGCTGTTGCGGCAAACACCCAGGCTTCATGGCCGACGTGCTCGACGATCATCGGCCGAACCACGCTGCTGCGTCCTAAATGGCTGAGCAGGTTGGCTCGAATCAAAAGCCATTTGACCGGCAGTATGCGGGAGAGAGGGCCGTAGCTCCACTTGCGCGCCAACGTTACCTTGATCAGCACGCTTTCTGAATTGACGGCGCTATTTGGAATCGAGCAGGCGGTGCGGACATCGAGCACTTGAAACAGAGGCAGGAAAAATCCGAGAAACAGAGCGGCGACCGTGCCCCCGGTAAGAAGATAGAACCATTGATTGTCTGTCTCTCCGGCGAATATATAGAGGATTGGTACGAGCGCGGCAACGATGAAGGCGCGCAGCTCCAAGAACACGCTCAGACTGGTGTGCTTGTCCTCGCGTAAAGTCAGGCGTAAACCTTTAACTGCCCAGGCGTCGTGCTCATCGTCATGGAGAGTGGCGATTTTAGACAGGAACTGGGACTTGTTCAAGAACTCTTTCAATAAGCTCGGCATGGCTAACCCGGTTGTCTCTGATCTTCGGAATGATGCGATGCCCGAGAACATAGGGCCCGAGCAGTTTTACGTCTTCAGGTTTGACAAAGTTGCGACCATCAATGAAAGCGGCCGCCTGAGCGGCGCGCATCAACAACTGGCTGCCCCGGGGGCTGACGCCCAATACGATTGCCGGATGCTTGCGAGTGGCCTGCACGATATGCACGATGTAGCGTTTGATGGAGGGATCGACGTATACGCTTCTAATCGCCTGGCGGGCGGCGATCACATCTTCTTCAGTCAGCACCGGTTCGGCAGTGAACGCTCCTTCGTCGAGAGTTTTGTCGAGAATTTCAATCTCTTGCTCGACCCTTGGATAGCCAAGTGACAAAGAGAGCATGAAGCGGTCAAGCTGGGCTTCCGGCAGGGGAAAGGTGCCGTGATATTCGATCGGGTTTTCGGTGGCAATGACGAAAAAGAGTTCGGGTAATTTGCGAGTGGCACCATCTGTGGTGACTTGATTTTCTTCCATCGCTTCCAGAAGACTTGATTGCGTGCGAGGTGTCGCCCGGTTAATTTCGTCGGCGAGCAGGATGTTCGTGAAAATCGGGCCGGGGATAAATTTGAATGTTCCTTCTTTCGATTCGAAAATGCTGACGCCGCAAATGTCTGAAGGAAGAAGGTCGGGCGTGCACTGAATCCGCTTGAAATCTGATTGGACCGAACCGGCCAGCGATTTAGCCAGAAGCGTTTTGCCGACGCCCGGTACGTCTTCGATCAAAACGTGTCCGCCGGAAAGAAAAGCAATGACGGCCAGGCGCACCGCTTGTGATTGTCCGACCAGGACGGCGTTGATGTTCTTCAGCAACAACTGGGCTTTGGCGCTCAGCTCGGCCACGGCTAATCCTGCGCTTTTAGCCTCAGCCGGGGATTCTGCCTGTTTCACTTCGACTTCCTTTCTTTTGCGCGCTACTCAGCTTCGTCCCACGCTTCGTTGCGCTTGTCGTTTGGTCGGTACGGCTGGCCGCCGCTCTGATCGTGCGTCTAGCCAGTGACGACAGGGCACAGGACGGTTATGCCCGGCTCTTTTAACTTTTAGACATAATGCGCGACTGGCTCTAATGTTGCAACCTTTGCGAGTTTTTCCACAGGAATCGTGAACAAGCAGCAAAGGCAAGGCGGCGAGGAGCCGTCGCAGCCGAAGCGGAGGAACGAGCGGAGGAGGCGAGGGACGAAGCCGACGGAGCGATTACAAGGAATTGCGCTTGTAAACCGGACAGCCTGTGCCGTTCGGCGTAACATTGGTAGACTGGCAGGCGAAACTTCGACTGTTGGCAATCGCCCTGACTGGTCGAAGCCCACCAGTCAAGATGCAGCCGAATAAGGAAACCAACCATGGCACCGCTGACATTTCAACAGTCGATTCACGCCCTGAACGAGTTTTGGGACAACCAAGGTTGCATAGTCATGCAGGCTTACGATGTCGAGAAAGGCGCTTCGACCATGAGTCCGGGCACGTTCTTGCGCGTTTTGGGACCTGAGCCCTGGCGCATGGCCGTCACCGATCCGTGCCGCCGACCGACCGACGGGCGCTACGGTGAGAATCCCAACCGCATGCAGCACTATTACCAGTATCAAGTCATTCTCAAGCCCTCGCCCGACGACGTTCAGGATGTTTACCTGCGCAGTCTGCAAGTTTTGGGCATCAATCCACTCGAGCATGACATTCGCTTTGTCGAAGACAACTGGGAATCGCCGACTCTGGGCGCCTGGGGCGTGGGCTGGGAAGTCTGGCTTGACGGGCTGGAGATCACGCAATTCACCTATTTCCAGCAAGCAGGTGGACTCGATGTTCGCCCGGTCGCCGCTGAGATCACTTACGGTTTGGAACGCCTGTCGATGTATCTGCAAAATGTCGAAAACGTCTACGCTTTGAAGTGGAACGATAAAGTCACTTACGGTGAGCTTTTCCACAAGAACGAGCAGGAGCAGTCGGAATACAATTTCAATCAAAGCAACCCCAAAATGCTGACCATGATGTTTGAAAATCACGAGCAGGAAGCGGCACGGCTGCTGGAAAAGCAATTGATCATGCCCGCCTACGAGCAGGTCTTGAAGTGCTCGCACACCTTCAATCTGCTTGACGCGCGGGGCGTTTTAGGGCGCGATGAGCGCATGGCGAACATTCTAAGGCTGAGAAAGCTTTCTGAGCGCATTGCCAGAGCTTATTTGATGCAGAGAATTGAGATGGCATTCCCGCTTCTGCCCGAAGCCGATCGAGAAGAAACTGTTCGCATATATCGAGAGCGATATGGACTGGTGGAAGCGTAGCTCGGCAGAGTACGCGCGCAAAACGCATATCCCGTGCATATTCGGACGGCTGAGAACGACTATCCAAGCGACTTTTAGTGAAACGAGTTGTAACGTTTGTCTCGGCAGAGCGTCAAAGCTCAACTATTGAAAACCAGCCTCCACGCGATAAAAGAGCCTTTTTGCGTTTGTCAATACTGTTAATCAGTTTCTTTTATGGGTATAAAAGGGGAGTGGTCATTTACTACTTATCAGGGATCCGGCTTGCATGATCGAACTGAATTGCTTAGCCAAACGACTTAGGGCATCGGCAGCTTTATTCGGCATTTTGACTGTAATAACCGGAGCGACTCTGCCGCTATCGTGCCCAAGCGCCGACGCGCTTGGCGTTTTGGCCACGCCGGTCGTGCACCTCGTGCCGCATCCGCGGATCTTGCGACCATCGCTCAAGTATTCACCGCGCCGGACAGTTTCCCTCACGCGCCAAGGTAAGCCGGCATCCGGTCGCTCAAGCAAAGTGCGCCCACAAATGAACACCGGCGCAGGCAAACAGGCTAAAGCTAAAGCGAAAGCGAAAGCTAAACCGGCGGCGCCGGCCAAACCGCTGCAACCGCAGGCTTTTTCCGACAAGATGTCCTCTGAGGTCCTCGCACCGGGGGTGGTGCACAAGTTTTTCCGCGGCCCGCTTTCAATCAACCTGCTCGACATCGATATGCTCAGAGCCCCGGTCAAGGTGCAGCCGTCGTTAGCCGGCAACTCTTTCGATCGCTTGAAAGACGTGGCCGACCATGCCAAGCAAAGCAAAGCTATTGCCGCCGTTAATGCCAACTATTTCAAGAGAAACGGCACGCCATTAGGCACGTTGATCATCGATGGCGAATGGGTGGCTGGTCCCCTGTATGACCGCGTCTCCATGGGCATCACGCGTCAGGGCATCGTGCGCATCGATCGCGTCAGTTTGGGCGGGCGCCTGACCACGAACAATCCTGAATTGCCGGAAACATGGGTGAATAACATCAACCAGCCGCACCGCAGCGGCTGTCACCTCTTCGCCTATACGCACCGCTGGGGCAGCTTCGTGCGCATGCCTTACGAAGCATGTCTTGTCGCTGTAGATGCGCAGGGCACTGTCGTCGACAAATCGGCGAAGGACATGGGCATTCCATGGGGCGGTTACGTTCTGTGCGATGCTAAAAATGCGCCGATCGCCAAATTGCAGCGTGGCGACAAAGTCGATCTGTCCTGGCGCACGAGCCCTTCCTGGGATGACGTGGCTGAGGCGGTATCGGGCGGACCAATGCTAATCAAAGACGGCAAGTTGTATGTTGATTTGAAAGACGAAAAGTTTCGCAAAGGCTGGTCAGGCAGTCAGATCAAAGCCCGCACCGTCGCTGGTGTCACCGCCAACAACCATCTTCTGCTCGCCACCATCGAAGGGCCGCACACTCTCTGGGATATCGCTAAGTTCCTCTACAAGCTTGGCGCCGTCGACGCCATGAATTTGGACGGCGGTGGTTCGACCACGATGGTAGTCGATGGCAAGACGGTGACGCGCAACGCCAATGCCGCTCAGCGTCGTGTGGCCTCATCGCTTGTCGTGCTCGACATGCGCAAGATGCCCAATCTCGCTCACGCTTATAGTCATGAAAACAGGGTCCTCCCCGAAGATGTAAGACCTTCTGATTCAATCACCGCTTCACTTGACACCGATCCACCGGCCGAGCCGGAAAAAGACGTTCAGACTGCCACCACCACGACAGTGGTGCCGCCCGCCGCCACAGCCGAGCAACAAAGCGTGAAAGCGCCCGCGGTGCCTTCGCTGCACGTGCAAGAATACGCTCCGGCACCAGTTGTCGGTAGTTCTGGTCATGTAAAGAAAAGCCGGCACTTTTTTGGTCTAGTCGGCAGGCATTAGTTTGTCGACTTGGGTCAAAGAGCCAACTCTGCGACGACTATTCGTTCTCCAAGTGGCTTGATTCATTATTCGCTATCAAAATCGCCGATTTTCATAGTAAATAGTGGATATTTTCAGAAAAATATTCATTATTTGGAATATTCGAAGTTGGCGCCCTGGCTTCGGTCTTGATCCTTGGTGCTGCTGAGTTTTTTCAAGGGAATTAGTTATAGAATTGTGCTTGCTTATAAGTGGAAGCGCTGGTGATAGCTAATGGCTGACAAATTCGCAGTTGGCGTGGATTTCGGTGGAACAAAAATCGCTGCCGGGGTCGTCAATTTAGAAACGGGACGGCTGGTCGGAACGTCGAAGAAAAAAACGCGACAAGTACATGAACAAGACGATGTCGTCAAGCGCATTATCTCAGTAGTCGATGAATCTCTTGGTGACGCCGGTGTTGATGCCAAGAAACTTCAAGGCGTCGGCATCGGCGCAGCCGGCATGGTCAATCGGCAGAAGGGTATTCTTCTGGCGGCGGTGAACATCGGCGCTAATGACTTGCCCCTTGCTGAGCCAATTTCCAAACACTACGGCACGCCCTGCAAACTCGGCAACGACGTCGAAGTTGCTACTCTGGGAGAGCTTCATTTCGGGGCCGGGCGAGGCTGCGATAATTTCGTCTGCATCTTTGTCGGCACCGGCATTGGTTCTGGTATCGTGCGTGATGGCAAGATTATTCGTGGGGCCACAGGAACCGCCGGTGAAATCGGGCACATGGTGTTATTTCCCGACGGACGCCAGTGCGGCTGTGGTTCGTTCGGCTGTCTGGAAGCTTACGCATCACGTACGGCGGTGGCCAAAACGATTCTGGTTGATTTGAACCGCGGACTGGACACGGTCCTGCGCGACAAAGTCGACATGACCAAAGGCATACTGCGCTCCAAGGTGTTGGCCAATGCCGTTACCAGCGGCGATCTCGTGGCTAAAACTGCTATTGAGGAATGTGCTCGATTCATGGGCATGGGGCTGGCGAGCGTGATCAATTTCTACAATCCGCAAAGAATCATCATGGGCGGAGGATTGATCGAAGCAGTCGAGCTCTACTTCCATCTCGCGGCTCAGGAAGCCAGAAGACGAGCTCTGAAAATTCCCGCGAAAAAGATCGAAATAGTCAAGGCAGAGTTGGGAGATTTTTCAGGCATCGTCGGAGCAGCAATGCTGATGCGTGACGGCGCAGGCTAAGAAGGCAATGAAAATCCTGGCGATCAACGCTGGTTCCAGTTCAGTTAAAAGCAGCTTGTTTGATTTGAGCGACCGGACAAAGGTCGAAGCAGATCCGCCTGTGTGGGAAGCCAATCTCGATGTCAAACACGGACAGCTTCAAATTGCAGCCGGTGAACGTAAATTCGATCGATCCCTGCGCCAAGACGAAAAGGACGATCCCTTTACCGGAATGCTGGCCGGATTGTGGCAAGGTGAAGCTGCGGTCTTGTCCGGACCGCAAGAGGTGCGCGCCGTTGGGCACCGGATCGTTCACGGCGGTCCCGATTTCTCTCAAAGCGTTATTGTCGACCAGCGTGTCAAAGATGGCATTCGCGACTTATTCGAGTTTGCGCCATTGCACAACCCCGCCAATCTGCGCGGCATTCAATCGGCGGAAGAGATTTTCGGACCAACGGTGCCGCAGATTGCTGTATTCGATACCGGCTTTCACCACAACTTGCCGCCCGAGGCCGCCACATACGCCTTGCCTTTCGAGCTCTGCCGGCGATACCACATTCGGCGCTACGGCTTTCACGGAATCAGCCACCAGTACTGTGCGAACCGCGCCGCTCGTATGCTCGGGAGAGACGCGGCCAACTGCAAAGTGATCGTCTGCCATTTGGGTAATGGTTGTTCCCTTTGCGCTGTTCGCAATGGCACCAGTTGCGATACCACAATGGGATTCACGCCGCTCGACGGACTGGTGATGGGAACTCGCTCCGGCGCGATCGATCCGGGCATCCTCGTCTACCTGATGGAAAAGGAGGCGCCCACCCACGATCAGTTGGACGACTTGTTAGACAGAAAGTCAGGGCTGCTGGGAGTCTCCGGAGCCACTTCCGACATGCGCGAGATTATCGATGCGCGACAAAATGGCGACGAGCGAGCCTCCCTGGCTTTTGATGTGTTTGTCCACAGCTTGAGCGGTTACATCGGCAGCATGTTGGCACGGTTGAATGGGGCTGACGCGCTTGTATTCACCGGTGGCATTGGCGAGCGTGCCTCGGCGGTCAGGTCGGCGGCGTGCCAGTCGTTCGCATTCGCCGGAATCGAGCTAGACGAGGCAAAGAACAACTCATGCATAGATGATGCGAATATCTCCACCGCAAAATCCAAAATCTCCGTTCTCGTTATCCACACTCGGGAAAACTGGGCTATCGCCAAAGAAGCCCAACGCCTGATTTGAGAAGTATGCAAAAGGAGCCAGGAGCCTGACCGTTCGTTCGTAGTATTCGTTGATCAAGGAAGTCAGATTCCGAGCAATTTGGCTTTTGCTGCCTTGAACTCGTCGTCACTGATAATGCCTGCGTCATGCAATTTGGCAAGACGCTCGAGTTCTTGGATCACATCAGTCTTCCCATGAGAGGTTTGACCAGGCTGCGCTCGATCCGCCGGACTGAACGTATTAAAGATAGCGGGTCCTACTTTCTTGCCTATCTTTGTGCCAAGGATTCCACCCACCAACGCACCAGTGAAGGTGCCAATAACTGGTATCGGCAGCAGTACCGTACCGACTTGCGCACCGGCTAGCACGCCGGCTCCGGCGCCCGCAATTCCGGCTGTCTTGTCGTTTTCATCTTTGACTTTGGCTGCTCTGTGTTGTTCGTCTGTCATTGCTCGGCACCCTCAAACTGTTGCTCTCCTACATTCAAACAGCAGCTCTCCCGCATCAGACTGCCGGCCAAACAGTTCGCCAACCGTTGGAGTCCGCTCGAACGCAACGAGTACCTCGCTGTTGAACCATCAAGTTCGGACAAACCGTTATCTACTCGACGATTTGAGATTACCGGTTGACGAAGTCGACTGAGCCGACAAAATCGTATTGGCCATATTGATTTTGTTTATTGACAAACATATTCAACCGATAGGTCCCTTTGTCCGGTAGCGGGCACTCAATCTGAGCTGTTTCGCTGTTAATGCCCGGGGTTCCATTACCGATCGCTTGTCCGTTCTGTTCCACGTCTGCCATGATCCACTCGTTATTCGGGTTTTTCACTATGACAGTTGCCTTTGAGTCAGCCTCGTTGCGTGCCCGTGTAGGAGCGACGAGCGTCAGTCCTGCCGCCTGGAAGCTCGGCCTCAGCATCGGTTGACGTAAAAACGCCCCCTGCGATAGCGGCTGGTCGAGGAGCTGCCAGGTTGAATCCTCGGGGAAATGATCCTCGATCATCACCTGGGGTGGAGGTAAGAGGTAGTCCGTCTTGTAGCACTTTGTGAATCCCTTCTCCCGGCTGACGTAACCGGCATCCCAGCATGCATCGATCAAGTACCATCGACCGCGAATGCGCGCCGCATTCCACGCGTGACCACTACCGGTGAGCTTGTCGCCGCTGGACGGATCGCGGGCATCGCCGCCGACCACTACAATTTTCTCGTTGATGGCCGCTGCCAGCGCAGACAGTAAGTTTGCGTAGCCTGCGCACACGCTTTTCCGCTTCTCGAATACTGATTGAGCATCTTGAGCGGGGTATTTACCGGCGAAGAAAGAATCACTGTCGTAGGCGATTCGGTCGGCGACGTAGTCGTGCAGCGCCTTAATGCGCAAGATCGGATCCCTTTCCTTCTTGGCGAGGTAGTGTGCCACGGATGCGATGCTGGTCTCCACTGAGGCAGGCATTGTGGCCACTGCGGGGTGCAAGGTTGCTCGCCATGGCCATTTCATGTCCGTGGCGGGGAGCTGCGCGGTTTCTTGTTCATGCTGGTGAGCAGTCTCAAGATCGTGTTGATGCTCTGCATCCGTCTTGCCCGGCTGCATTGCTTGTTGTTCGACAAGTTGCCTTGCCAATTCTTGCTCACTCTGAAACGTGGTTTCATTTTTGGTTTGGTGAGCGGTTCCAAGATCATCTTGGTGCGCTGCATCCACCTTGGCCGGCTGAACTGCTTCTTGTTTGACGAGTTGCTTTGCCAAGTCTTGCTCGCGCTGCTGCGCAGCTTCTTCCGCGCGTTGGCGCGCGTCTGCATCGATATACTTCTTGTACGGATTGTCCTTGGTGGCACGGTACAGCCATTCCAGACCACCAGCAGCCGTGAACAAAACGCGGCGCGCGCTGTCAGCGCGTGGATCCTTTACCTCGTCGAGCATCCAGTCTCCCCGCGTGGACAGTGCGACAAATGCCGTTTGTGGATAGATGCACAGCAGCACAGCCAGGAAAGCCAGCCCGACTGCGAAAGTCCGCAAGCCGAGCCGATCAACGGGCGTCAGAAAAGCTTTGGTTTGGGGCCGTCGGTGGGACCAAGCATAAAGTTCCCAGATGCCCGGGATGATCGGAAACAACAAGGCCCCGGCTGTCCACGCCATCCAGGTCGGTCCGCCCAGATATGCCGCCAGTGATGAAGCCAGCCAAAACCCAACCACTGGCGTTGCAAAAAATATAAGACTCAACAGAAGCCGGACCAGGAACCAGATGAACTTGGAGATCAAGCCAAACATTGTCAGCGCTCCTGAATTTGCACCGTTGCTCATGGTTCAAAGTTGACCATAGCTATCGAAGATTGACGATCTTCTCCTTTGTATTCCGTGGGCGAAACGTGCTGAAACACATGGACACCGAATCCATGCAAAAGGAGATTAACGGACCAAACGAAAAAATGACGCCAATAGAGTCGCCCACTTGGCTCTGATTGAACAATGAATTTAAGAAACCACTGTTATCATAGCTTTTGAATTGCTGCCGGAGCTTGACCTTAATGGAGAATTTGAATTGTCTGAGATGCAAGGGACATATGGAGCAGGGATTCGTGAGAAAGGCACTTTGAAAGTAAGCAAACTTCTGCCACCACATTTGGTTGCATACCATGTTGTTGCAGGTAGCCGAAGAATTTCATGACGTCCAATTAACTTTCACTGGGCCTGGCGGCTAGTTCGGAGTTTGTCGAAGCTGTATTTAATCTCTTTCCTTGCTCTTTCAGCTATGCTTGCCATCTTATTCTCGGGAGAATTTGATGTTCATTTTGCAGTTGTTGGGTTGGTTCGTCTTTTCCTGCATTTTGATGTCGTTTATCGAACATCAAGTGCATTGCCGCCTGATGCATCGTAGGAGCATCGAGCGATACAAGCGCACCTTCGAGGCGCACGCCATTGTGCACCATCAGTTTTACTTGAAAATCTTCAGCGATGAGCCTGTTGCTCCGGGTGAAGATAAAGAAATACGGTTGACTGTGCGAAAGGCGCCCATAAAAGCCCTTCCAGTCGCCATTCCCATCGCTTTCTTCTCCGTGCCCGGCGCGCTGATGTTCATGGCCGTCATGACTCTGCACCATTGGATATGGAATAAGATTCATCTGGAAATGCACAAACCCGAACAGCGTCCATTCTCGAAGTGGCCGGCATATAAATTCCTGGCTGAATATCATTGGATGCATCACAGATATCAAAACAAAAATTTCAATGTTGTGTTTCCGTTTGCTGACTACGTTCTCGGCACCTCCGCCAAAGGGAACGCGGCTGACTATGCCCTTATGCATGAACAGCTCTATCCAGCGCCAGTGAAGACAAAAGAATTCGCTCGCATCAAGTAGCTCGAAAAAGTCTATTCAGTCGAGTCAGCCTGCTTTTTCGCGAGTGCTATGCCGGTTGAAACTTACTGCCCTGGCGGGTTCCACGTCGGGCAAGTTCTGCCTCGATCTTTTTCATCACGCGTTCTTTACCAAAGCACCATTGAGGCGCAATAATTTCGTCTTCGCTGCCTTCGGCGACAAGGCGCATGATGATTTGATCCGGTGACAACAATTCCAGCGCGTCGGCAGCAAGACCGACGTATACATCTTCATCGAGAACCGGTAGGCTGCCTGACCGATAATCCTGTTCCATCGGCGTGCCTTTATAAATGCAGAGTTGGTGAATCTTCACGCCGATCACCTTGGTGGCTGCAACTAGTTTCACCGTTTCCATCATTTCTTCCGGCGTTTCGCCTGGCAGTCCGAACATGAGATGCGTGGCTAATCGTATGTTTCTTCTCGATGCTCGCTCGACGGCATCAAAAAATTCGGCGGCTGAATGTCCACGATTGATCAAAGCAAGAGTTCGATCAACAGCAGATTGCAAGCCGATCTCGAGCCAGAGAAACGTTTTGCGGTTGTATTCGGACAAGAGGTCGAGGATGTTGTCGTCGACGCAGTCTGGGCGTGTACCGATGCAGATACCGACCACATCCGGGTGATCGAGCGCGACGTCGTAAAGGCTTTTCAGAACAGCTTCCGGCGCGTAGGTGTTGGTGAACGCTTGAAAGTAGGCGAGAAATTTTTTTGCTTTGAAGCGGTGGCGGGCTCTCGAGATGCCTGTCTCCAGTTGTTGCTTGACGTTGAATCGGGCGTCGATGGTCGGCGCACCCGAACCGCGCTCATCGCAAAACGTGCAGCCGCCAAATGCTCGCTTGCCATCGCGATTTGGGCAGGTGAATCCAGCGTCGATTGGAACTCTTGCCACCCGGGTGCCGAACGTCGCCCTCAAATAGCTGTTGAAGCTATTGTATGGAAGAGTCTGTGAGTGAATATTTATTGCGTCGGCAGTTGTTGCCATAACTCCTCATGCAGCCGGGTGCCGGCTCTCGCCCAAGGACCTGCCGCACCATACTACTACGTGTTGCCAGTAATTGCGTGATTAGTCACCGCGTGTTGACACTGTTGATCGTGGTTTGTTATTCTGGCTCACCGTTGCCGAGCGCGTCTTAGCCTTGCCCCCATCGTCTAGAGGCCTAGGACACCTCCCTTTCACGGAGGTAACGGGGATTCGAATTCCCCTGGGGGTAGATTTTCCACTTTGTCCGGGCGTTGCGGTTGCGCGCCCGGCTTTGGTGCGCCGGTACGACTGGTCTTGCTGTAACTGGGCATAACGCAAGAAGAGCCATGGCGCCGTCTTCGGCCGGAGATGAACATGGATGCGAATCCCAGACCTATAAAAATAGGTGAGCTGCTCGTTCGCGTGGGCAGCCTGAAGCCGGAAGAACTCGAGCATGCCATCGGATTAGCTGGAGAAACCGGACTGCCGATCGGACGAGTTTTGATCATGTCCGGTTATTTGACCGATCATGAGCTGCAGTCGGCTGTCCAGGCGCAGTCTTTGATCAAGGACAAAATCATCGACCTGGAGCTGGCGCTTAAGGCTCTGGCAATTGTCGGTGAAAAGAGCGTTTCTCTCGAGGAGGCACTGACGTCGCTCGGATGGATTGCTGCTCGACCGCACACCAGCGCCAAATTGGGAGAGTTGCTTCTGGAAGCTGAGTTGATTAGCGAAGCACAACTGAGCGAATCTTTGCGGACGAGCCATGAAACTGGCTTGCCGTTGGGGCGCATTCTCGTTTTGACGCAGGCCGTTTCCGACGAGCTGCTGTCAGCGGCTTTAACCGCGCAGGTGCTGGTGCGTGACGGCAAGATCGCGCGCGAGCATGCCATTCAGGGATTGAAATCGGCCAAGCGCCGCCGGGTGACGATCGAAGTTTCCCTCATGGATCATGGCTTCTACCGTCCGCCTTTCCGGCAGACCGTCAAACTGGGCGAGCTCTTCGTTCTTTCCGGTCTGGTCAACGAAGGTGATCTGATGAATGCTCTGGAATTGGGTTTGTTGCGCGAGTTGCCCATCGGGCAAGTGCTCGTGCAATCCGGCTTCGTCAGCAAAGAGACACTGAACGCCGCGCTCAAATTTCAAGGCATGGTGGCCAATGGAACGCTCAATGCCCTCCAAGCATCAGAGGCACTGCGGCAGGTGGCAACGCATGAGATCAGCATTGCCCAAGCCGTTGCCGAGCTTGGCTTGCTCAAGCCTGAACCCAACGATGCAATCAGATTGAGTGACATTTTGAAAGCGGCAGGTGTAATCAATGACGACGACATCAGACGCGCGGTTGAAATGAGTTGGAAAAATTCGGCGCTGATCGGCAAGATGCTCTTAGTCACCGGCATGATCGATGAGGCGATGTTGCATGCATCGTTGCGTTGTCAGTTCTTGTTGCGAGAGGGATTTCTCAATATGGAACAGGCGATCGTCGCTCTCAGCCACTGTCAGCGCAATCGAGTCAGCTTCGACGATGCCCTGCAAGAGCTGGGTTGGACGATCAACACGCGCATGATTTATGAAAACGCATGACGAACGAATTAGCCACCCACGTGAGGTGCCCGACGCATCGGCGCTGAGCCACTTATATTTTCTGCCACTCGTCTGCAGAGACTAGGCGGCCGAGATGTCGTACATTGGTGGTTGCAACGATGACGTCATCACGCGGATTGAGATCAGCAAGTACCTGGGCTTGCGCGCATAAGACAACATCGCCATCGAGAGCGTGTTGATCTGCCAGCGGACGTCCTTCAGATCGTGATTTCGCCCACAGCTCCGCTGCTCGCCGCATAGTTACAGTATCAATAGGTATGTAACCCACTGCCGCACCGAGACCATTCAAGCGACTGATGGCATTCTTCGATCCGATCCTGATCAGCTCTCTTCGCAATTCGTAGTCTGCTATCTCCGGTACATACGGCTGATGTCCTTCGCTCATCAGCCTGTTGATCCATTTGAGCACCGGAGCGTTCACTATACCTTTCGGGTTGGTCGCAAGTCCCAATACAACCGTGTCCAAAAGCACCAGCTTACTCATGAGGGTAAAACTTTCTTTCCGACAGTCTGTCTTCGTCTAGCAGCTTTTTCAAGGTTTCCCACTCGCTCGTGTCATCATCGCGGTCATCGGTTTCCAACCAATGATTGATAAGCTTGAGAGCCTCTTCTACGTTCGGCCGCCTTATTTTGGAGAATGGCTGCTCTTCAGAATGTCTGCGCGATGTAGTCATGTTTCGACCAGGAATGTGACCAGAATAAGTTGAGTCCATTGTACCAAGACTGACTCTCGCGAACATAAGACGTCCGACCCGGGAGGCGCAATCCACGCGCAAGCTGCCCAAGCCGCTATGATCGTAACGGGCAACCATGGTGAGATATGCAAACCAAATCTAGCCGATTCCGAAAAGGTGATGTCGTCCTTGTGTCTTTCCGCTATACCACCGATGAAGGACAAACACAGACCAAATGGCGGCCAGCTGTCATCGTTTCCAACGATTACAACAATGCCAGGCTTGACGATGTATTGGTTGTTCCACTCACGAGCAACACCTCTCGAATGGAAACTGAGTCGCGAAGGGTGATTGTCGCAATGAACAGTCCCGAAGGACAGGAGGCTGGACTCAGGGTCGATTCTGTCATTGACTGCACTATCATTGCTACAATTCCGAAGACGCTCCTGGTGAACAAAATCGGTAAGTTTCCCGATGACGTGGTGAGACGTATCGATAAATGCATCAAACGAGGCATTGATCCGGACGATGGACTTTCCGGTGCCGGCGTTCCGCGCAAGCCGTGGCCATTGGATGATGACACGGGCATTGCGATGGAGCTGCCAGAGCCTCAGTCTGATGACCCTGCTGACTAGATTTTGACGAGGCGGACAAAGAAGGAAAACAAGCCGACAGTGGGAGTCAACTAACCGGAGGATTGAGAGTCCAATGAGCCATGAGACCTCAGCCCAGATGATTGAGAAAGACCTATTGCCAAACGATCTGCACAAACCGGGAGCGAGCGGCTGGTTCTTAACGAATGCGAGCTTTATCTCAGCCAAGCCAGACGGCTCCGCACAAGGTGTGCAACTTCATGGAATGAAGCCAACACCGAGAGCTTTGTCGTGTGCAACATTCAACGTCAGGCGTGTCCCCGTTCTTCGGGAACTGAAATTCTCTTGCATGCTGCGTGGTACACGGTTGGGACAGAAGCTGAAAATTAGTGCTTATGGATTTTTAGGCAAGCACGTAGTGTTCCAAAGAATTGAAGAGATACTGCTCCAAAACCACAATCAGCTTTCGTTCGTAACCACTTATGTCCTACCATCTACAGCTCGCGAATTTGGACTTCGCATCGATAACCTTTCGGCACAGCCTGCATTCATCACTGAGCCCGCGCTGATTCTGGGAGAAGAAGCGAAAGTCTATGGTACGGACAATGTCCATGGTATTAACCATTTTGTCACGCCCAACCCAAGTGCCACCAAGGTTATTTCAGCGACTTATAAGGCATGTGCGCGAGCACTGACGGAAGGCGAAGAAGGAACAATCACATTTCCAATACCTGGACCATACAGAAATCAAGTCCCTTTGACGTTTGAAATAGAAACCAAACCAAAGAGTGCCTTTATCGATTACAGCATACAAAGGAGGGATGACCAGGCAAATTGGACTGCTGCGGTGCGGGTAAAGCCGCCATACAAGGGGGTCGTTGTTACTTGGAAATCACTGGTTCTGATAAGCGGTGCAACGGACGTGACGCTGCCAGAAGCGACGCTACCAGAAACGAAACTGAGTGCACCATCTGAACAAGCGCAGTGGCTAGCAGCCACGAAATGTGTTCAAAGTGATTCCCCAGACATCATCGCAAAGGCAAGCGACTTGGCTGCCCAGTCGAATGATTTGGAGACTTACGTGCGGAAGGTAATTGAATTCACTAGCACAAATCAAGGTACGGGCGAGAAGTATTATTCATTAGACGCGCAGACGGCGCTAGAACGCGGTGGCTCCTGTACAAGCCGTGCGAATCTTGCTGCCGCACTGCTCAGGGCGCAGGGCATTCCAGCGCGCACAGTAGCCCACTTGCCAGCGTGGCATCAGGGACCGCTCTTTGAACATTGGTTAGTTGAGTACTGGCACTCTGGCGTCGGCTGGATCTGGGTAGAACCGACCTTAAATCGCTTCCTACCCGCGCCAAATGAGCTGGTGATCCTGGCAGTATCAAATCCAGACGATGAAGACTTGGCCGATGATCCGATTCATCTGCGCTATATTGCGCCGGGCGCTGCATACTTGTCTGGATGTGAACTCTCTAGTGAGTTGGAAATGGCTCGCATTATCCAGCGCGTAATTGGCCCAAATACCGCCATTGAGGAAGCGGTGATAAACGGAACACCAGCAGAGATGAATGCATTGTTTGAAGCTGCTAACAAGAACTTTTCGAGTATTGCTGCTCAATATAGAACGCGCGTCCAATCAAATGAAAGGATGCAAGCCTTGCTTTCTGCCGCGCAAAACGGCAGTGCAACGAAACTTCGCTCCTTACTCAGCGACTGTGTGTAACGAATAACGCGCAATCGCATCAGCTTCGACGATTCCCTGCAAAAGCTAGGTTGGACAATCAATACGTGCATGCTTTATGAAAACGCATGATGAGCCATTGAGGAACTGTTTTACACCGATAGAGAGCGGGCTCGTGTACTGTAAGTAAAATCAACTGTTAATCTGACCAATCTGCAGCAGTGAATCAGTCAGAATACAATCTCTTTCAGGGTTACATCACCAAGTGGCGCCAGCATGCTGGACCTTCTGATGAGGCACATATCGCTGACCTTGTCGGGTTTCTGTATGAAGACTTGGGGCTGGAACGACCGGAGATTGTTTTCTGTCGTGGTCAACTTCAGCATGCGATTTTCCCAACGATTGTGTTTCTTGTCCTGAAACATGGGCGCGCTCGAATGCAGAGATTCGCTTTCGAGCATGGAAGTTCAGAGTCGCCGAATGAGCGTGCCGTCTGGAATGCTCTGTTGAAGGAAGCATTGGATTGCCTTGTCTGGCGACGCGAGGCGCCGCTGGAGTCCGGACTTGGGGAGGTGTTGCAAGATAGTATCTATGCGTGGATCAAGAAAGCAGCGGCACTACATGCGGTGTCGGAGGCAGATAGGAAGAGCGGATCTCAGCGGCGTGAAGAATGGGAGAAAGAGTTTGAGCGGGAACTATTGGCTCGCTATCAGCGCATCGAACAAATCTTGCTTCACAGCTACATCGATCAACAGCATGTTTGGAGGGGCTTTGTGCGTGGACTGCCTGACGACATGTTGCCCGATTTAGAGAAGGCCGCTCACTTGCCTCTTACGGATCGCGCTTTTGCCATGAGAGGTCTCGTTGAGCAATGCAGCTGGATCGGTGGTTGGGATTGGTACACGCTTGCTGCTAATGACTTCGCCCGAGAGTGTCTCGACTGCAAGTTCAGCAAAGAAGCAAACAAACATTTGGATCACCTCGTCGGGATCGCAACCGGCGCCGCAGCATATTTGTTTTTCGAGCATTGCTGCTTTGTCTATCTGAAACCGCTCAAGCTATCTCTAGACGAAGGCGGACGACTCCATAACGGCAATGACGCGGCCGCCGAATTCGTTGATGGAACTCAGCTTTTCGCCTGGCACGGTATTGAGGTTGACGACCAGATCATCAAAAATCCACAAAACATCCGTATCAAGGATATCGACGATGAACCCAACATTGAGATGCGACGAATTTTGATTGACCGATACGGACTAGAAGAATACATTCGCGACAAAGGGGCACGTGTAGTGCACAGCGATCGGTATGGCCGGCTGTACAGGAAAGACATGCCGGGCGACGAACCGCTTGTGGTGGTGAGAGTAGAAAACTCGACGCGCGAACCAGACGGCAGCCGGAAGCATTACTTCCTGCGCGTCCCACCCCATATCACAAGAGCGAAAGAAGCCGTCGCATGGACTTTCGGTCTGGACTCTGCGCACTACTTGCCGAAAAAAGAAACATAGCTTTTGCTTCGAAGGTATAGACACAACTCTTGAGCGCTTATAACTTAGTTCTTCAAGGTTTTGCCAAGATCCTGCTTGCCATGTAGCACCCGCATGTGATGAGCCCGATTGAAAGTTATATTGATCAAGTCCGCTGCCGCGCTCTGCCAATTATGCGGTGGTTCCCCACGAGAGATGTCATTTAAGGTTTCGATCGAATGTAAATTCGACACTAATCGGATGTCCATCAGGTGGCATTGGTAGATCGGCATTTTGAATCGCTTTTAGCGCGACCTTATCGGCCAGTGCAAATCCAGATGATTGCTTTATTTGTAAGTTGGCGGGTTTTCCAAATTCATTTACCCCGAAAGTAACAACTACATTTCGCACTTCTTCTTTGGAAATGACCGGTCGACCACCCGGAACGGGAAAAGCCGGGGGAAACCAGGCTCTCTTGATCCTTGAGCTGAGCAGCCTCATATAGTCGCCGCGTGGCCTGGAATCGATGCTGCTCATAATTACTGGTTGAGAAGAATTAGATGTCGGATTGGAATTATGGCCGTCCTTAGAAAACCCGAATTGCCTGACGCCAATTTTGGAAGCATTCGACTGCTCAGCAACTTTTATTTGACCTAACAGCGCGGTGGACAATTGTTCAATTTGTGCTTTGACGTCATTTTCTGTTGCTCCTGCTTGAACTTGTTGCTCAATCCGACTAAAAGCAGACTGATACGCTGACGTGCCAATTCCGTGGCCGGAAGCAGCGTGGATCATTTCTGCCAAGTGATGACGCTCGGCCTCCAGTGGTCCGGGGACGATGGAATCGGCTTTCTCAGACGCCATCGAAGAATCTGCCGCAATATTCATGTCTTTGGCAGCAACATATTCTTGTGAGTTATAGAACAACGATGCAGTTAGCAAACCTACTGCAAGAACAGGTTTTCGCCTCAATGCCGATCCTCGTGTGAAGTGATGTTCGAATTCGACACGGAGGATTATACTTGCCCCGCAACATTACGGACGGAATGGAAGACGTGAGACCCGCATTGTGTCACAACAACCCATACTCTTTGCTCTTGGTCACGGCGTCTACTAGCCGGTCATAGAGATTTGGATCCTCACCGACTTTCTTGAGCTTCGTTGACGATATTACGGTAGCTTCGGAAGGAATCGCCTTGAATTGTCCGCAGCTGCTCCAGCGCCCACTTGTAGGATTCTTGATGTGGTGCTTCAGATTCTCCGCCTCCTGATTGCGCTTGAGCGCATACAGAAGGTTGGCATAGTTGGTCATCAACGCACTAACGTCGGGGTGCTGCGGTCCTTGCGCACGAGTCCTTATTTCAAGCGCTCTTCTGTATAATGATTCCGCCTCTTCGTGCTTACCAATTGCATGGCAGAGCATCGCCAAGTTGTGGACCATCACGCCGACTTCGAAATGTCCGGGTCCCAGTATCCTTTCATAAATTTCGAGATTGAGCCGGCAGAGTGGCTCTGCCTGCGCGTGTTTGCCCTGGCGCCATAGGGATTCGAGCAAACATTCCAACGTTTGCGGCAGCCTTTCATCCCAGACCTTCGTTGATTGAACCAGATCGAGTGCCTGGCGGAAATAGCCTTCCGCCAAATGATCATCTCCTTGTGCCAGCGCTTGCTGTCCGGCCCAGAATAGCAAGGGCCATTCGTCGTTGACCTCAGGCACGGGCGCCTCCGCCATAGAGTTGGCGGGCGAGGCACCACTGGCTGCGATTGATACAGAATTCGCAGCAGTAAAATCACTCGCGCCGTCTGCGTGGACTGCACTTCCATTTTCACCGGCTTCAGACTGATCTTCCGGCCGGCGTTCCGGTGCCGTTAAGGACGGCGGCGCTCCGGATTCATTGGTTTGTGACGCCTCAACAGCATCCGGTATTTCAGTGCTCTGGGCAGTGGAACTCTGTGCAGCCACAATGGGAGCAGCCGAACTCGGCGCAGCGAGACTTGGTGAGGCAGAATTCTGTGCATCCTCCGTGAGGGGGCGACTGGGTTCACCTGCCGTCGCACTGGATTCAACAGGCATCGAAGCCACGGGCTCGACAACAGTTATTGAAGCAGCTGGAAGAACAGCTCTGTAAAACCCAGAGCGATTCCAGCGTCCGGATGCAACACTTTCGTTCTCCGACTTCAGAGTTTCCGCCTCGCCCTCTCGGTCTAAAGAGACAAGAAGAGTGGCATAGCCATTGACCAGCGCCATAACCTGAGGATGATGGGAACCATGTGTGTTCCTTTGAATAGCAATTGCTTTCTTGTACATCGGCTCGGCTTCATTCAGGCGATCGAGCCCGTGACAAATCGAGGCCACGTTGCTTGCCAGTATCCCGACATCGACGTGGTCCGGTCCCAATTTCGCTTCATAGAGGCTGAGCAGTTTAAGACAGTGGGGCAGGGCGGCTTCGGGCTTTCCCATGTTGAATAGCACTTCCGCCAGGTACTCCAGGCTCATGAGATACCTGGGATCTTGCTCTCCAAACGCCTCCGCCTCCTCTAAAGCATCTCGCCAGACCGCCTTTGCCGCCAGAAGGTTTCCCTCCTTGACGAGGGACTCGCCGGCCGTTCTGAGCTGGTTCCAGTCACTCATATCAGCACATCTTTTTTGAGTAGGGTCAATTGCATCCTCTCATAATTTGGTTCAGCACGGTAGTTCTTGATCAATTTGTAAGCGCTCCGTCGTCTCCCTCCGGTCGCCTTCTCAGCGCGTGTTTGGCTTCGGCTGTGACGGCTCCTCGCCGCGTTGCCTCGCTGACTTGCCTGATTAAAGGTACTACCGGTCAAGCACGGTTGCATGATCGCCCCGGCGGTGTCAAGTGGTCTATTGGGAGCAGACGTTACAGCGTCTTGAGGGTGGCTGCTTCGCGCTTGCGGAAAGCCACTGCTACTGCCTGTTTCTCCAGGTGTTGATCGATTAGTTTCTTGCCTTGCCTTGGCTCATTCTTGGTGAAGAACTCACGCGTGTCCTTGAGCAATTCTTCGGTCACGAGAGCGGTCATGCCTTCACACATCCGCGTAACCGAGGTATTGTCGAACATTTTCAGCAAGGTGGCCCAATTCTGTTTGACGAACTGCCACGCCAACTCACGCCCGGCGGTGTTTTGCATGACTGTGCGGATCAGATTCGGTCCACTCTGCGTGCGCACCTCGCCGTTGGTCGCTTTCTCCAGAGTGCGTGTCAACAGCTGTGGATCGCGAAATGCCGCCAGAGAATAAAGATAGCGATCTTCTTCCTGGGGGTTGCCGGCTTCTTTGAATTCTTTAAGGAAGACGTTGAAGCGCCGCTCATCTCCTGTCTGCGCCAGAATCGTCAAAATCGGCGAGGCCAGATCGGGACTGATTGAAGTGCGATCGTTCTTATATCTTTCATACAAACTTGCCGCTTGCGCTCGCACCTCCGCATCATCTCCAATGGTGCCGAGCGTGCCGACCAGCATACCGCGCAGTTGTCTGATCAACTCGTCTTCGTTTGACTGCGGCTCCCAGCCAAGGCGCTGCTGCGCCGGTGCCGCCACAGTCTGTACGAACTGGCTGAGTTGCTCCGGCACTCGCTTGCCGCCGTCGGCCGGCCCGAGCACCCGTTCGATGTACTGCATCGCGCCGATCAAGACCGACCACACATTTTTGTCCGTCTCTTCGCCAAACAACTTGGCCAATTCGACAAATTCGGCCAGCGGTTTCAGCCCGGCAAGAACCAGGGCCCATGCGTCATTCACTAAGTTGAAGCGCTCAATTGGCGCCAATGTGTTCAGATTTTTCTTGAGCGATTGCATTAGCTCGGGCGCATAACTGACCCGGTAGAATCCATGCCCACCCTCGTTTACCACGATCCAATCAGGTTTTGCTTCGAAGTCGATCGTTGTCGATGCTTCCGTCAGAAGCAATTTTTTGAAGACGACGTCGTCGCCGACCTTCGCTCTCACCATGATGGGAACAAGGAAAAGAGCTGATTTATCGCCATCTTGCGAATAGAGGAAACGTTGTTGCTCCAACTTGATTTCATTCTTGGTGGCACCGGGCGTGGCGGTAATCAATGGATGACCTTCTATGTAAATCCACGAATCCATCAGTTGCCGCACGGGTTGCTTGCATGATTCTTCAATGGCATCCCACAGATCCGTGGTTTCGCAATTGGAGTATTTGTGCTTGCTCAAATAAAGAATGATGCCGCGGCGAAACTGCTCGGCGCCTAAATATTGTTCCAACATGCGCAGAACAGACGCGCCCTTTTCGTACGTCAACACATCGAACATCGCTTGCGCTTCACCAGGATGCCGCACGGGAAACTCAATTGGTCGCGTCGCCTTCAGCCCGTCTACCGCAAATGCCGAGGCGCGCGAAGTGCCGAATGTTTCCCACCGCTTCCAATGCGGCTTCCATGCATCAACTGCCAGCATTTGCATAAACGTGGCAAATGCCTCGTTTAGCCAAATGCCATTCCACCAGCTCATTGTCGCCAGATCGCCGAACCACATGTGAGCGATTTCGTGCGCCACGACGTCTGCCACTCGTTCAAGCTCCGCATGAGAAGCCGTTTTCTCATCGACGAGCAAAGCCGTTTCCCTAAAAGTAACGGCGCCCAGATTTTCCATGGCACCAAAGGCGAAGTCTGGAATGGCGATCAAATCGAGCTTATCGCCCGGGTATTTGAGCCCGTAATAGGTATTGAAAAACGACAGAGCGTGAGCTGCTATGCCCTGAGCAAACTTCGCCAGGCCCAGTTTGCCTGGAGGGCAGACGATTCTGACCGGCGTTCCATCTACCATCTGAACATCAGTGCAATCAAACTCGCCGACGATGAAAGCGACCAGATAAGTCGACATCTTCATTGTGTCTTTGAAGCCAACTTCTTTCTTGCCCTTTTCCGGCAACAGCTTTTCGCCCCAGACCTGAGCGTTCGATATAGCGGTCAGACCTTGATCGACAATCAATGTGACACGAAAGATCGCTTTGAAGTCCGGCTCGTCCCAGCAAGGAAATGCCCGGCGGGCATCGGTGGCCTCGAACTGGGTGGTGGCGATGATTTTCTTGGCGCCATGCGCATCTTTATATGTGCTGCGGTAAAAGCCATGCAGCTTTTCATTCAAAATCCCCTTGAACTTGAGCTGCATCTTCCACGTTCCTGCCTCCAAGGGCGTTTTCAAATGAAGATGCACACGCTCGTTTTCCGGCTCGAGCTTGATTTCCGGCTTGACGGTCGCGCCTTTGCTGTTGGTCAGAAAAGCTTCGAAGACCTCCAAATCTAATGCGTTGAGCGAAATCTGCTTGACCGGCTCGGCCACAGTGATATGGATCACTTCTTCGCCGTCGAAGGTGAAATTGGTCAGATCGGGCTCAAGCCGAATCTCATATTTCTCGGGGACGACTGTCCGCGGCAGACGATAAGAAAGGATTTCCGGATCCATCAACGCCGTTTCCTTTGACATCAAAGCTTCTCACCCTCTCTTAACAGCTGGTAGCAAATAAATGAGAGAGAGGTTAGCATATTGGGCAATTGATTTCATTTTCTGGAGGCAGCGCTTGCTTAAGGCAAACGCAGGCCGGTACACACGTTGGGCATCGCTGGGCGGAGGAGGGACCGCACCAATCAGTGCAAATCAGCACCGGGAGCCGGTTGTGGTCTGACCATCAGGTCGAAACCACCGCCAAAGCCGAAAAGACAAGATCGCAGCCAGCGCCGCGAAGGCGCCATAAATCGCAATCTGAGCGCATCACGAAGAAGAGGAAGAGGTAATGGTAGACGTTCAATTCGCCAAG
>Ga0206819_10131_pt1 | contig 27499 bp, 23 predicted proteins | sample Alteio_BWOrgCont_87_FD_152855 | JGI IMG/M metagenome (GOLD analysis project Ga0206819, IMG submission 152855) | Enriched cells from forest soil in Barre Woods Harvard Forest LTER site, Petersham, Massachusetts, United States -... | ecosystem: Environmental > Terrestrial > Soil > Temperate forest >... | reverse complement strand
GAGGAATCGTGCTCAGTTTACAAGTAGTCCGCTTGGATGGGCAGCCGATGAGCTTTCTTACGGCTTTGGTGCGCGCTTTGGCGGCGATCTTTTCTGTTATGGTGCTCTGTCTGGGCTTCCTTTGGATCGGCTGGGATCGTGAAAAACAGGGCTGGCACGATAAAATTGCCGGCACGGTGGTTGTGCGCCTGCCGAGGGCCGTTTCGCTTGTGTGCTATTGACAGTGGCCTCACCGCGCATATTGGCGGATTTGCTCCTGCCACCAACGGGCCAGGGTGCCGCTGGGACGCAGCCAAGCCTGGCGATGAAGCCAGGGGAGCACTTCGGCATCGCTCAAGATAAGCAATTTTTCCTTGCGACTCAAATGCACCGGCCCTTCTGTCAACAACTTTTCGCACAAGGCGCGGACTTCCGGCCGGCCCGCACCGAGATCGGCCAGGGCCTTGGCGTAAGCGGGATTCTGCCGCTTCTCACGCAGCAGCGAAACGTGGATGGCGTTGACGTAAGGGTCGAGCACCGCATCGGCCAGACCCGAATCGGTGGGGCGGGGCGCGGTTTGCCCGGCCGCTTGCAAGGCTGCCATGCGCGCGCGCAAGGAAGCCAATTCCGGCGGAGGGGCGGTTTCTTCCGGCGTCACGAACAGCTCCAGGCGGCGCGCCTTTTCACCGAGGCCGGCCCGGCTGGTCCACACGCTCAACGGAACGCTCAACACCATGCCGGCCACGACCGGCGCAAACCACCAGAAGGCCGGATGATCCAGCCGCCAGATCGCCGTGCCCCAAAGCAAGCCGATGGCCGTGTGCCCCCAATGTTGCCGGATGGCGGAAAACCACGAGATGCCGTCGGCGACGCGTTGGGGCGGTCCCCAGTTTACACCAAAAAGCAGCAACGAGGCGGCGACGAATTGGGAATGCCAGAGCATTTGCAAAGGCGCGTGCAGCGTGGAAAAGGCCGTTTCTCCAATGGCTCCGCAGGTGGCGTGAATCATGCCGCCGAAGGCCTGTCGTCGCTGGTGGTCTCTCGCCAAATCCAGCAGGGCGAGCACTTTCGGCAGGAAGAGCATGACCATGCAAACCACGAAAATGAGCAGGGCGTGCTGGGTGGCGTTCATTTTGAAGAAGGGAGTCATTGAGCTGACCGTGATTCTGCTCAACCCGGTGTGCGCCTCATACCAAAGCATCCAGTTGAACGTGAGGAGAAAGAGTAGCCAGAAAGGGCTGGCCAGATAGCCGAGGATGCCCAAAGCGAAGTGCAGCCGGCTGACTCCGCGCAAGCCGCGCGCGCACATGACCATGGCGTGCTGCATGTTGCCCTGGCACCAACGGCGGTCGCGGCGGGCGTTCTCGATCATCGTCTGCGGCGCTTCTTCGTAGCTGCCTTCCAGGTCGTAAGCCAGCCAGACTTCCCAGTCGGCCTTGAGCAACAGCGCCGCTTCCACAAAATCGTGGCTGAGAATCTGGCCGCCGAATGGTTTGGCCCCGGGCAGTTGCGGCAGGTCGCAATGTTGCATGAACGGTTCGGTGCGGATGATGGCGTTGTGCCCCCAGTAATTGCCAAAAGCTTGCGTCCAGAAATTCAGGCCGGTGATGAAGATGGGCGCGTAAAGCCGGTTGGAGAATTGTTGCATGCGCCCAAAGAGAGAACCGGCGTTCACGAGCGCCGGCACCGTTTGAATCAGCCCCGCCTGCGGATGCGTCTCCATCAATTTGACAAGATCCACCAGCGTTTCGCCGCGCATGATGCTGTCGGCGTCGAAGACCACGAAATAGCGGTAGCGCGCGCCCCAGGTGCTGAGGAAATCCCGGATATTGCCGCTCTTTTTCCCTTCGTTGAGAATGCGCCGGCGATAATAAATGCGGCCCAACGCGTCCAACTCGCGCACCAAACCGAACCAGCGCCGCTCCTCCTCGACCCATTTGTCCGGCTCGGTGGAATCGCTCAGAATGTAGAAATCGAAGCGGTCCAGCAGGCCGGTTTTTTGCAGAGATTCGTAACTGGCGCGCAGGCCTTCGCAGACGCGGGCAACTTCTTCATTGTGGATGGGAAAAACCAGCGCCGTGCTGACGCCCTGGATGCTTTGGGAGCGATAATCTTTGAGCCGGGTGAGGCGCCGGTCCCCGGTCAGCCGCAGGACAAATCCGAAAACCCCGTGCATGCAGCCAATGGCAATGAGGAGCACCAGCACGGTGAACAGGCCCAGCAGAATGAAGCCCGAAAACGACCATCCCGTCCGCCCCAGCAAATCGGCGAAAAGCCACGAAGTCAAGCCCGTCAACAACACCGCGGAGGAATAGAACATGAAAACGCGCCAGCCGCGGCGGACCCTCATCATGGGCGCAAGGCCCGGCCCCACATCCGGGCCTGCAACAGAATCAGCAGTCGGCGGCGCGGAAGTCATGGATCAATGGTGAGTCACGTAGAACAGCAGGACCAGCAGCAGGCCAAATAAAGCCCAAGTGGCGGCCATTTTGAAATAGGGCAGGCGGCTCAATTGAGTCAGCGTCGTGATGGGGCCGAGGTCGAGCGGGCGCGGCGTCATGTTGGCCAATTGAAAATCCGGCCCTGCGCGCAGATAAGTTTCGCGCATTTTGGCCGCGAATTCTTCGGGCCACGGCCCGGGCCGCAGAAATTGCTCCTGCCATTTGCCCGGCATGTCGGCCAACAGCAAGGCCAGGCGTCCGCGAGTCGAGAGCATTTCCGCACCAGAGGGAGGCGACTGTAAAACCTGGGCGAACCATTCGTTGACCAGGCGATCCATCTCCTCCAGCGCCAGCTCCGTGGCCGAGCGCTGGGTTTCGCTTTCGGAGCGCAGCATGGCCCGCTCCAGCACCCGCGCGACCAATTGCCCCAGCAAGATCCGGTTGCGCACGCGCAAGGCGTGGAAATAGCTTTCGACCTTCGAGTAGGCCGCGTTCCAATCTTCCAAGGGGCATCCCGCCAGGCTTCCCGGAGCGTCACCGTGCGCCGTCGCGCTCATGGCGGACTCCAGCGATAGCTCCACGTCTCACTCATCATCCCGTCGCTTCTCTTGAGGGCGCACCGAAGGTCCACCGGCTCGTGATCCCCAGTCTTGGGCAACAAATTTATGAAAACCCGCCATGTGTTGTCGGTGTTGTTGCGGAAGACCTGCACCATTGAAATGGAGCCGTTCTCGCTGCAACTGGTGACGGCCTTCGGCAGATCGTCCTCCGTTTTAAGCATCGGCAAATCGAAATCCACGACAAACTGGTGTTGACGCTGGTCCCGCGGATCCAGCCCCAACCGTGTGGCCACCACCATGTTGGAAGAGAGGGGCAACACTTCGTTGGTGGAAATTGTCAACGCGGCTTCGCGGGTCCAGGAAAGCGTGTAGCCGAATTTGTAAGGCTGCAACGGGGCGGGTTTGCTGGCTGGATTCCAAAAAGCCACGATGTTGTCCATGCCCTCGTACTGCGTGCTCAATTCGACGACGTGGATTTGCCCATCGCCCCAGCTTTCCTTGGGGTCCACCCACACACTGGGAACGTCTTCATAAGCGTGAAACAGATCCTGGTAACAATCAAACTTGCGTTCCCGTTGCAACAGACCGAATCCTTTGATGTTCCGGGCCGGAATAGACTGGTGGCGCAATCCCGTGCCGTTCTCCAGAGGACGCCACACCCACTCGCCATTTTCCAGGTGCATCAGCAGGCCGTCGCTGTCGTGGACTTCCGGGCGGTAATCGTTGAACTTGCGCTCGGAATTCTTGCCGTACCAGAACATGCTGGTCAGCGGCGCGAGCCCGATGGTTTCCAGCGCCCGGCGTTGGGGATCGGCGGCCAGGATGTCCCGCTGATCGCGAAAATAAATCACCGCCTCCACTTGCGCCTTGGTCGTCGTGCCGGGCGTGATGAAAAACTCGTAAGCGCCGACGCAACTGACGCTGTCCAAAATTGCGTAAAGAAGCAAAGCGGGGTCTTTTCCCTGCGGCTTGCCGAGCCACCAATCGGTGAAGATGGGGAATTCCTCCGGCCGCCCCGATTCCCCGCAATCCAAGGCCAGGCCGCGGGCCGACATGCCATAAACCTGACCCTGTCCCAGCAGGCGGAAGTAACTCGCTCCTTGAAAAGCTCCCAACTCGTCCCATTTGTCCGGCGGGGTGAGCGCGGCATTCGTGCTCGCGACGAAGTTGGCCCATTTCATGTTGACCCGAAAGCCGGCATAGCCTGTGTTGGCCGGGATTTCCTCAGGGAGATGCAGATTGCGGTAATCAAAGAAGTCCGGCACGAACCGCACCGGCTGCACGTAGGTCGAGGAAAATTCGTTCAGATGCACCGGTTCCTGGTAAAGGTAGCCGAGATGGAAGAACTCGATGCGGAAAGGGAGTCCTTCTTGTTTCCAGAGCGCCTTGTCCTCGCGGAATTCGATTTGGCGGTAGTCGTCGTAAGTGAGTTTGCTAAGAAACTCAGGCAAATCGGCGCGGGGAGAACGGAAGGGTTTGTGGGCGCGCAGTTCGGCCCTCTTAGCCGCGTAGTCCAGGGTGACATGCGCGGCCTCCAGCCTCGGAAGAGCACAGGCTGGACGCACCACACAAAGGACCAGCGTTAAAATAAGGAGCCGCATCATCCCGTCCAAGAACCAGTAACAAAATCCCGGCAATTTGCAAGCTGGAGTCGGCCCAGAGCCAGGCAGCCCATCCAGTATAGGACGTTAGTGACGCCAGCGCCCCGGCACGCGATGAAAGCCGCCCCAGCCTCGTACCCACCCGCCATTCCAAACCCAGTCGCCATCCACCCAGACATAATCCGCTCCGGGTGTCGGCGGCGGCGTTTCGACCATCGGCGCCGGAGGTGGTGTCTGCACGGCGGCGGAATTGCTCTGCGGTTCGGGCACGGGCGTCGAGCCGCCGATTGAACCCGGCGAACTGATCATGAAATCAATCACTTGCTCGCTGACGCCTGAGTTTTTCAAATCAATGATGGCGTTCGCGGTCAAGTGATAAACTGTGTGCGAGTTGCGAATTTGGGCAATCAGGACATCGGGACCGAACCCGATTTTGGCCAGGGCTTTCACGTCATCCAGCGACAAAGGTTGCGCCATCTGGACTCGACGATACGTATCCGGGGCTTGCTGGCTCAATTTGGCCATCTGGTCGGCGCTGAGGGCGGGCGGAGGAGGGACGGCCTGCACTGGCGGAAGAGATGGAGACGGCGCGGATGGGCTCGCACAACCTGCCATCAAAAGTCCTGCGGCAGCGGCCAGTAAGGCAGGCGCTTTTATCTGGTTCATTAGATCATTCCGTCTGAAGTTCATAAGATTCCATTCGTTCAATTCCGTATGTTTGGGGAAGCCGTTCGTGGATCGTCATCTTCCTGAATTAGGTTACACAGCAATTCCGCGTGCGCAAATGCGAATTTCGCTACTAAATAGCCGCTTCTTTGGAGCCATAGCACAAGCGCATCCATATCAGCCAGAGTGAGGTGCAGAGCGCCAAGCCCGCGACCGCATGCCAAAGCGCCAAGCCGACGGAAAGGCCATACACCAATGGCCCGGTTATGTAGGCTTGGCGGATGCGCGCCAGCGTCGCGTCGGTCACTTCTGCTTTGACCAGCCGCCGCTTCCAGGTAATGGCGGCCAGCAACGCACCCCACGTCAGACTAATGCAGAAGAACGTCGCGCAATAAAAGGCGGCGGAGGCATTGGCCGCAGGCGTGCCCAAATGCCGCGCCAGCACAGTTGTCGGGAACGGCACGAACGTCACGGTAAGCAGCACGCCGCCATTGGTGTAAAGCAGCGGATAATCCACCTTCCGCACCAGTCCGATCAATTCATGATGATTGATCCACATGATGAGCACCACGGCAAAGCTGATGGAAAAGGCCACCAACGACGGCCACAACGCCCGCAATTCGCCCAAAAGCATGCCATTATTGATAGACTCGACCGGTTCAGGAATGTGAAATTCCAGCACCAGCAGCGTGAGGGCGATGCCAAAGACGCCATCGCTGAACGCTTCAAGTCGTTCCGTTCCTTTTTTCATAATTGGTTTGAATGCGTGCTCATGGCCGCCGAATGACTACACGAAAGGCAGCCCGTTCAAAATGAAAAAAGCCGGATCATAATTTGAAAAGGCTTGCTTGATCTGCCAGCCTTGGCGGCTCGAAATTCTCGCGCTGCTAATTGACGGCAGATGAGTTTTCAGCTATTTTGTTTACGAACGTGACGAATGTAAACAAACTATGCCATCCACCGTCGTGAGTTTGAGGGTGTCCGAAGCGCAGGCGAAACGCTTGCAGCGCAAGGCTCGCAGGCTCGGGCGCTCGCCCAGCGAGACCGGCGCGATACTCTTGGAGGAAAGCCTTCGCCGGGAGGAGTTTGCGTTCATTGATTTCCGCGATTCATCGGCCGGGCGGCAAGCCTGCCTTCAAGGATCAAGACTTTCGGTCTGGATGGTCGTCAAAATTGCCCGGAGCTACGCCGGCAGCGTGCCAAAGACCGCCGAGCATTTGAACAGGCCACCGCTGCAAATTCAGGCGGCGCTAAATTATGCGAAGGCGTTTCCTGAGGAAATCGAGAGCGCCATCCGGGACAACGATTCATATGATTTTACCAGGATTTCCCAGATGCTGCCGCAGGCCCGTGTGTTTGACGCATCCGCCGGGAAGACGCGCCAACAATAAGAATGCTTCGCCTGTTGCTAGACGAACCCCTCTCCCCGCGCATTGTGCGGCAATTCCGGGTAAAATGGCCCCAAGCGCAAATGGATTCGGTTTTGTTGTGGGAGGGCGGCTGGCTGGCTGGCGCGTCCGACGATGTTTTGCTTACGGAAGCCTATGCTCGCGGTTGGACGCTCGCAACGTATGATCAATCAACCATTGTCCCGTTGCTCAAAGATTGGGCGGAGCAAGGCATCGAGCATGGCGGAGTTGTATTCGTGGATGATCGCACTATCGCCCAAAACGACATCGGCCGGCTCGCGAGGAGTCTTGGTGCGCTGTGGATGGCGGAGAAAAACGCGGATTGGACGGACGTGGTTATCTATCTCACACGGCCTTAAGACGCCGCCTTAAATATGGATTTCCAAAAATGTCAGATTTCGTGATGGCTTCAGCAAATTTTTTCATTCAACATCCGACCCATGACAACGAACGCCACTAAAATCTTTGCTGGCCTCGTCAATCTAAGAATTCCGCTGTGCGCGATCGCAATGATTGTATGCGCGATCGCGTCGGCCCAGGATCAGCCCACGGACGTTGTAAAGCTCCAGATTGATTCGAAGGCGGTGTTAAGCCGCATTTCGCCCGATTTCATGGGCTTCGGTTACGAAACTTCCGCAGTGGCGCAATCGAATTTCTTCAGTCCGAAAAATGTCTCGATGATTCAACTTTACCGTAACTTGAGTTCGCACGGCCTGATTCGCATCGGGGGGATTATTTCAGATCATACCAAGTATGTGCCGGACGGCGAGCCGGTGGCGGAAACTCAGAAAGGAGTCACGATCATCAATCAGCATAATCTGGCGGATTTGGGCGGCTTTGCGCGGGCCGTGGGGTGGAAAGTCATGTGGGGGCTGAACCTTGGCACCGGCTCCAAAGAAGAAGCAGTCCAGCAAGCCTTGGCCGTGAACGCGGCGCTGGGTAGCTCTCTTCAATCCTTCCAGATTGGGAACGAAGTGGAAAATCTGCGCCACGGGTATGAAGCTTACCATGCAGATTACCTGGATTACAAATCGGGCATCCGGGCCGCGTTGCCGGGCGCGCCTTTTTCAGGGCCCGATTCGGTCGGGAATTTATCATACGTGACGAATTTTGCCGCCACAGAATCCCGCGATATGAAGCTCCTTACCATCCATTACTACCGTGGCGGCGCAGGCAACACCAACTCCACTCTCAAGAGGCTTTTGCAGCGCGACACGAATTGGGACAATCGGCTGGGGAAAGTGCGGCAGGCCGCTCACGAGAACCGTTTGGAGTATCGAGTCAACGAGGTTAATTCCTTCTCCGGCGGCGGAAAACCGGGTGTCAGTGATACGCTCGGGGCCGCTCTCTGGTGTTTGGATTATTTGTTCATTTTGGCCTCGTACGACTGTGAAGGGGTCAACATGGAGACTGACATCAACCAATTAGGATTTATCAGCCACTATTCTCCCATCGTACATGACGATGTTGGCCATTGCAGCGCCCGGCCCGAGTATTACGCCATGCTGGCATTCGCCTTGGCCGGAAAGGGAGAATTATTGAAACTGACCTTGGAAAAGACCGATTTTAACATTTCTGCCTATGCCACGCGGGACGCTGAGGGACTGCTTTGGCTGACGCTGGTCAACAAGGATTTTGCGCGTGATGCCTCTGTGGAAACGACGTTGCCTGAAGGGTATGCGAGCGCGGCAGCTTTCCGGTTGAGCGCGCCCTCGATGGAAAGCAAGAATCAGGTGACTCTCGCAGGCGCGGAAGTTTCCGCTGACGGCACATGGACGCCGGGGACTCCAGAAAAAGTTATGGCGACGAACGCGACCGTGCGTTTGCTGGTGCCACATGCAAGTGCCGTCTTGTTGCAACTTCGCCGCAACTGAACTCCATCGCCTTGTTACTTTAAAGCCACTTCAAAGTCAGCCTTCGCGCGGATGTCGTCCGAAGCGGCCCCAACCAGGATTTGGAACGGACCCGGATTCACCCGGAAGGCGTGGATGGTTTCGTCGTAAAAGGCCAGTTTTTCGCCGGGCATCGTCAGCGTGACTTTTCTTGTTTCGCCGGGCTTTAAATGGATTCTTTGAAATCCGCGCAGTTCTTCGGCGGGTCGCTTCACAACCGGTTTGACCTCGCGGATGTAAAGTTGCACGACCTCATCGCCCTCGCGCTGGCCGGAGTTGGTGATGTCAATGGTTGCCGTGATCTGGCCGTTCGTCGCAATGTGTTGGTCCGATAACGCCAGTTTGCCGTACTCAAACTTCGTGTAACTGAGGCCGTGGCCGAAGGCGAACAGCGGCTTGCCATCGAGGTACATGTAGGTGAACCCCTTCGTGACGTCGTATTCGTCCTGCGGCGGCACTTGGTTCTCGGACGCATAGACCGTCAATGGCAATCGGCCACCCGGGTTGTAGTCACCGAAAAGCACGTCCGCAATCGCCTCGCCGCCCTCTTCGCCATTCCACCAGGCTTCGAGAATGGCTTTGGCATGCTCCTTGACCCACGGGGTCGCCAGCGGGCCCGCGTTGAGCAGCACGACCACCGTTTTGGGATTGGCCGCGACTACCGCCTCGATCAATTCTTCCTGTCGGCCCGGCAACGCCAGGCTCGTCCGGTCACGCCCTTCGTTCTCAATGGCCAAAGTCGTCCCAACAAAAACAATGGCCGCATCTGCTTGACGGGCGGTTTCGGCGGCAGCCTTGATCAGAGCGGTCTCATCGCTGACGGTTTCCTGGGTAGAGTTGCCGCCGTTGTTTCTTCTGTTAGACCCAGGCGCAATTTCACAACCTTTGGCATAGAGGATTTCGGTGCCGGAATCCGCCCGGTTCTTGAAACCTTGTAGTGGATTGACGGGGCGGTCCGGCTGGCCGCTGTAACCACCGGCCGTGAACATCGCTGCGTGGGGGCCGATTACGGCGAGGCGTTTGAGTTTGGTTTTGTCCAAGGGCAAAAAGTCGTCGTGGTTTTGCAGCAGCACCATGGCCTCGCGGGCCGTCTTGAGGGCCAGCGCGCGGTGCTCTGCGCTGCAAATCACACTCGGAGAAATACGGCTGTAGGGAACCATCTCCGGCGCATCAAAATCACCGAGACGAATGCGGTCGTGCAGCACGCGATAAAGCGCGTCGTTCAAACGATCCTCTGGCAGCAATCCCTGCCGGACGGCCGCCGGAATGTACTTCATGTATTCATCGTCGGAAAAGTCGCACCCTGCCTTGAGTGATTGGGCGACCGCTTCCTCATAACTCATATTCCCCTTCATGTGCCCTTTGACCATCGTGTTGACACCTCCGAGGTCGGACACCACAAAGCCCTCAAATCCCCACTGATGCTTGAGTATATCCGTCAGCATCAAGGGATTAATGTTGCTGGGCACGCCGTTGATGGCGTTGTAGGAGGCCATGACCGACTGCGCGCCGCCTTCGACCACGCAATCCCGAAAATGCGGCAGCCAATACTCGTAAAGCATCCGCTCGCTCACCGTCGCAGACAGTTTTTGACGGTCTTTTTCGACGTTGTTGACCGCATAATGTTTGAGCGTGGAAGCCAATTTCAGATACTTCGCGTCATTGCCTTGCAAGCCCTGCACATAAGCCACGCCAATCCTTCCGGTGAGGAAAGGATCCTCCCCAAAGCACTCATTGATGCGGCCCCAATAGGGATTGCGGCTGATGTTGATGACGGGGGCGCGGTAAATCAGCCCTTTATGCTGCGCCTTGAGGTCCGGCTGTTGATGCCAGAGATTATAGATGCCGCGCGCCTCGTCGGAAATGGCCGTGGCCTCCTCGTGAACCAGGACAGGATTCCAAGTGGCGGCCATCGCGATGGAAACCGGAAACATGGTCGTCGGCCGGTCCCAGCAGACGCCATGGAGACATTGGTTCCATTTGTCCGATTTGATGCCGAGGCGATCTACATCAGGGCCGTTATGATTGAGCAACGTGGCCTTTTCCTCCAGCGTCAGCCGCGAAATAAGATCACGCGTGCGCTTCTCGACCGGTTGGGCAGGATCGAGATAGAGAGGTTTGCTGCTTTCCTGGGCCATCGCTCTGAAAGCGAGCGCCGCGCAAATAAAAAACTCCGTCAGAAAAGTCCGGGCGGCGTGCGGGCGATTCGGAGCCAAAAGGCTGCGTAAAAACAAAAGCATGATGTCGAATGCTACGCCGCCGATTTGTAAAAACCAATCTCAGAATGGGCGCAAAACTGTTTTTGGTAAGGATGGCTACTTGCGTTACCACAAAAGAGTGGTATGAGTGGATGGTGGAAACGCCGATCCCCTGAAAAGGTGACGCTGGCGTGTGTTCTTTGAAATCTAGGGGAAACAGTGCTTGGTGACTAGCGGCGGGCCAGCGATGGCCTGGCGACTGCGTGATTTTCACGCAACCTCGGTCCCTTCCAAGGACAAGTGAACACATTATGGTCGGACGCTGGCGCGAGGAAACGGTGAAAAAGCCCAAAATGGGCGTGCGATGGCAGCACCAAATCAAACCTACTAAAGGCTACTAAAGGCTACTAAAGCCTTAAGCGTTTTTGCGTGAAAACGCAGCGAAGCCGCCTCCAAGTGGTTAAAAGGAGCCAAATTGGCTGAATAGGTGGGAAGGTTCAAAGCTGTTGAACAGCAGAAAACTGGCTGACCATCTAACAAAACCAGATTTGCGCCCCCTGGAATTCGCCCCCGGAAAAATCCTAGCCAAAAGCCGTCCAGCGTTTATTCTTTCCCCGTTGAACACTGTTGTGGAAATCCATGACTTGCGCGTCGAATACCCCAGCCACGAGCTGAGGCAACGCAGCAAGTTGGCCGTTGATGGACTGAATCTGCAGGTGCATTCTGGTGAGGTGTTTGGTTTTCTGGGGCCAAACGGGGCCGGCAAGACCACGACCATGAATGTTCTGCTCGGATTCGTCGGCGCGACCAGCGGCTCGGCTTCGATCTTTGGCGTGGATGTCCGCCAGCCCATCGCACGGCAACGCATCGGCTATTTGCCCGAATTGACCTATTACTACAAATTTCTCAACACGGAGGAATTGTTGCGTTTTTACGCCCGCATCTTCCGCATCCCGCGCGCGGAGCGAGAGCGGCGCATTGACGCGGTGCTTAAATTGGTGGAATTGGAAGGCGCGCGCCGGCGCCTCATCAAAACCTATTCCAAGGGCATGCAACAGCGCGTCGGCCTGGCCCAGGCCCTGATCAATGACCCCGACTTGCTCATTCTGGACGAGCCGACCAGCGGTTTGGATCCCTTGGGCCGCATGAAGGTGCGCGAGATCATCCAGCGGCTCAAAGAGCAGGGGAAGACGGTCTTTTTTTCTTCCCACGAACTCGGTGAAGTGGAAACTGTGTGCGATCGCGTCGGCATTCTGCACCAAGGGCGGCTCCGGGTCGAGGGCCGCGTGAGCGATTTACTCCAACAATATCAATGCAACCTTGAAAACGTCTTCCTCAATGTCGTCGGTTACAAGCCGCAATCCTGACGCCAACAACGTCTTCGCCATCGCGGGCGTCGTCATCAAAGAGATGTACCGGCGCAAGGATTTCTACGTGCTGTTCGCATTGATCGTGGTCATCACGTTGATCCTGGGCTCGGTCAGTTTTTTCAATGACGACCGCATCGTTCGCTACGTCAAAGATGGCTGCTTGCTTTTGATCTGGCTCTGCTCGCTGGTCATCGCGATTACTACCGCGGCGCGGCAGATTCCGGCTGAAAGAGAGAGCCGCACCATTTATCCGCTTCTGGCCAAGCCGGTCGGGCGCGGGGAATTTGTGGCCGGCAAATTTCTTGGATGCTGGCTGGCTTGCGGAGTTTCTTTGCTGGCCTTTTATTTTTTCTTCGGGTTGATCGCGGCCTCGCGCGAACATACGTTGCCCTTCTTGGCCTATTTTCAAGCTATTTGGCTGCATTGGATGTGCCTGAGCATAGTGGTCGCTTTGGTCATCTTGGGCTCGGTCGTCTTTACGGCCCCTTCCTCGAACGCCACCATCAGTTTCATCGTCGTGCTGGGCATTATGTTTGCCGGCGGACACTTGAACGGCATCGCCATTCAAATGCGCGGCTTCAGCGGCGGTTTGGTCTATGGCATTTATTATGCCCTGCCACATCTCGAATGGTACGACGTGCGCGAATTGATTATTCATAACTGGGGGTCCATTGATTGGCTGGCCTGGGGCGGCGCCAGCATCTATGCCATTCTCTACAGCGGGATGCTGCTGGCTTGCGCGTGGATGGTCTTTCGGCGGCGGACGTTCGTGTTATGATGCGATCGGTCATAGTTCTTTTGCTCGTCTGCTGCATGACCATGGCGACGGCGCTGGAACCGCAATTCCAAAAGTGGCACAGTCGCACGAGCTCTTCCGCCGGCGTGCTGGCGGCGTTGATGGGTGATAGCCGCCGCCTGTTTGCCCACCAGTTTTTTGTTATGGCGGACTCATATTTTCACAGCGGTTTTTACCCCAGCATCTTCGACTCGAAAAAACCGGGCGAGGAATTGGACCTCAAGGAAGAGTCCCATCAAAAGCAGGAAGGCACTAAGCAACATGAGGAAGAAACCTCTTTTCTCGGTGCGCCCAAGGATTTATTCGACCGTTTCGGCCGGAATTTTTATCCCACCACGCACACCCACCTTCATGGCGGCAACGAGCGAGAAATGCTTCCCTGGCTCAAGCTTTCGGCCGAGCTGGACCCTCACGAAATTGACCCCTACTTGGCCGCCTCGTATTGGCTGCGCACTTCGCTCAACAATCCGGGCGAGGCCGAACGCTTCCTGCGCGAAGGGCTGGACGCCAACCCGGACAGCTTCGAGATCTTGCTGGAATTGGGCCGGATCAATTTTTACAATCGCAAGAACTCCCGCGTAGCCCGGAATATTTTCGAACTGGCCCTCAAAAAATGGCACCATCGGGAAGCTGCGGGAGGCAAACCGGATCCCATTGTCTGCGCCGAAATCCTGGGAGAGATCGTTCGGACCGACCGCGAGCAGGGCAATCTCAAACAGCAACTGGCCGACATGGAGGAATTGCTCAAGGTGGCCCCCGGCAAAGGTTCCCTGCAAAGCCAGATTGACGAGTTGAAGGCCAAGCTGGCTGAGTCCCAGACCAATCATTAGCTCGCACGACCAGGACAGCCCGAAACCTCTTGACTCAAATTCTTTATTGCTGTAATTTCTGAATAGACAGAAATTAATGTTATGAGAGACAATGAAAACCCGAACTCGAACCGCATCGTTTTGGCGGGTGGCAGCGGCGTGCTGGGTCGTCTTTTGTCTGGCGCATTGGAGGCTAAGGGCCATGAGCTAATCGTCCTGACACGTTTTCCGGAACGTCACCAGGTAGGGGCGGCGCGCCGCGCCAACCGGACGCCGCAGCGCGGCGTCCCTACCCGTTCAGATTTGGCCAAATACGTCGCCTGGGACGCGCGCACCCTGGGATCGTGGCGGGAGGAATTGGAGGGAGCCGCCGCCGTCATCAATTTGACCGGACGCTCCGTCAACTGCCGCTACAACGCGGCCAACCGCCGGGCCATCCTCGAGTCGCGCGTGCTTTCGACGCGCGTTCTGGGCGAGGCCATTGCGGCCTGCGCCAATCCTCCGCCCACCTGGCTCAATGCCAGCACGGCCACCATTTACAAACATTCCTTCGACCGGCTGATGGATGAGACGGGCGAAATCGCCGCTGACAAGGACGCCAAGGATGAATTTTCAGTCGAGGTGGCGCAAGCTTGGGAGCAAGCTCTGGACAAAGCTCCGACCCCCGCCACGCGCAAGATTCCATTGCGGTTGTCCATGGTCTTCGTGCCGGAGCGCGGCTCGGTTTTCCCGGTCTTGCGCCGCTTGGTGCGCTTCGGATTGGGTGGAAGCATGGCGGGCGGGCGGCAATTTGTCGCCTGGATTCATCACGAGGATTTCTGCCGCGCAGTGGTGTGGATTCTGGAACACCCGGAGTTGCGCGGCCCGATCAACGTCGTGGCGCCGAATCCCTTGACCAATCGCGAAATGATGGCCGTCTTCCGCAAAGTGTGTGGCGCTTCTTTCGGGTTGCCGGCGGCGCGCTGGATGCTCGAAATCGGCGCGTTTTTCATGCGAACGGAAACCGAGTTGATGATCAAGAGCCGGCGCGCGGTGCCCGGCAAACTTCCGGCCTCCGGATTTCAATTCAATTTTGCGACCTTTCAAAGCGCGTTGGAGGAACTTGAAGGCCACGTATGAACGAAACGGCCATTGCGGCGGAGGATCTTTCGCAAGCCGCGCGTCAGCGGTTTTTGGCGCGCGAGAGGAAGCCGTTGCTCATCGGCGATTGGACGCGGGCGTTGTTCCTCCATTTCGAGGCCCCTGCGGAATTAGTGCAGCCGTACATTCCGTTTGAGTTGGACTTGCGAGATGGCAAAGCTTTCATCAGCACGGTGGCCTTTTCGATGGAGGGCCTCCGTCCAGGACTTGGCGGCGCGCTGGGCCGATGGCTTTTTTGGCCCATCGCCCGCCATGATTTCTTCAACGTGCGCACTTATGTGCGGCACAACGGGCAGCCGGGAATTTACTTCATCAGCGAGCGGCTCAATAACCGGTGCTGCGTTTTGGGCGGGCCGCTTACTTATGGCTTGCCGTATCAATTTGCGCGGCTTCGTTACGACCACCGCCCCGGGGAAGGCCGGTTGGAGGGCGCGGTCGAGGATGATTTTGCCTACACGGCCGAAATACCCGGCGGCGCAGCGTTCCAGGTTTGCGCTCCCGGAAGTCTGGACGAATTCCTTATCGAACGTTACACGGCCTACACGTCCCGCGCTCGTTGTTCGCGCTATTTTGATATATGGCATGAACCCTGGCGGCAAATCCCACTCGAGGCGCGCATTACCAATGACCACCTGCTGCGGCAAACATTTCCGTGCTTCAATCAGGCGTGTCTCGTTGGCGCAAACTATTCTCCCGGCGTGCATAACGTATGGATGGGCGCGCCACGGCGAATCTGGTGAGACTGCTTGATTCTTTCGTGTTTACAGCGTAAGAATATACTCATGGCCATTTTACGATTTCGCCGCGTTGAGTTGAGGAGCCGTGCCCTCGGGTGCCTGTCTGGTCGCTTTCCCGGCCAAAAATGGGAAATGCGCGAAGTCGCGGTGCCGGCGTGGGCCCTTTCGTATTTGCCTGCTGGAGGCGTCGAATTCTCAGTCGAGGATCGAGCCACTTATCAACAGGAGTTCTTTGGCCTGCGGAACAAGGAACAGACAATCTGCTAATCTATTTTTTGCCAAACATTCCCTTGCCAATGCCTTCAGAAATTAACTCCACCGTAGTCCCATCCGAACTCAGCGATCCCGTCAATGCCCGCATTCTGGCCGTGTCAGAAGATAAGTTGCAGGGGTTCCAACACAACCCAATCCTGGAAATTGCCCGCCGGACGGGAGTGGAAGCCGCCGTCGTGCAGGAGCGCATTCAGGCGATGCTGCGCGCGGGCACCATCCGGCGCGTGCGCCAAACCCTCTTGGCCACCAACCTCGCCCAAGGCGCGCTGGTCGCCTGGCAGGTTCCTGCGGAAAAGCTCGACGCTGCCTTTGACTACATGTTCGGGCAGGACCTGTTTTCCGGCCACGTTGTTTTGCGCTCCAGTGATTACGCAACTACAGGCTCAAACTACAAATTGTGGACGACGCTCAAAGTTCCGCAGGGATTTTCCATGGAGGAACATTGCTTTTTCCTGGCCCGAAAAGTCGGCGCGGAAGCTTACCGCATCATGCCTGCCAAAAGGCTCTTCGCTTTGGGGGTGGGGCATGTCCGCCGGCGCGGCCTGGCACCCGGCGAAAAGTCCGACTCCTTGGCGGAAGTGACGGATGTGGCCCAAGTGGAGTTGAACGAAGTCGAGTGGCGCATCCTGACGGCGCTCAAACGCGAATTCGAGCCGGAAGAAATCACCGACGACTTATGGCGCGCGCGGGCCGCCGAAGCGGGAGTCTCACTCGAGACTTTCTATGAAACGGCCGCCGATTTTGATCAGCGCCATATCATCGGGCGTTTTTCGACCTTTCTGGAACACGTCAAGCCGCTCCAGGACGGGGACCGCGTGACGCGTTTCAACGCGCTCTTTCATTGGGCGGTGCCGCCGGGGCGGGAGATCGAGGCGGGCCGGGAAGTGGGACGCCACTACATCATGACCCATGCCTACTGGCGCGAAGGCGGGCCGGAATTTCGCAACGTCAACATCATGGGTGTGGCGCACGGCATGGAAAAGCCGCAGGTGCTGGCGCACAAAAAAGCCATTGACCGCCATCTGCTGACCTGCGGCATCCCGATCAACTACACCAACGTCTTCTGGGGCGGCCGCAGCGAAATCAAACCCTCCGAAATCGCCCCTGCCGCCTATCGCGAGTGGCAGAAGAAGGTGGGGTGGGTGAAATGATCAGGCATTCATTTAGATAAGTGAGTGCTGGGGCTTGCGATTTTGCGATGACATTTGCGATGTGAACCATCCAGAGAGGAAACGGTTATACCAGTCTGTCATTTTGGCGGTTTTAGCGTTTGTTCTCGCGCAAGTGTTAGGATTTTTGGGTATGGCTTTGGCTGGTGCAGGACACGGTAGCGACGTCTTAGGATTTCTTTTTTTGTCGCCTGTTTTCATCACCCATAACGATCATTATATCACTTTAGGACCATATTTGTTAGCGAGCGTCGGGGCTCTTCTTCCGTGGGTTTCCAAAACACAGATTAAGTTGGTTATTATCATTTTGATTGGATTTTGTTATTGGGGTGCCGCCGAGGATATTTCGGCCGACGTTCATGAAAACGGAACAACATTTTTTTGTCGGTCAAATTTTTCTAAAGATGCCTCTCATAGCCATTCCACTTACTGTTGCGTACATTTTGATTCAAGCATTCGTTTTTTGGAGGATTGTCGCAGTGGATAAAACTAAACGGAAAATAGGTAACGAATACGAAACCCAGCGGGGCTGAATATTAGCGCATTTTAATTAAAACTGTGGCCTAGTACTCGGTAGGGCGAGACTCCAGCCCGCAACGCGGGCCGCTCTCATGTTGTTCTAACTTCGAGCCCTGACTTTCTCCCGAGGTAATCGAGTCACGGCTCGACGGAGTCTCGCCCTACCGTCATTGACTTTCGGCTACAGCATTTAATAAACCGCTGTAAAGTGTGGAGTTTTTGGCAGGACTTGTATTACATGCGAAAAGCAGATAAGTCACCTCGGTTATGCGAGAGTCAGCCATCAAGCGAAAAAAGCTCGATTACCCAGCGCGATCCGAGGGGAGCCGTTTGGCTGCCAAGGTCAGGAAATTGGCCGGCAAGCTCACGCCTGAACAAGAGGTGAAGCATTTTCGTCGCGGCTTGGCGCATCAGCCGAAGGCTGCTTAGGCTGGTTCCCCAGATTCCAGTTCGTAAACCATGCGCCAAATGCGGTCGGATTCTCCGCGCTCGATGACTTGGAGGGGAGTCGAACCATCGAAGGCAGGGTTGGGATCTTTGAGCCAGGGGCCAATGGCCGCAGGAGAAACCAGATTTTCGAGGGCCGCAAAAAGCCGCTTCATTTCGGTCAAACGTCGGGCGGTGGAGGCACTGGGTTTGGAACCTTGCGACCAATTTGATATGGCCCGGAGCGAGAACCCCGTCATGCGGGTCAATGATTCGTAAGAAACCCCATATCGCGAGGCAAATTCCTTCACCGAAAAGCCGCCTGACTTGTTTTGAAAAATAGTCCGCATTACATCACCATCCTTGGCATCGGTAGCGTTGCTAGAAACCGTCATAGTCGGTTCAACTGCTTTCTTCATCCACAAGAATGTATGCCCATTCGACTTGGAGTGCAAGCATAAATACATGCACTTGTGCGCTATTTTTTCTTAAGCCAACGATTTAGATCCGCTTCGCCAAGAAGATCAACTTTGCTCCGCTTGTTAAGGGATTTTGGAAAGTAAACCAGATTTATGCCTCCTCGGACCCTGACCGAAGGAATCAAAAGGGCTTCGGCACCAATGTCGTAAGCAGCACGCCCGAAGGCTTGGCTTTGGGCCTCATGGTTGGCATCATTGACCTTGTGCCAATCTTCGGCCAGGAATTCATTCAACGCCAGCCACGGTCTCGTTCGCAGTCCTGTCGGCGAAACGAGGTCTATGACTTTGAAAAAACGGGCTTGCACCGCAACGACTATTTTTGGACGCACATCGCTCGGAGCCCAATTGTAATACGTGAAACTTGCTCCACTCTCCGCAAGGCATATCCCCGGGTCTGTCGAGAGATTGACCGCCGGAAATGTGCCTGCCGCCGACCATCGGCCACCAAGGGCAAGACTCCCTTTCCCGTCAAGGAACCGAGAAGCTTGAGCGTAGGAAAGCGGCGAGGCGCGAAACAGCAGCCCTCTCCATTCCGAGAAAGGCTTCCTGACCTTCTTAAGCTCGGCGAGGAAAACACTATGCCTCGGGTTTGGGACAAGTTGCATGATCCAATTCGCGTTGAAGATTACGCAGACTGTCGGCTCGGTTGCAACGTCGGAGAAGAAGCGATTTCGTGCGTTTCGCTAGAAAACGTGTCGCTGCAAATAAATTTGAATTTTCTGCTGGCAAGGGCGTCCAAGCATGTTAGGTTAGCATTGATGGGCGCTTTGGCGCTCTGTTCATTGAAATAATGGGAAACGGGAGAAAGTAAGGCTAAAGGATGAAGTCGGGGGCGGAAGGATGACCGAGGGGGATTGCGGTAACTTGCGCCAACTTGCGCCTGAAAAAAATTCAATTGGAACCGCAGATGGACGCGGATAGACGCTGATAGGGCGGGGCGGTGATGGAGTTTTTTGTGATATGCGAGAGTCACCAGACCTGCTGCCGTAAAATCTGTGTCCATCAGCGTTCATCCGTGGTTCTCCTCTGCCTGGTTCGCTTGGACGTGGATTCCTGGCAGAAAACGGTCCGGAATTCCAAGCGATTTCAACCGATTTCAACCAAATTCAGGTCATTTCAACCAAAAATGGCCTTTTCGCAGCAGACGGTGGGAAATCACGCAAGTCGTTGATTTCCACGATTAGCTTAGTTATTCTGCATCAAATCCTCGCGGCCTCGGGAACGCTATTTCTCGCCGGCGGCGAGGACGGTTTGGAAATGCGGCTCTTCGTCTTCGCGGGCCACGACGGTGACTTCGATCTTTTTGAAGCCGGCCGCTTCCAGCCAGCCGTGCAGGTCGGTTTCGGCGAAACCGAGCCAGCGGTCGCCGTAAAGCTCGCGGGCCTGCTCGAATTGATGCTCCAACAGGTCGAGCATCATGATCTGGCCGCCGGGGCGCAAAATCTGGTGCGAACTGGCGATGCACTTTTGGGGGCTGGCCGCGTGGTGCAGGGCTTGGCTCAAGATCACCAGGTCAACACTTTCAGGCTGGATCGGCGGGTTTTCCAGATCGCCCAGGCGGAATTCCAGGTTCTTGAGCTTGTTTTTTTTCGCCTTGTTGGCGCCATAGGCGACCATCTTTTCGGAGTTGTCCACCGCGATGACTTTTTTGGCCCGGCGCGCCAGCAATTCGCCCAACAATCCCTCGCCCGAACCCAAGTCGGCAATGACCAACGGCGGCAGGACACGCAGGAGCAATTGGCCGAAGGCCTGCCAGGAACGGCCCGGTCCGTAACTGCGGTCGAAGCGCCCGGCCACCTGGTTGAAATAAACTTGCGCCTGCTCCGCGCGGCGCGCCAAAACGCGTTTCAGATTGAGCTGGTCGCCATCGTGCTCCGGCAATTCGCGCGCTCCGCGCACGGCCAGTTGGATGAACTCGCCGACGGTCAGATCGCCGTTGGCGACGATGCGGTAGAAAGTCCGCTTGCCCTCACGCCGTGATTCGAGCAAGCCCGATTCCTGCAACAAACCCAAATGCGTCGAAATGCGGGATTGTCCCATGCGCGAGATTTCTTGAAGTTCAAAAACGGAAAGTTCATTCCGTTCCAGCAAGGCGATGATGCGCAGCCGGGTGGGATCGGAAAGCGCGCGCAACGTTTTTATGGTGCCGAGCATGAAAAATAAAAATTGACTATCACGCTAAATGGTTTATATCTTCCTATCAAGATACGTTAATATGAAAGTGTGTCAATTTTAATCATGAACAAGAACTTTATCTTTTCTTCCGAGTCGGTCGGCGAAGGGCATCCCGACAAAGTGTGCGATACCATCTCCGACGCCGTGCTGGACGCCTATCTGGCGCAGGATCCGCGCAGCCGGGTGGCGTGCGAGTGCTACGCCAAGAGCAACATGGTGGTCGTGGGTGGTGAAATCACGAGCAAGGCCAAGGTCAACATCAATGACATCGTGCGCGAGTGCATTGCCGATATCGGCTACGTGAATGACGACGATGTATTTCACGCGGAAAAGGTCTTTATCACCAATCTGCTCACGCGCCAAAGCCCGGACATCGCGCAGGGCGTGGACGCCCGGGCCGCCGAGGGCAAGGATACAGCCGAGCAGGGAGCGGGGGATCAAGGGCTGATGTTTGGCTTCGCTTGCGACGAAACGCCTGAGCTGATGCCGGCGCCGGTAATGTTCGCCCATCGCTTGGGCCGCGAATTGAACCGCGTGCGCAAGGCGGGGAAAGTGGCCTGGCTGCGGCCTGATTCCAAGACGCAGGTTTCCGTGCAATACGAAAACGGCAAGCCCGCCCGCATTGTCAACGTGGTCGTTTCCACCCAGCACGCCGCGGACGTGAAGCACAAGGAAATCGTGGATTTTATCGTCAAGGAAGTCATCCAAAAAGTCCTCCCCGCCGAGATGCTGGACAAGGAGACCCAGTTTTTGATCAATCCCACCGGGCGTTTCGTCATCGGCGGCCCGCAGGGCGACACCGGGTTGACCGGTCGCAAGATCATCGTGGATAGCTACGGCGGCATGGGCCGTCACGGCGGTGGCGCATTTAGCGGCAAGGACCCGTCCAAGGTGGATCGCAGCGCCGCTTACATGGGCCGCTACGTCGCCAAGAACATCGTCGCCTCTGGCCTGGCCTCGCGGGCGGAGATTCAATTTGCTTATGCCATCGGCTATCCCGATCCAGTTTCCGTGTGCGTGGATACTTTTGGCACTGGAACCGTCAGCGACGAGGCCATTGAGAACGCAGTGCGACAGGTGTTCAGTTTCAAACCGGCGGCCATTGTGAAACAACTCAATCTGCTCCGCCCCATTTACAGCAGGACCACCAATTACGGTCATTTCGGTAAAATCGACGATTTGACCAGCATCACTTGGGAAAAAACCGACAAAGCGGCCGCATTGAAAAAAGCCGCCAAATAAACAACGCCAAACATTCCATATATCTTATGCCTTTAAAACTCTCCGCTTCCCGTCGCCTCAAAGTCAAACCGTTGCGCGCCCCGGCCGCCAAGAATGGCAACGCCGCCGACTTCAAAGTCAAGGACCTCAGCCTGGCTGAGTATGGCCGCAAAACCATTGACATCTCCGAGCAGGAAATGCCCGGTTTGATGTCCATCCGGCGCAAATACGCGGCGTCCAAGCCGCTCCAAGGCGTGCGCATCACTGGTTCGCTGCACATGACCATCGAGACTGCCGTGCTCATCGAAAGCCTGGTTGCGCTTGGCGCCTCGGTGCGATGGGCTAGTTGCAATATCTTTTCCACCCAGGACCACGCCGCCGCCGCCATTGCCAAAGCGGGCATTCCTGTTTTCGCCTGGAAAGGCGAATCGCTCGAGGAGTATTGGGATTGCACATTTCGGGCGCTGGCTTTTCCGAAGGGGCAGGGGCCTCAGTTGATCGTGGACGACGGCGGCGACGCTACGTTGCTCATCCACAAGGGTTATGAATTGGAAAACGGCGACGGCTGGGTCAATATGCCCAGCGCCTCGCACGAGGAAGATGTTATTAAGAATCTTCTCAAGCGCGTGGCCAAAGAGCATCCGAGTTTCTGGCGCGCCGTGGTCAAGGATTGGAAAGGCGTCAGCGAGGAAACCACTACCGGCGTCCACCGCCTTTACCAGATGAAAGAGGCCGGCAAACTTTTGGTGCCCGCCATTAACGTCAACGATTCCGTGACCAAATCAAAATTCGACAACCTCTACGGCTGCCGCGAATCACTGGCCGACGGCATCAAGCGCGCCACCGATGTCATGGTGGCGGGCAAGGTGGCCTGCGTGTGCGGTTACGGCGATGTCGGCAAAGGCTCGGCCCACTCCTTGCGCGGTTTTGGCGCGAGGGTCATTGTGACCGAGATTGATCCGATCAACGCCTTGCAGGCTGCCATGGAGGGATTTGAAGTGACCACCATCGAAGACACACTGGGTGTGGCGGATATTTATGTTACGTGCACCGGCAACTGTGATGTCATCACACTCGAAAGTCTGGGAAAAATGAAAGACCAGGCCATCGTTTGCAACATTGGCCATTTCGATAACGAGATTCAAGTGGATCGGTTGAATCAAAGTCGCGGCGTCAAGAAGCTCAACATCAAGCCACAGGTTGACCGATACACCTTTGCCGACGGCCGTTGCATTTATCTCCTGGCCGAGGGGCGTCTGGTAAATTTGGGTTGCGCTACGGGCCATCCCAGCTTCGTGATGTCCAATTCCTTCTCCAACCAGGTCCTGGCGCAGCTCGACCTTTGGAAAAACAAGGACACCTACAAGCCTGGCGTTTATCGTCTATCCAAAAAACTGGACGAGGAAGTGGCCCGCCTCCATTTGGAAAAGATCGGCGTCAAGCTCACCCAACTGACAAGCAAACAAGCCGATTACCTTGGGGTTTCGCCCGATGGCCCTTACAAGCCGGAGCACTACCGGTATTAAAGGACAGGGTGCTTAATCACTATGCAGGAGCGCATAGCTGGTGAGCACGGAAGGGGCGGGAAGTGATGCCGGTTTGTGTGTAACTTGTTGATTATAAGCGATCAACAAATTTCACAAAACTGGCACAGCTCTGGCTATGGAGCACGGGTATTGTGTCAACCAGCGGCTCTTCTCCAAGAAAGCGCATCTTGATCGTGGACGATGATCCTTCGATCCGGCATATGCTTGGCCGCATCTTGCAGGAAGAGGGTTACGAGGCGATGGCGGAGTCTAACGGCCGCGATGGATTGAAGGCTGCTGAAGCCCATGAGATTGATTTGGTCTTGCTGGATTTGAAGATGCCTGGAATGAGCGGACAGGAAACATTGAAGGAACTCGCCGTGTTGCGCCCCGGCCTGCCGGTCATTATTATGACTGCGTACCCCCAGGCCTTTGAGGATGGAAGGATTGGGGTCAGCGCCTTATTGCAAAAACCGCTCGATTTCCCAAGGCTGCTCGAAACGATGGAGAAACTGCTGGCTCAAGCCTCCGCTTGCATAGGATCGAAAAATATGATGAGAAAGGTTGAACATGGCTGAACATGCCCCCAATGCTCCAGGCTCTGTTGTTTCCCCGACAAACCACCCGCCGGAATCGGAAGGCGGGAGCCACGCCATTTGGGTGGTCTTGGTTTTGGCCGTCATTGGCGGAGTCGTCGGGTACTTGATTTACAAGCATCAGAAAACGCCGCCACCCAAGACGCCGCCACCAGTCACCATTTCCACCACCAACGCAATCAAAGGAAACATTGACGAATTCGTTGAGGGATTGGGCACGGTGACGCCGGTTTACACAGCGATGATTTCACCGCGGGTGGACGGTCAGCTCATTAAAGTCAGTTATGTCGAAGGCCAAATGGTCACAACCAACGATTTGCTCGTGGAGATTGATCCCGGGCCGTACCAGGCTATGTTGACCCAGGCAGAAGGACAGTTGGCGCGTGACAAAGCGCAATTGGAAGGCGCCAAAATTGACTTGGACCGGTTCCAGGAAGCCTTCGGCAAATCATATGGGACAAACCTTCACGCGATCCCCAAACAGCAGGTTGACGACCAGCAAGCGCTGGTTCATCAGGACGAAGGCACAGTGAAATTCGACGAGGGACAAGTGGCCAACGCGAAGGTGCAATTGGCCTACTGCTTCATTCATGCTCCCATCGCCGGGCGGACGGGTTTGCGCCTGGTTGATCCGGGCAATGTCGTCCACGCCGCCAACACCAACGCCATGGTCGTCGTCGCCCAGCTTCAACCCATCACGGTGATTTTCACGGTGGATCAGAAACATTTGCCGGACATTCAACGCCAGTTGAAGATGGGTCATCAAATGAAGATCGAGGCTTCCAATGAGGACAAGACGACCAATTTGGCCACAGGGACTTTCCTGACGCTGGACAACATGATTGACATAGGGACGGGAACCGTCCGCATGAAAGGTTTGTTTGAAAACGCGGACACGAACTTGTTCCCGAACCAATTTGTCAACGCAAAACTGATTGTTGACACTTTGAGCAACGTCACTTTGATTCCCAACGCCGCCATCCAGCGCAATCCGCAGGGGGCCTTCGTGTATATCGTCAGCAGCCAGGAGGTGACCTTGACCAACCAGTCAGGAACCGTGGTGACCAACCTGACGAAGGTGGCCATGCGCGAAATCACGGTCGGGGTGACCGATAACAACATGACCTCGATTGAAGGAATGGAGCCAGGGGAAGTCATTGCCACGGATAATTTCAACAAACTCGGCGACGGTATGACCGTGAGAGTGCGACAGTCGGGCGGCGAAGAGCCGAAAGGCGGAGCGCCCGGCGGCAGGAAGAAGGGCGGGAAGAAGGAGAAGGAGAAGGACAAAACCCAGTCGGACGCGTCGTGAATCCATCCAAGCCATTCATTCTTCGTCCCGTGGCCACTTCGCTGCTCATGGCGGCGATCTTGTTGGTCGGATTGGTGGCTTACAAACAACTGCCGGTGTCTGCGCTTCCGGAAGTGGATTTTCCGACTATTCAAATCGTTACGTTCTATCCTGGGGCCAGCCCGGATGTGATGGCCTCAGCCGTGACAGCTCCCTTGGAACGGCAGTTTGGACAGGTGCCGGGTTTGAACCAGATGACCTCAATCAGTTCGGGAGGCAGTTCAGTCATCACTCTGCAATTCGCCCTTTACCTGAGTATTGACGTGGCGGAACAGGAAGTGCAGGCCTCCATCAACGCAGCGCAGACCTATTTGCCGGCGGACTTGCCGGCGCCCCCCATCTATAGCAAATCCAATCCGGCAGACGCTCCTATTTTGACTCTGGCGCTTACGTCCAAGTCGATACCGCTTTCTCAAGTTGAGGATTTGGCCGACACGCGGCTGGCACAGAAAATCTCACAATTGAGCGGCGTTGGCTTGGTCACGATCGTCGGCGGCCAGAAACCCGCCGTCCGCGTCCAGGCCAATCCCACTCAGCTATCCGCCTACGGAATGAATCTGGAGGACTTGCGGACCGCCCTCGCGGCCACCAGCGTCAACCAAGCCAAGGGCAATTTCGACGGGGCGGATCTTTCCTACCAAATTGACGCGAACGACCAACTCAGCACCAGCGACCAATACAATAAACTTGTCGTGGCTTATCACAATGGCTTGCCCATCATGCTGTCGGATGTGGCCAAAGCGGTGGATGGAGCCGAGAATACCAAGCAAGCCGCCTGGATGAACGGCACGCCCGCTATCATCGTCAACATCCAGCGCCAACCGGGGGCCAACATCATCCAAGTAGTGGACCGAATCACCTCGCGGCTACCGCAGCTTAAAGCGACTCTTCCGCCTTCGGTGGACTTTTCTATTTTGACTGACCGGACGACGACTATTCGCGCTTCAGTGCGGGATGTGGAATATGAGCTGTGCCTGACCATAGCGCTGGTGGTGCTGGTCATATTTCTTTTCCTGCGCACGGTTTCTGCCACGATCATTCCCAGCGTGGCAGTTCCGCTTTCACTCGTCGGCACCTTCGGCATCATGTATCTGCTGGGCTATAGCTTGGACAACCTTTCACTCATGGCTCTAACCATCTCGACCGGCTTCGTCGTGGACGACGCCATCGTGATGATCGAAAATATCGTTCGGTATATCGAAATGGGAGAAAAGCCCCTGGAGGCGGCGTTGAAGGGAGCGCAGCAAATTGGTTTCACTATCATGTCGCTGACTGTCTCCCTGGTGGCGGTGTTGATTCCGTTGCTGTTTATGAGCGACATTGTGGGCCGGCTCTTTAGAGAATTCGCTGTCACGTTGAGCGTGACTATCCTGGTTTCCGCAGTCGTCTCTCTTACCTTGACTCCCATGATGTGCTCGCGGTTGTTGCGTCGGACATCGGAAACGAAACAAAATAGGTTGGCCCGCTTCTCGGAACACATGTTCGACCAGGTTATTGCCTTTTATGGTCGGACGCTCCGATGGGTGTTGGATCGGCAGGCGGCAACTTTGGTGGTGGCCATCCTAACCTTGGTGTTGACTATCGTACTTTATATTCTGGTACCCAAGGGATTCTTCCCGGTGCAGGACACAGGTGTTGTTCAAGGCATTTCGCAAGCGGCGCAAAACATTTCCTTTACCGCCATGGCTCAGAAGCAGCAAGCATTAGCCAAAATCATTCTCACTAATTCCGAGGTGGAAAGCCTCTCCTCGTTCATCGGAGTTGACGGCATCAATACGACCCTCAACAGCGGACGCATACTGATCAATCTCAAACCGTTGGAAAATCGGGACCTTAATGCTTCGGACGTCATCCGCCAATTGCAGCCACAATTGGATAAGGTAAACGACATCGCTCTTTTCATGCAGCCCGTGCAAGACTTGACGGTGGAAGACCGTGTCAGCCGCACCCAATATCAATATACTTTGGAAGACCCCGATCCGCAGGCGCTTCAACAATGGACGGACAAACTGATGGCCAAACTTCAAGCCATTCCTATTCTGCGCGATCTGGCCACCGACCAACAGTTGAATGGCACAGCGGTGTCGCTGGTCATTGACCGTGTCACCGCAGCCCGCCTGGGCATCACCGCCCAACAGATAGATGAAACGCTTTACGACGCTTTTG
>Ga0206819_10130_pt1 | contig 27938 bp, 24 predicted proteins | sample Alteio_BWOrgCont_87_FD_152855 | JGI IMG/M metagenome (GOLD analysis project Ga0206819, IMG submission 152855) | Enriched cells from forest soil in Barre Woods Harvard Forest LTER site, Petersham, Massachusetts, United States -... | ecosystem: Environmental > Terrestrial > Soil > Temperate forest >... | reverse complement strand
GCCATTGTTACCTCCGGCGTAGTCATGGGCAACGGTCCCGCTTTTCTCATCCAGCCGGAAATAAGAGAGCGGATGATCGCCGAGCACTGTCGCCGGATAGGTGGTATTGGTCGGAATGGTCATCGGCGTCAAGACGGCCACGCTGCTGGTCTCAACGCTAAGACTGTTCGATAGCACAACGCTGTAGCTGCCGCCGGAGCCGGCGAGGGTCGTGGCCGTGTAATTCGACGATGTCGCCCCGCTGATGGGACTCCCGTTGTACAACCATTGATAGGTAAGCTGAATGTTGGGTGTGCTCGCGAGTCCGAAGGTGTAGGGCGAACCGATCCAGCGACTTTCCGGCGTAGGAACCACCGTGGCGGGGGGCAGACTGTTCGCCACCGCCAGCACGACTATGCTTGTGACCGCGCCATAAGGATTTGTGACCACGATCGAATAAGTCGCGCTGTCGGCCGGCACCAATCCCACGAGACTGTAATTGGTGGCTGTTTTCCCGGATACAGCAACATTATTGGAATACCATTGATAGGAGAGCTTGCCGGGGCCATCGGCCCACACAGAGAAGCTTGCGGTGCCTCCCAGATAGGCCGGTGAGGGGGCGACAGGCGCCTGCGTTATAACCGGGGGTAGCGCTACGGAGTTATAAAGGTTTGAAATGGTGGCCGCGCTCAACGCATTGGTGATAATGGCCGGCTCCGAAATAGCGCCGCAGAAGAAGAGGCCGAAATAAGGGTTGGGATTACTGCGCGCCCCGACAGACCACGGATGATTCACCTGGGAAGGGCCAACGCCGCCATCGGCATACTGCGCCACAAGAGCGCCGTTGCGATACAAATTCCAGTTCGCCCCATCGTATGTGCCGGCGAGAAACACCCAATGGCCAAGATCCCCAGGCGGGGCCGGGAAATCGGCGGTGACATAGGCCGATCCACCGTCATAAGTTCCGATTTGATAGAAAGGGACATCAGGGACCAGATTGGTATTGACGTCACCGCCAGAGTTGTTGTCGCTATAAGATTCCCAGTCAAAGCCGTCCCCCTCGCGCAAGAATGTTTCAGCGTATGTCGTTTCATCGTAACCTTGCGCGATAATGTTGCCTACGTAGCCAAAGGAGGTCGGTTTGATCCAAGCCGCCAAGGTCAAAGGCAATCCGGTCACATTGGCGGGCGCCACGTTGCTATTGAGCACGAGTGAACCGAAAGTGCCGTTATATACGACTGATTTGTCAACGGTGCTCAAGCCAGTCACGCCTGGTTGATCGGCCACGGCTCCCAATGTATTTGTGCCATAATCAAGGAGCGAACCGCTGTCGGCGGCGTAGGTGTAGGTATTGGTGGCGGGCGACGTGTAGGCAGGTTCGTCGCAATTCCAATACCCGACAGGGCTGGAAGCCAGGATCAGTGCATCGTAGCCGGCTGGATTGGTTGTGGCGGCACTGTAATGGGCCTTGATTGTGTTTGAGCTCAACAGGGTGTTATAGATGGCAAATTCATCGATCGCGCCATCATATCCGCGGTTGCCTGTGTAATAGGCGCCGCCCCCGTTGGCATCTGTGTATTCCCCGCCCAGCAGCGTCGTGCCGCCGAGCCGCGTAGGAACCCAGGTGTTTGCATGGAATGGAGCCGAGACATTGGCTTTGCCCGTGCCATTCGAAACGCCATTGACGTAAATGGTCGCATTCGTCCCGTCAAATTCAGCGACGATATGCGCCCAGACGCCTGCGGCAGGTATGACTGTGGAAGTCGCCGTGGCGGTATAACTGTTCTCGCCGCCGAGGCGGAAAGTGTAGGCCAAGTTATTTTCATAGACCAGATAGCCCGAACGACTGACATCACCTGGAAAAGGGCTCAATGAAGAGAGAATGCAGACGCCCGTGGAATCGGTCGAAATGGAAGTTGGTTTCGTCCAGAACTCAATCGTGAATGGGGGCGCGGGGTTAAGGGCCGCGATGTTGGGAATATCAACCCTGGTGTAACAATCTCCGACCGCATTGCCTCCATTGACAAGAAGGACGGCGTTGCCGACGATGCCCGCGGCGCCGGTCAGCGCCCCGTCCGCCACATAGCCCGTCCCGGCTGCGCCCACGCTGCCGTAATTAGAAATAATATTAACGGCCGGCGAAGCGTTCGTTTCTTCAAACCGCCACCAATCCACTGGCCCCAAGCCTTGGAGCAGCGTAGTATAATTCTGCGCATGGGCCGGCAGGGTAGCCAGCGCGACAAACAGAATAGCTCCCGCTAAGGAAGAACCGACTTTCAAGGATTTCTGTTGTTTCATGATTTAGATTTCGTTTCTTTTGTTAGTGTTGTTAGTGTTCACAGTGGTTTTTTATTTTTACTGACCTACTCCGCAATACGCTCCGAACAAACCCATCCTTGCGATCTGCCGATGCTATAATCCATATACTAATTAGTTGACTGCACAGAATTCCCTTCCATGCACCGACCCAAAGCCAAAGGGCGACTCGACCTCACTCAAACCCGGCATACTTCAGCACTGTATGGAGCTGAAGCCAGCGAACGTCCTGATCCCGAGGCACCAACAACCCATTGGCGGCCGGGCCGTTGATGGCACCGTCGCCAAGGTTAAGCTGGCTGTAATTGTAGAGCGGCGGCACTGTTCTCGGATCGTACCAATGCACGATCTCGGAGTGCCCATCGGCAAAAGCAAAACCAGCGGAGTTATTATGGTATTGACCAGGCATGTCCTCGTTAAACTCATAGATGGAGGGGTTGGACGGCGAGTCGCCCGCCATGTCAGTCATAAAATTGCCCCAGTTCACGCAGTCTTGCCGTTCGTCCACAAAAACCCAAGTGGCGGTCGGGCCAGGGGACTGTGTTGGAATCAAGTCTGTCGTTTTGAGATAAACAGGGTATTGACTGCCCCAACTGGAGTTGCCAGCCCCGGTTTGCGTGCCTGCATTTCCTCCGCCAAAACCTCCCAGGAAAAAGTTCATGGAAACAGTGCGGACGCGCGGCAATTGCTGGCCGCCATTATGAATGATGAACGATGTATCCGACGGACAACGATAGACCAGGGGGGAACCAATATAGGGATAAAGCGGCCCGACCGTAATATCCACCGACGGATCATAGTTTTTAGGATCGTCCGAGAAATCTTCGGTCTGCTGCGTCCAAGCGTATTTGTTCAGCGGGTCGCTCCCGCTCCCTCCCTGGCTGGCCAAGACCACGTATTCCCGATTCTCCTGCGCATACATGCGCCAGCCAAGACTCATTTGCCTCATGTTGCTCATACATTGAATCCCCTTGGACTGTTCCTTCGCGCTCTTCAATGAAGGAAGGAGCAAAGCCGCCAGGATCGCGATGATGGCGATGACGACTAGCAATTCAATTAAAGTAAAAGCGCCGCGGCGGCGCAAAATTATCCTCTTTTCTGGATTTATGACGTTTTTCATAGGCAATAAGTTTAAAGTTTCCGGCTGATTTCGGACATCGAGGACGAACCTGTCTGCAGTATCGGAATTGTGGCAAGAATTTCAGCGGAAATGACACAAATCGTGCCGCCTCGCTGACGGGTCGTTGAGACACCTTTGGGATTGCGGATTTGTTTCGTGTCCGCGGTAACGACTGAGCGGCCAAATGATGCGTTTTGAAGCGATGAAAGCGGCCTCGTCTTTTGGCCGCTCCGATCAGAACTGCAATCGCATCTTCGGGACGCCCGTGGTAGATTCTTCCACATGGCTCGTCCGACGGTTGGTCACAGATATTTCTATCCAGCCGGACATGGTTATTTCCGGCGTTATTCTCTTAGTTTGGAACCAAACACAGTCAACCCCCTCTCACCCATGGTTTTTGTGTTGAACCGTATCCGTGACCTGATCGTCACACGACTTTATGCCCCGGTCATGGAGATGTCAACGGGAAAAATCAATATTTCTTCACTTCCAACCCATCGCCGTAAAGCATTTCGGAAGACCCAAATTTAGAATCAAATGGGAAGCGCTCTAAAATGTTAATAATTAGAATTTTACATGTTAGGGCGGTCGCCGGACGGTTTGAACTTGCGTCACGAATGCAAACCGCGCCAGTCCGGAGCTGGTTGGTTCTCCAGCAAAATTGAGCGCTGTTGCCTTCGGTTAGAAAAGATTGCAAAGAGAGCGTTGACACGTCCTGGACTTGCGTGTAAATTTTTCTGAAAGTTAAAGAGGAATTTAAACATGCTTCGAATTTGCCTGATTATAGCGATTGTTGCCGGTCTTGCGGCTGGCGCCCTGACTTTCACCAAAGTGCAGGACATTATCACCACGACACGCGCTGAACGGAACGACTGGCACGATAAAGACACCAAGGAAGTCGCCGACCATACCAAGACCAAGAAGACGCTCAAAGACACCCAAGCCACCCTGGCTACGACGCAAAAGAATTTGGAACAGACCAAAGGCGCTCTCGCGGCCGCCAACAGCAAGGCGGACGAATTGTCCAAGAACAACGCCGATTTGAGCGCCAAATTGGATAAAACCATGGCCGATCGAGACGAGGCCCAGCAACAATTGGAGCAATGGCGTCAATTGGGACTCCAGCCAGCCCAGATCAAGGATATGGTTGCTGATTTGGCGAAGACGAAGAAGGCCAAAGAGGCGCTCATCGGTGAAAACAAACTCCTAGTGGCCAAGGTTAATGAGTGGAACGACCGATGGAACAACTTCTTCCAAGGCAATACGCCGGTGATACTCCCTGCCGGTTTGCGAGGGAAAATCGTGGCCGTTGACCCGAAGTTTAATTTCGTTATTCTCAATATAGGCGAAGATCAAGGGGTCAAGCAACGGGGGGAACTCATGGTGGACCGCAATGGCCGACTGCTGGGGAAGGTGCGAATCACCAGCGTGACAAAGAATGAGTGTGTTGCCAACATCCTGCCTGATTGGAAGCGCGGCGAGGTCATGGAAGGCGACGAAGTTCTCTATTGATGAAAAGTTTGCGCACATTTTTTTGCGCCTTGGTTTTGGCGGTTGCCGCCGGATGCCTGGCTGGTTGTGCCACGGATTCGGATGTCTCTCAGTTACCTTGGGATCGGCCGCAGGGATGGGAAGGACCGTTCCCTTCGACCATCAACCAAGGGCGTTAGCCCGACTCACTTGGCGAATTCCACGCAGCGGGTTTCTCTCACCATCGTGACGCGTATCTGGCCGGGGTATTGCAGTTCCTCTTCAATCTTGCGTGCGATATTGCGCGCTAATAAGTAAGATTGCTCATCCGTCACCTGCCCCGGTTGCACCATGACCCGCAATTCGCGCCCAGCCTGCAAGGCAAAACACTTTTCCACTCCCGGAAAGGACATCCCGATGCGCTCCAGATCTTCCACCCGCTTGATGTAAGTCATCACTGTTTCGGAACGCGCGCCCGGTCGCGAGGCGCTGATGGCATCGGCTGCGCTGACGAGGATGCCAAAGGGGCCTATATGCGGGACTTCACCGTGGTGAGAGGCGATGGCGTTGATCACCACATCCGATTCGCCGTAGCGTTTGGCGATCTCCGCGCCTACAATAGCGTGCGCGCCCTCGACCTCGTGATTGACCGCCTTGCCGACGTCGTGCAAAAGGCCGGAGCGCTTGGCCGCAACGACATCCAGGCGCAACTCGGCCGCCATGAGCGCCATCAATTGGGCTACCTCGACCGAGTGCGCGAGAATGTTCTGGGCGAAACTGTGGCGGAAATGGAGGCGGCCCAGAAGCTTGATCAACTCGACGTGCATCGGCGCCAGGCCCAATTTCATGACGGCTTCCTCGCCGGCCCGTAAAATGGCCTGGTCCATTTCCTGGGTGACATTACCCACCACTTCCTCGATGCGCGCCGGATGGATGCGCCCGTCCAGAATAAGCCGTTCCATGGCCTCGCGGGCGATTTGGCGGCGCACAGGATCAAAACCGGAAAGGACCACCGCACCCGGCGTGTCGTCAATCAAAACCGTGACCCCGGTCGCGGCCTCGAAGGCGCGGATGTTGCGGCCCTCGCGGCCAATGATGCGGCCCTTCATCTCCTCGCCCTTGATATTGACCGTGGCGGTGGAGGTTTCGAAACTGTGGTGCCCCGCATAACGCTGAATGGCCAGGCTGATGATCTTGCGGGCCTGTTCTTCCGACCGCGCTTTGGCGTCTTCGAGGATGTGCTGGGAAAGCTGCATGGCGTCGCGCATGCTTTCCTGCTCGATCTGTTTCAAGAAGGCGCCGCGCACCTCCTGCTCGCTGAGTTTGGAAACTTCGGCCAATTCCGCGCGGCGTTGAGTGACCAATTCGGCGGCTGTTTTGAGTTGAGCGTCCGCATCGGCGAGTCTGGCCATCAGCGAGTCGCGATCCGCGCGCAACACTTTTTCCTCTTTGACGAGGTTTTCCAATTGGCCATTGACCAATTCCTCGCGGGTCGTGAGGCGTTGTTCAGTGACGAATATTTCTTTCTGCCGGGCGACGGCTGTTTGCTCGATTTCTGCGCGCAATTTCAATGCCTCCTCATTGGCCTTCAACCGGGCGTCGCGCGTCAACGCTTCTGCTTCCAATCGCGCCTTTTCGAGGATGTCCTTCTTCTGATGTTCAATGCTGGTCCGCAAGCTCCGCTCGCGCCATTGCAGCAGCAAGTAACCCACGGCCAGGCCGATGATGATGAAAATCCCCGCAGTAATTTCAGGGGGCAATTTCATGATTTAACGGGCAATGGTTTGGAGGTTTCCAGCCAGCGTGTCGGCGTCAAAATATAATTCATGCTCACATCGTGTCTCTCCGCCGGAAGCCGCTCGACGACCTGCTGATCGAAGGCCACCCCGCATTTGACCCCGGCGATCCCGGCCAGCAGGCGATCGTAGAATCCCCGGCCCCGACCCAGCCGGCGTCCAGACGCATCGAATCCTAAAGCAGGCACCAGCGCCAAGTCCAGCCGCATTAACGGAATCTGCAAAGCATCGGCGCGCGGCTCGGCAATGCCGAATTTTCCCGGCTGGCAATCACGTCTGAAGTCAGAGATGGCGCAAGCCTGATAGGTTCCCGTTTCATTCACGAAACTCGGCAAGGCCACCGTCTTGCCGGCTTGCAGGGCTTCCTCCAGCAACGGCGTCAAATCTAATTCCCCGGCCATCGGCGCGTAAAATAGGACGGCCCGCGCATTTTGCCACACCGGTTGCCGCCGCAAAAAATCGCACGCGCGGACCGAGTCCTCCTCGCGTTGCGTTGGTGAGAGTCCGTTCAGGCCCACCCTCAAGCGCCGCCGCCATTCGGCCTTGTCCGGGATCAATTCCGCGTTCATTTGCGAAGGGCCTCGATTTGTGCGCGCCACTTTTCCATGCGTTCCTTGATCTTTTTTTCCGCGCCTTGATCCGTCGCTTCGTAATAGCGCCGTGCCGCGCCCAGGTAATCCTGCGGCACAAAATGTTCGGGAAAATCATGCGCGTACTGGTAGCCCTGCCCGTGGCCCAATCGCTCGGCGCCCGTGTAACTGGCCCCGCGCAAGTGTTGCGGCACGGCCAGGGTCCGGCCCGAACGCACATCTTCCAATGCCGCGTCAATCGCCAGGTAGGCGCTGTTGCTTTTATTTGCGGTGGCGATGTAAATGGTCGCCTCGGCAATCGGGATGCGCGCTTCCGGCCAGCCCACGAATTCCGCCGTCTGATGCGCCGCCGTGGCCAGCACCAGGGCCATCGGGTCCGCCAGGCCGACGTCTTCCGCCGCGCAAATCAAAATGCGCCGGCTGATAAACCGCGGGTCTTCCCCCGCGTGAATCATCTTGGCCAGCCAATAAAGCGCCGCATCCACGTCGCTCCCGCGCATCGACTTGATGAAGGCCGAAATCGTGTCGTGATGCGCGTCGCCTTCCGCATCATAAACGACGGCCTTTTTCTGGATGCACTGTTCAGCCGCAGGCAGATCAATATGTATGACTCCGTCGCTGCCGGGCGGCGTGGTCAAGGCGGCGATCTCCAGCGAATTGAGCGCCTTGCGGGCGTCGCCGTCCGCCACTTTGGCCAGATGCCGCAACGCTTCCTCGTCGGCCTTAAGGTTGACATGTCCCAGGCCGCGCTCCGCATCGGTCAAGGCGCGCCGCAACAATTCCAGCAAATCCTCCTCGGTCAGCGCCTGCAATTCGAAAATTTGGGAGCGCGACACCAGTGGCGAATTGACGAAGAAAAAGGGATTATGCGTCGTCGCCCCGATCAACCGCACCACGCCGCTCTCGACATCGGGCAGGAGGATGTCCTGCTGTGCTTTGTTGAAACGATGAATCTCGTCAATGAACAGAATGGTTGAATGTCCGGTGTTTTCCAGGCGATTGCCCGCCGCCGCCAGCACCCGCCGCATGTCCGCCACATTGGACTCGACGCCGCTGAGGCGCTCGAACTTGCTGCGCGTTTGGAGGGCGATGATTTGCGCCAGTGAAGTCTTGCCGGTGCCCGGCGGCCCGTAAAAAATAAGCGACTGGATGCGATCCGCCTCGATGGCGCGCCGCAGCAATTGTCCGGGCGCCAGGACATGCTTTTGTCCGGCGAACTCATCCAAATTGCGCGGCCTCATGCGAGCTGCCAGCGGTTGGGAGGCGAAAGAATGGGGTTCCTCCTTGGCCGCCGGCGCGGTCGTGCTCGGCGCGTTGGAAAACAGATCATGACCCGTCACACCGACACCATAATAGAAAACCGCCGACACTCCAAGTCTGAACGAGCTTGGCGGAGACGCCTGGGTGCGCGACAGAATTCTTCGAATACGAAATAGGGACGCCTCGCCGAGGCGTCCGGGCGTCTCGGCGAGACGCCCCTACCAAGCGAAGAATTCTGTCTCACGCCCGAGATGCCTTGCCTATATGCTCCCCGGTAAAAAAAGATTGAAAATATTTAAGACAACCGTGGAAATCAACGACTTGCGTGAATTCCCCCGCTCTGCCTGCCATCCAAGCCCAAGCCGCAGAAGGTGATAAAATGGTCGGACTCACCTTGACCTGGTAGGACTGACCCGAACTCGGCTACCAAAAACGATCCAAGCCAGTCCGACCACTGTCCCCGCAGCCCTCTGCAAAATGTCAACGAACACGGCCTCGAAAGGCCTTGCGCACACTCACACTAACATGCTTTGACTGCCATGCAACATGAAAATTCAATTTTTTTTGGGATGTGCCCGAACTGCTGCATTTTTTGGTTCTGCGCTAGTTCCTGAGACTGGCGGTTCCGTCCTGAAAGGAAGCCGGATATTAGCCGGGGACAAGATCGCGAGAGCGGTCGCCCTCCCCGGAACAAATCCCATATCATTTTGCGCCCGGAAAGGGCGTCGGAACCAACACTAGTCGAGCCCATCCAGCGCCCCGCAGGGGCGCACCGAACAGGTTATCTATTACCCTGGGGCGGCGCTCATAGCTTGCCTGGGGCCAATTCCCTTGGCTCCTTCGAGGCCGGTCAACGCTGTACGCGTGAATGTTGATTCCACCGAATACAGCGAAGAACCTTTTAAGAACTTTTTTACTGGCAATCCCATCTAAGTGTGGCATAGTTGGGCGCGGGAGGCGCAGCCGCCGTGGCCGAGTCCATGGCGGAACAAGCACCGCGCCCTGTTCATTGAAATCGGGGGGAAACGGTGGTTAGTGGCCAGCCGGGAAGGAAGGCGGGCGGGCCAGCCCTTGGTCGTGTACCGGCGGCGCGATGGTCAGGCGACTGCGTGAATTTCACGCATCCATTCCGAAGACGGTCGTCCGGAGATCGGAACAAATTATCGACTGAGGCTGGCACGTGGAAAGGCTCAAAAAGCCCAATAATGGCGCGCGATGGCAGCAGCAAATCGAAGCTACTAGCAGCTAGTAGAAGCTACTAGTGCGTTGCGCTCTCTTGTATGAAAGGCGGCGAAGCGGCTTCCAAGTGGTTAAATTGAGCCACATTGGTCGACTGGATGGAAAAGGCTCGAGGCCGTCCCTGGCAAAACCAGGTTTGCGCCCGGGCTAAAAAAATGGTGGAAAAGGACTTTACAGGGACCGGATTCGAATTTACACTGCCCGTTCAAATTATATTGATCGAAAAGAATATGGAAAAAGGAAAGACGATAGCAGGGTTTCGACTGCACGAGCGCGACACAGGGTCGGCTGACGTGCAAGTCGCACTTTTGACCGAGCGCATCAATCACCTGACCGAACATTTGCAAAAGAATGTCAAAGACCACAGCTCCCGCCGTGGCCTCCTGGTCATGGTCGGCCAGCGCCGCCGTTTGCTGGATTATCTCCATCACGCGGACTTGACGCGCTACCAAACGGTGACCAAGAGGCTCAAGCTGCGCCATTGATCATTTTTTCTCTTCTCGGAATACGGCCATGGCCCATCCCGGACATGGCACCGATCAGTACCATGGGCCCAGGAAACGCGAACAGGCCGATGCGCAAGATGAAATTCGCGGAAACAAAATTCCGCTGACTTGGGGTGATTTCAACCAGCACCTGCAACCCCCCGGCGCGATGCCGGGAAGGTTTTGGTTGAAGTTCCTTCAAGTCGGCGGGCTAGAAGATTAATTATGGCAGAAAAAGTCTCAGCTCTAGTAGGGGGCAATGAAATTATTATCGAAACAGGCAAGTTGGCCAAACAGGCGGATGGATCCGTCACAGTCCAATTGGGAGAAACAATCGTTCTGGTCGCGGCCGTCGCCGCCAGCAAAGCCAAGGCCGGCCAGGAATTCTTTCCGCTGACCGTGGATTACCGTGAAAAGGCGGCTGCAGCGGGCAAATTCCCCGGCGGCTATTTCAAGCGCGAAGGACGCCCCACGGAAAAGGAAATTCTCACCAGCCGCTTGACGGACCGTCCCATTCGCCCGCTCTTCCCCAAGGGCTGGTTCAACGAAGTGCAAGTGCAGAGCCTTCTGCTCAGTGCCGACGGCGAAAATGATTCCGACATTCTGACCATCATTGGGGCTTCCGCTTCGCTGTGCGTCAGCGACATCCCCTGGGACGGCCCGCTGGGCGCCCTGCGTATCGGCCGTGTCGGCGGGCAATTCGTGGCCAACCCGACCCATAGCCAGATGAAAGACAGCGACTTGGATATTATCTACGTCGGCAATACGTCGGACGTGGTGATGTTCGAGGGCGCGGCCAAGGAAATTTCCGAAGCAGACTTTATCGCGGCCCTTAAATTCGGCCACGAGTGTTGCCAGCCGCTGATCCAGGCGCAAAAAGATCTGGCCACCCGCGGCGGGAAGGCCAAGCGCGCCATCACCGTCAGCATCGTGCCGGACGACATCCTGGCCGAAGCCAAACTCCTGGCTGGCGAACGCATGGTTCCCGCCCTGCTGACCCAGAAGAAGCTCGAACGTGAAGTGGCCGTCAAGACTCTCACGGATGAAATCGGCGCAAAATTGGTGGAAAAATTCGGCGCGGAAAAAGTGACAGATAATGTTCTCAAGGAAGCCTTTTACTACATCCAGAAAGAAACCGTCCGCGGGCTGATTATGGATGAAAGCAAGCGTCTCGACGGACGGGGCTTTGACGACATCCGCCCAATCTTGTGCGAGGTCGGCCTGATCCCGCGCGCGCATGGCTCCTCTTTGTTCTCCCGCGGTGAAACCCAGGCCCTGGCGCTGGTCACCCTCGGCACGACCGAAGATGCCCAGGAATTCGATTCTTACACGGGCGGTGAAACCCAGAAAAAATTCATCCTGCACTACAATTTCCCCAATTATTCGGTCGGCGAAACCGGCCGCATTTCCGGCCCGGGCCGGCGGGAAATCGGCCACGGCGCGCTGGCGGAACGTTCCATTGAGCCCATGCTGCCCTTGGACACCTACCCTTACGCAGTGCGCGTGACGAGCGAGATTCTGGAATCGAACGGCTCCTCTTCAATGGCCACAGTTTGCGGCGGGACGCTCGCTTTGCTCGATGCCGGCGTGCCTCTAACGCGACCAGTCGCGGGCATCAGCATCGGCATTTGCACGCTGCACGATGACATGGAGAAAATTAGCGATTACAAATTGCTGACCGACATCATCGGTTGGGAAGATTCCTTCTGCGACATGGATTGCAAAATCGCCGGGACCTCCAAGGGGATCACCGGATTTCAACTTGACCTTAAGTTGCGTGGTTTGCCGCATGTCATCATGGCCGAAGCCCTGGAAAAGGCCCGTGTGGCGCGGCTTTCCATCCTGCAAACGATGGCCGCGACGCTGGCCGAGCCGCGCAAGGAAATGAGCAAATACGCTCCGCGCATCGTGCAGGTGAAGATCAATCCGGAGAAGATCGGCGCCCTCATCGGACCGGGCGGCAAGAACATCAAGCGCCTGGTGGAAGAATCCGGCTGCGAAATCAACATCGACGACGATGGCACAGTCAATATTTATTCGGTTTCCGCCGAAGGAATGAAGATCGCGCGCGACGCCATCGAGGGCATGACGGCCGAGGCGGAGATCGGCAAGCTCTATCGCGGCAAGGTTGTCACGATCAAGGAATTCGGCGCGTTTGTCGAGTTCCTGCCCGGCAAAGACGGTCTGGTTCACATCAGCGAGCTGGCCAATTTCCGTGTCAAGCAAACTGAGGACATCGTCAAGATGGGTGATGAAATCTGGGTCAAGTGCCTGGGCGTGGATGAAAAAGGCCGCGTCCGCCTTTCCCGCAAGGCCGCCATGGAAGAGCGTGAAAAGGAAATGGGACCCAAGTCCTGAACCGATCCTGAGTCTAATGTCGTCGTGGCGGAGGGCGCAACCCGTGTTTGCCTTCCGCCTCAAACGCGTTAAAATACCGTATGCAAGTTAAACGACTCCATCATACGCGCTACCGTGTCAGCGATCTGGAAGCCACGGTCAAATTTTACAAGGAAGTCCTGGGTTTGCAGGAGACGCGCCGGCACAAATCGCCGCGCGGTTCGGAATTGGTTTTTCTGAAAGCCCCGCAGAGCGACGAGCTGATCGAGATTTGCTTTTATCCCAGCAGCGGCGCAGTCCAGGTCCAGCCGGACTTGACGCACCTGGGTTTTGAAGTCGAAAGCCTCGAAGAATTTGGCAAGCATCTCGCTTCCTTGGGCTTGAAGTTTTCCGACGGCCCCACGATGCGTCCGGGCGGCGGCGGTTTCGCCTTTATCGACGCGCCGGAAGGATACGAAGTGGAATTGTTGGAAATTCCGAAAAACAAGGAATTGGCGTAGAACTCTTGCCGACCCGCGCTCTATCGGCGGCCATCGTACCAAGGCGAGCAGGCCTCCCGGCTTCTTACCATCTGCCTTCCACGGAAAAGAGAGCCCGTCAAAAGGCCCACCTTGTCGGCGGTAGTCAGGAGGTGCACCTTGCGCGCTGAGGTCAGAAGCGGATGATCGTGCAAAATGACCATTTTCTTGCCGCTGGCGCGGGCCAGGGTCTTGAGGCGTTTGCTCAAATCAATCTCTTCCGCCGCGAACAGTTCCATGCTGAATCCGCCGATCTGCCGATAAGCCTCCGCCTCGCAAAAGATGAACGCGCCCGCCGCCCACTTGGTCAACCGGCTGAGACAGTTCCAAACATAGGTGATACAATCGGCTACGAAAATCCTTTCATCCAGCCGAACCGTGCAGCCGCCGCCCAGGCATTGGCCGGAAGAAATCTGCGCGGCCACGTCCGCGAATAATTCCGGCGATGGGTGCGAATCGGCGTCCACAAAGACGAACCAATCGCCCAACGCCGCGGTCGCTCCAGTGTGGCGGGCGCGGGCGATTTGATTGACAGGCTCGAATACAACCCGCGCGCCGCCCGCGCGCGCCAAAGCCGCCGTCGCATCGGAGGAATTGTTGTCGCACACGACGATTTCCGTCTCCCATCCAAGCTGGACAAAACTGCGCACCGCCTGCTGCATGCAGTGCAAAGAGGCGGCAATGAGCTTTTCCTCGTTAAAAGCCGGGACTATGATGGAGACTCTCATTTCGCGCACTACCATTACGACCAAGCATGAGATAATGCGAGATATGAAATCAGGAGTATGAGCCAATGCATTGGCACCGTCGGCGTCCGCGGCTCCAAGCATCGGCTCACACCTGTCACTTAACGCCAATGGCCCCCAACCCAGCGTCCATGGCCATGGTGATAGTCCCAGAATCCCGGCGCCCACACTGCGCCGCGCCACGGTCCCAAAGCCCAGCGACCTGGCAGCCACACCCAAGCGGCTCCATTCCAGTTCCAATACCCAGCCGTCCAGACGTATCCGGGGCCGGGTGCAGCCACCACCACTTCGGGTTGGGGCGCCGGGGGAGGCGTTGGAGCGGAGACAACCACGCCCGGGGCCGGCTCAGTCACCGCCACAGCCACCGACGGTGGCGGGGGCACATAAGGTCTTGCTTCTACGACACATCCGCTGGCGAGCAATGCTGCCGCAACCACCAACGTCGAGATTGCATAAACTTGTTTTGCCTGATTTCTCATATAGTTCCTTTCCTGTCTCCTATACGGAATCGGGCACGTTTTCTTGCAACATGAGAAGGCAACGCAAACCTTGAACTCATCTCATAAATAGGAGCAGAGCCTCCTCCTGTTTATGAGATGGGTTCTACACCAATTTTCGGTATTTCTTATCTTCGCCCAGTTTTTTGACCAGTTCCTTGACTTTCTGCGCCTGGCTCCTGTGCGCCAGCAACACGGCGTCGTCCGTTTGAACCAAAATCGAATCCTGCAATCCCACCACCGCGATCGCCGTCCGGTTTTTTGTTCTGGCGTCAAATATAATGTTGCGCGCGCCATCAACGTGAATGAATTCTCCCACGGCACAATTGCCTGCCGCATCCGCCTTCAAATGCCTCGCGAGCGCCGTCCAGGATCCGAGATCGTCCCACTCAAAGGCCCCGTCGGCCACGACTACGTTTCGGGCGTGCTCCATTAAAGCAAAGTCAATGGAGATTTTTTTGATCACGGGGTATTCCTTGGCCAGCACTTTTTCCAGCTTGGGAGTGCCGGCGGCTTTAAACCAGCGCTGGCAGGCGGCGGCCAATTCCGGCTGGTGCTGTTCCAGCCCTTGGGTGATCGTGACGAACGACCAGATGAACATCCCGGCGTTCCACCGATACGCGCCGCTGTTCAAATACTCCTGCGCCTTCTCGAGGTTCGGCTTCTCCACAAATTGCTCGGCCTTGAAAAAGCCCGTCTTGTATGAGTCCACGCCTTGCGGCGGGGGCAGCGCCGACCCGACGCGGATATACCCGTAGCCCGTCTCCGGTCCGGTGGGCTTGATGCCGATGGTGACAATGACCTGTCCGCGCCCGGCCACATCAAACGAATCCGCCAGCACCTGCTGGAATTTTTTCTCATCTGGAATGACGTGATCGGCCGGCAACACGGCCATGACGGCGCTGGTCGAGCGTTGTCCGACAATGGCCGCTCCCAGAGTCACCGCGGCGCAAGTATCGCGTCCAACCGGTTCAGCGATGACGTTTTCCTTGGGCAACTTCGGCAATTGGTGTCTGACTTCCGGCGCCTGGACTTTGTTGGTGATAATGAGAACATTTTTCAGCGGAACCAACGGCAGGACGCGATCCACGGCCTGTTGCAAAAAGGAGCGTTTGCCGAGCAAAGCCACCAATTGCTTGGGCGTCTTTTCGCGGCTGACCGGCCAAAACCGCTCCCCTCGTCCCCCTGCCATGATGATGACAAATTTATTATTGTCCTGAGTCTTTTTCATAACAATTATTTTTCCTTGGCCGCTTTGAGCAATGCGCCGGTGAATTGGGCCACCCGCTCTGGCAAGTCCGCGCTTCGCCCATGTTCAGCGATTTGATTGACGATGGCGCTGCCGACCACGATGGCGTCGGCGTTGCGCGCCACCAGGCGGGCTTGTTCGGGCGTGGAGATGCCAAACCCGACAGCGATGGGCAAGCCTGTGTGCGCCCGGATTTGGGCGGTCATCGGTCCGATGGTTTCGGAGACGCTCTGTTGCATACCCGTGACTCCTTCGCGCGAGACGTAATAAATGAAACCGCTTCCGCGTCGCACAATCAATTCGACGCGCGACTCGGGCGTGGTCGGCGCGATAAGGTAAATCGCCGAAAGGCCCGCCCGCGCCATGAGCGCCTCGTAGTCGCCCGACTCCTCCGGAGGCAAATCCAGCACCAGCAACCCGTCCACCCCGGCGGCAGCAGCGTCGCTGACGAATTGCGCGAGGCCGCGCCGATGCAGGAGGTTGAAATAAACGTAGAGGACAATGGGAATTTGCGATTCGCGCCGGATGGTGGCGACGGTTTGCAAAACGCTGGCCGGCGTCGTACCCGACTCCAACCCGCGCTGGGCCGCCAGCTGGTTGACCAACCCGTCGGCCAGCGGATCGCTGAAAGGGACGCCCAATTCAAGAACGTCAACACCAATTTGATCGAAGACCAAGGCCAGTCGCCGCGTCGTTTCGAGGTCAGGATCGCCCGCGCCGATATAGACGATGAAACCCTTTTGCCCGTCCTTTTTCAGCCGCGCAAATCGTTCCTCGATCCGATTCATGAGCGGGCTTCAACCCTTGCGCCGGCGCTTCACGTTGATTTGGGCCAGCGCGTTGGCCAGCGCCGCGCTTACGATGGCGTTTTCTCCATCGTTAATCTTTTCGGCCAGGCGGGCTTCGGCCCGGCGGCGGGCTTCTTCGGCCTTGGCTTCATCAATATCATCCGCCTTGATCGCCATGTCCGTCAAAATGGCCACGTGGTCCCCGGTGATCTCCACAAATCCTTCGCCGACCGCCAGGAAAAGGTCCTGCCCGTCCTTGCGCACGACGACTTCTCCCGGCGCCAGTTGCGTCATCAGCGGGACGTGGTGGGGATAAACGCCCATCTCGCCCTCGGTGCCCGGCAGCGTCACCATCTCCACATCGTCAGAGTAGGTTTGTGCGTCCGGGGTGACGATTTCCAATTTGAGTGTGTCCGGCATGAGCGTTAGCCCTCTTTGATTTCGTCAATCCCGCCCTTCATGTAGAAATTGCCTTCGGGCACGTCGTCATGTTTGCCTTCCAGGATTTCCTTGAAGCCGCGCACGGTTTCCGCCACCGGCACCTGCTTGCCCTCGCGGCCCGTGAAGATCTGCGCGACGGTGAACGGCTGGCTGAGAAAACGTTGAATCTTGCGCGCGCGCGACACGGTCAACTTGTCCTCCGGCGAAAGTTCGTCCAGGCCCAGAATGGCGATGATGTCCTGCAAATCCTTGTAGCGTTGCAGCACCTTTTGCACGCCGCGGGCCACGTCGTAATGCTCCTGGCTGACAATTTCCGGCGTCAACGCGCGGGAGTTGGAGGCCAGCGGATCAACCGCCGGGAAAATGCCCAACTCGGCGATGGACCGCTCCAACACAATCGTCGCATCCAAATGCGCGAAGGTGGTCGCAGGTGCCGGGTCGGTCAAATCGTCCGCCGGCACGTAAACCGCCTGGAATGAAGTGATCGAACCTTTCTTGGTTGAAGTAATACGCTCCTGCAAATCGCCCATTTCGGCCGCCAGCGTCGGTTGGTAACCGACCGCGCTAGGCGTGCGGCCCAGCAAGGCCGAGACTTCCGAGCCCGCCTGTGAAAAGCGGAAGATGTTGTCAATGAACAGCAGCACATCCTGATTTTTCTCGTCGCGAAAATACTCCGTCACGGCCAGCGCGGACAAGGCGACGCGGAGACGCGCGCCGGGTGGCTCGTTCATCTGGCCATAGACCAGACCGATTTTGGAACCTTCCTTGATGATGGGCAGGCCATTCGCGCCGATTTTCGGGTGGCCTTTTTCGTCCTTCTCCACCTTGATGACGCCGGCTTCGATCATTTCGTTGTAAAGATCGTTGCCTTCACGGGTGCGTTCACCGACGCCTGCGAACATCGAAACGCCGCCGTGCAATTTGGCGATGTTGTTGATGAGTTCCATGATGACCACGGTTTTGCCGACGCCGGCCCCGCCGAACGCGCCGACTTTGCCGCCTTTCAGAAACGGACAAATCAAATCAATGACCTTGATGCCGGTGGTCAGAACTTTGGGGCTGGGCGATTGATCCACCAGCGCGGGCGCGGCCCGGTGGATGGGCAGATATTTGTCAGCCTTGACCGGACCTTGCTCGTCCACGGGATCGCCGGTCACGTTAAAGACGCGGCCCATGACGGCCTCGCCGACGGGCATGGAAATGGGCGCGCCGGTATCGGTCACTTCGAGGCCGCGCTTGAGGCCCTCCGTGCTGGACATGGCCACGGCTCGCACCCAATGGTCGCCCAGATGCTGTTGCACTTCGAGGGTCAGCTTGGTGTTGCCCTGTCCGGGAACGTCGAAATTGACCGTGACCGCGTTGTAAATGGAAGGGAGACCCTCGGGAAACTCAATATCCACGACCGGCCCGATGACCTGCGCAATTTTGCCTTTATTCATGTTGTTTATTCAGCACGTTTCACCTGAAAGAGCCGGAAATCTAAGAGCAAAGGGGGATGGGTGTCAAGGGTGATCGCACTAATTTTCCGGTCTAATTCTTAATCTATGTGGTAATCTCCGATGGCCGAATTCGGTAATTAGTTGCTTGATCTTTTTAATTTAACGTCCTGTTCATTTATTCAAGCCGAATCGGTGGCCGAGAGAAATTTGCAAGCCGGTCACAATCACACCAACCTCGGCAGAAATTGCGGCGGTTTGCGGGCTTGAGACAATTGTTCAAAGGCGAAGGCCAGGGCCAACAACTTTGGTTCGCTCCAGGCGCGGCCAAACAAGGAGAGCCCGACAGGCAATCCGCTCACCATTCCCATCGGCACGGTGATGTGCGGATAGCCGGCCATGGCGGCTGGTCCGGTGCAACCGCCGGTGCCGCGCGTGCCCCACACCAGGTCGGTGCAAGGCGCCGGGCCGGTAGTCGGGGCGATCAGCGCATCCAATTGCAGTTTGTCCATGATCGCGTCAATGCCTTCCTCGCGGGCGAGGCGGCGGTTTTTCGCCAGCGCGTCGAGATAGGCTTGCTCCGTCAGCGGGCCTTTGGCTTGCGCCCTGATGAAAGTCTCCTGGCCAAACCACGGCATTTCCTTCGCCTTGTTGATCTCGTTAAACTCGATGATTTCCGCCAGCGATTTCACCGGCGCGGATGGTCCCAGCCACGCCAGGTATTTGTTTAAATCCGCCTTGAATTCATAGGCCAATACTTCGCGCTCGCCGTTGCCAAATTCTCCAAAGCTGGGCAGGTCCGCCGGATCACTTAGCATCGCGCCGTGGCTTTTCATCGCAGCCATAGCGTCCTCCATCAATTGGTCCACGGCGGGCAAAGTGCCGAAGTATTTTCGCGCCACCCCCAAACGCGCGCCGCGCAAAGCCGCCGGATCCAGGAATTTTGTGTAATCGGGCGCCATTTTTCCCGAAGCGGCGGCGGTGGCTGGATCATCCGCATCCGTTCCCGCCATGCAGCCAAGGAGAATGGCTGCGTCCGTTACGGTGCGCGTCATCGGCCCGGCTGTGTCCTGGCTATGCGCAATTGGAACAATGCCCGACCGGCTGACCAAACCCAAAGTGGGTTTGAGGCCGACGAGCCCATTGTAGGATGAGGGCGAGATGATGGAACCATCCGTCTCCGTACCGACAGCGACCGCGCACAAGTTCGCCGAGGTCGCGGCGCCGGAGCCGGAACTGGAGCCGGACGTATTGCGGTCCAGCGCGTAAGGGTTCAGCGTTAATCCGCCCCGGCCGCTCCAGCCGCTGGTGGAATGGGTCGAGCGGAAATTGGCCCACTCGCTCAAATTCGTTTTGCCCAAAATGACCGCCCCAGCCGCGCGCAGGCGTTGCACCAGAAAAGCGTCGGCGGGAGGCTTGGCCCCAACCAACGCGAGCGAGCCGGCGGTGGTCATCATTTTGTCGTGCGTGGAGATGTTGTCCTTGATCAGGATCGGAATGCCATGCAGCGGCCCGCGCGGCCCGCGCGACTTTCGCTCTTTGTGCAGGGCCTCGGCAATGTGGAGGGCGTCGGGATTGAGTTCGATGACAGAATTGAGCTTCGGGCCGTCCCGGTCCAAGTCTTGGATGCGGCGGAGATAATGGCGCGTGATCGCCACCGCCGTGAGCTGTCCCGACACCATGGCTGCATGCAGTTGACTGATCGTGGCCTCGGACCATTCGAAGGAGAGCATGTGGGAGAACGGGTTAAAGATCGGGTTGGCGGAAGCACTGGAGGAAATCGCCCATGCAGCGGCGCTGCCCGCCAGGCCGGACTTGAGAAAATCGCGTCGTTTCACGCGCGGCAGATTGCATTTCCGGCGGGGTTTGGGCAAACGTATTCGGCGATTTTGGCTCTGGTTTTACTCGTGGAGCACTTGCAAAAATCTAGTGCCGCTTCGATTATTCACGGCCCCTCTCCCTGCCCTCTTCCGGTGGCGCGGCGAGAGGGTGGTCGAAGGCCGGGAGAGGGGTTTTCAAAGTTTCCCGAGCGCCATGATCCCACGCCGATTTGCCAAGATGCGCCGAGCTAGGATTACGAGTAAGAACTGGAAATCGCCGCCTAACGAGCGCCGTCTTGAACAATCGTTGGGTGCAGCAAGATACTTCGATCAGCCGCATCCGCTGCCGGAAGATTGGCCAGCAAAGACCTATAAGGCCCTTCAGGATATTTGACTGCAGCTAGACGGATTACCGAATAAAAACTCCGCCCGGAAAAACCGCCGAGTTGTGAATAAGGGAATTTCTCCCGCCCCAAGGCGAAGGGCACGAGGTAATCAATCGCCTTGGTGACGCTGCGCCCATCCCCACTCCGATAATGCCACAAATCCACCCCGACCTTCTCGCCCAGATCAGCCAATTGCATAAGGCCCGTGAGGTTGGCCTGGCTATAGCTCCACGCTTTGGTGCGCGCCAGTTCCAGCGGCTGCCGGCCATCCGGCTCGATCTGCAGGTCTATCCGTTTGTGCTCGACGGTTTGCAGGATATTGGAGGCCAATTCTACTTTGCCCAAAAACAGAGCGTAGGAAGCGGCCTGGATGTCATAATAGGTGCCGTGGTTGTTCTTAGCGGCGGATTCCTCGCGGCCATTCTTGCTCTCCTGCATCCATTGCAGGAATTGGGCATACCACTGCTGCAATTGCCGCTGATCGTCGGTCGTCCACGCTTTCGAGCCAGCGAGCAAACCGACCGCGTCCACCACCGGCGCGAGGGCGCGTCCCTCGATCAACCCGATGCCGCGACCCGTGTTGACTCCGAGAATGGCCTGCGCGTATTGCATGTTGGGGTTCATGCGCGTGGCCGGATCGAAAAAACACGCCGCAAGCAATTCCTTCGCCCTGGCCGCGCTGGCCTCGTCGCCGGTGAAGTAGTAGTTCAACGCCAGGGTTTCGACGGCGCTGGACATTTCGAAGATGGTGCGATGGTCGGAGATCTTGTTGATGTCCGGGTTGCGCTCGCCGTCGCGGCGGATATAAGGAAGGCCGTTGGAAGTGTCGGGGTTGGGCCAGAAATACGGCGCCATGCTCATGTAATCATGGCGGTCGCCGCTGGGTGGATCTGTCTTCTTGTTGACAACAGAAAACGGGCCGGCGCCCATTGCTTTGTGCGCGTCCTCAGCCAGACGCGCCAGCGCCGGGGCGTAGTTGCTGTCGCCGCTGTGGATTTTTTCACGCACCAGGCGCAGATAACCTCCGTCAAGCAGAAACACGCGCGGGCTCGCGCCATCTTTCTCCAACGCGGGGCCGGCCTGGAGCAACCCTGAAGCCAGCGCGCACATCGCAACTAACGCGAGGAATTTCTTCATAGAATTACTCAAGGCTATCCCAATACACGCGTGAGCGACAGCGAAAAATTCGGCGCTAATCCATCAGAGCGCGTTTTGAAAAGAGTCGTCGAACTAGATGGCCTTTCCACAACCAGAGTCCCGAAAGAACCAGCAGAGGCACAAAGACAAACCGAACGGCGGGGGCGTAGTTTGGAATTTGTTCAAACGGACTATAAATATATCCGACTATCGGAATGCCGAAGACAATGTGAATCCAGCGAAGCATCGAACGTTTGGCGGCCTCACTCATCATCTAATCCCTTCCCCTTAAGAATTTGCGGCTGGTATTTTTCAATCCTCGCCTCCCGAGTTTTGGATTGTTTCGCTGCGGCAAAATAAAGCAAGTAGCCTCTTTGCCTCCCTGGCGTCAATGCGGCAAAGGCAGTTTTCAAGGCGGCGCTTGCATCTAGCTTATTTTGAAATTCTTCAGGAACCTTGAATTCTCCAGTCGTTTTTAGATTCACTTTCAAGCCAGCTTTTTCCACTTCGATGGCTTCCTGGATGTATGCTTTCAAAATGGATTCCATCTCGACAATTTCGCGAACATGGGTGAATCGAATCTGGCGCGCTACCTGCACATTCTCTGTTTGTCGGATTAGTATGCCTTTGGGATCACGCAACAAAACGCCCTTCATGAACAGAAGCGCGCAGTATTCTTTGAATCCATGGATGAGCACGATGTTGCTTTGCTGAAAGCTGTAACAAGGCTTGCCCCACTTCAATTCTTCGGCCAGCTCGCAGTCAAGAATAATGCGTCGCAATTGCTCAAATTCTTTCCGCCACTTCTCAGCTTTGCTGAAGAAGAAATCAACCTTGGGATTCGTGCCCTTTTTCATATGTGTGTTATTTTAGTTTGCTAACGACGGCTTGTAATCGGTTATGAACCATATTGATTCCCTGAGGCATCCCCATTTTCAGCACCTGGTCTCTTTGTGCGACCGATTCGTAGAGCACGTGCATATTGAGTTTGCTGGTGTCGGCCGCAAGTTGTTGGAACTCCAAGAACTCAAGCTGGACGCCAAAAGGCATATTCTCCATTTCAAAGGTCCGAGTGATTTTCCGGTTGGGGCAAAACTCATGAATTGCGCCGTGGAAACTGTATTTGTTCCCTTTGGGATCGGTTGTCTCGAATTGGTAACTGCCGTGCTTTTTGCTTTCGAGCTTCAACACTTTTGTTCCCATCCATTGCTCGACAAGGTCTGGCTCTACATACGCGCGAAAAAGCAATTCCAATGGCAAATCAAATTCTCTAGTAATGACCACTTCTTGTTTGCCATCCTCGGCTCGGATCTTTGTTTTTTGTTCCATAGGATTCTAATGGTTTGATTTGTGTTTCTTCATGATCGCTTCCAATTTATTGAACCTGCCGTCCCACAATTTGCGGAACGGTTCGATGAATTCGGCTACTTCGTTCATTTTTTTTGCATTGATGTGATAGTAAATTTCCCGGCCATTTTGCTCCGGTTTAAGCAATTCACACTCAGTCAGAATTTGAATGTGCTTTGAAATGGTTTGGCGGGATGATTTGAAATTGTCGGCAATGGCACCCGGCGTCAAGGCCTGCAACACCAGCAGGGTGAGAATGGCCCTTCTGGTAGGGTCTGCGATCGCCTGAAATACATCTCTTCGTGATTCCATTATGCAGTTATCTGGCTGCGAACATACGCGCAGCCATATGACTGCGCAAGCGTTTTTTAAAATATTTTTTGCGACGTGGAACTAAGTATTTTCGCCAGCCGTTCGCCCTCTGATCCGCGCAATGGCCCAGCGGGCGTGTTCGGCTATGAGCGGTTCAGCGTCGGCGGCCGCGCGTTCGAGGGCCCGCAGGGAGGTGGCATCGCCTGTGTTCCCCAACGCCACGCAGACGTTCCGCAGCAAGCCGCGTCGCTTCACCCGTTTGATGGGCGTGCCAGCGAAGCGTTGCGTGAAAGCCGCCTCGTCCAGAGAGAGCAACTCGATTAGATCCGGCGACTCCAAGTCGGCGCGATAATGCGGACGCATCATCGCCCCGGTGCGGGCAAAACGGTTCCAGGGACAAACCGCCAGACAGTCGTCACAGCCGTAAATCCGCCGGCCGATCATCGGGCGCAATTCCTCCGGGATCGCCCCTTTCAACTCGATGGTCAGGTAGGAAATACACCGGCGCGCGTCCAATTGAAATGGCGCAGTGATGGCGGCGGTCGGGCAAGCGTCGATGCAGCGATGGCAGGAGCCGCAGCGGTTTTTTTCGGGTGCATCGGCCTCGAATTCCAGCGTCGTGATGATTTCCGCCAGAAAAATCCAGTTGCCCAAGCGGCGGCTGATGAGGTTGGTGTGTTTGCCGATGAAGCCGAGTCCGGCCCGTTCCGCCAAATCGCGCTCCAAGAGCGGCCCGGTATCCACATACCACAACGAGCGGGCACTTTCGCCGTGGGTATTGACAAACGCAGTCAATTCCTTGAGCCGCACGCCCAAAATCTCGTGATAGTCGCCGTATCTGGCGTAACGCGCCACCTCGCCCTTTGTGCCGGTGGACGCTCGGCCTTCCACGGAAGGTGTGGTGTAACTGGCGGCCAGGGTGATGATTGTTTTCGCATCGGCCAGGACTTGATTCGGGTCCACGCGTTTGTGGGCATTGCGGGCGAGGTAATCCATTTGGCCGTGCAAGCCGGCTTGGAGCCAGTTTTTGAACTGGGCGGCGTGATCAGGCGCCCGGGCCGTGGTGAAGCGGCAATCGTCAAAACCCAGTTCCAAGGCGCGCTGAAAGACGGCGGATTTCACAACACTAAGTCCGGGCCACGCTAAATTGATGCAGGACTTGTTGGGCGACATCTTTGGAAGAACGAAATTCCGTATTCACCAGCACATCCGCCTGACGGTAGGCCGGTCCGCGCAGTTCCAGCAACTCGCGGATTTTGCCCGGCGGATCGGGCGCTTGCAGCAAAGGACGATGGGTCTGCCCACGCACCCGTTCCCAGACGGTTTCGGGCGAGGCCCAAAGACAAACCACCAAGGAATGGGACTTGAGGCTGGCCAGATTGGAAGGATCAACCACCAGGCCGCCCCCGGTGGCAATGACGGTATCGCGCCGCGCGCTCAGGGCGTTGACCACGTCCCTTTCGTATTGACGGAAGGCGGCCTCGCCCTGCAACGCGAAGATTTCGGGAATGGTCCGGCCCACTTCGTGTTCGATCCAATCGTCCGTGTCAATAAAAGCGAAGCCCAGTTGCTCGGCGGCCAAACGGCCGACGGAAGACTTGCCCGTGCCCATGAAACCGACGAGGGCGAGGTTATGAATGTGGCGCACATCGCTCATCATCAGCAAGGCTAAAGGATGAAGGATGAAGGACGAAGGATGAAATTGATATTCTCACTTGCGGATGAGGGGCGCGGCAATCCTGTCAATTACTACGATGCTCGCCAAGTTGGAGAAATGACTACACCGGTTTCATAAATACTGTAACCGAAAGCCAATGGCGGTAGGGCGAGACTCCAGCCCGCAACGCGGGCCTCTCTTGTGTTGTTCTAACTTCGAGCCGTGATTCGATTTTCCCGACAGAAAGTCAGGGCTCGACGGAGTCTCGCCCCACCGAATACTTGGCCACAGTTCTGCTTAAAATGCTCTAGCCCTCGCCTCAGCTGGGGGCCTACTGGCCAGTTTGTTCAATCTCATAAAACTGAGTTGAACAATTGGAGAAAGTGGCCTGGTAAGTGCCTGCGCTGCCCGAAATGGCCGCGCCCGTCACAGCCGAGAAAGTCCCATTCAACGCGGACGAACCCACCAGCGTGAAGGCCGTCGCGGGCAAACTCGAGGCGGTGAAAGTGATGGTCACCGTAGAACAACCTGAACCGGTCGGTTGAGCGGTGATGCCGGTAATGGTCAAGGCTCCAGGAGGCCCCGGAAAGATGACCTGCGCCACTGCCACGGTCGTATTGGTGTTCGTGCCCGGCGGCGACCAAACGCGCCACAAGTTGGCCGAGGTGGAGGCGGCATAAAGATTACCCACGTTGTCCCAAGCCGCGCAGGTATAAGCATTGGCCAGGTCCAAATTGGTCAAAGTCTGGATGGAAGCGCCGTTGGTCACAGAGACGACCGTGCCGTTGGTCGCGTTGAGCACGCGGATGCCCGAGTTGCCGCCATTGTAGCCGCCGGAGACGGGAGCGCCGCCCCCCATCGGCAACGCCACGTAAGTCGGTTGGCTGCGCGAGTTGATGACCGTGTCGTTAATGCCGGTCATGGTATTATCGCCCGCGCCCACAGCCCAAGCCACTTGTCCGGCTGTTTTGCCATCGGCGTAAGTCGTGCCGCTGGCTTCGGCGGGCAGAACACCGCTCTGCCAATTGAGGAAAACCATGGTTCGATTGGCGGAATCACCGGCATCGGACACTTTTTGAGAAATAAAAATGTCAAGATTGCTGTCCACCATGCAACCGCCGGTCGAACCCAGGCTCAGATCACCGCCCGTCGTGACCGATTGCGTTCCTTTGGTGTCGGCCGGGTCAGATGCGCCTTGGACGAGGTGGTAGAGCCAGGCACCCCAGTTCGGCGGCGTATCATCATTACACAGCCACACGGAAGCGTCGGCATTGGTGGCGGACGGAATATCGAAATTGTTGATGCCAAAACGGAGATCGGAAAAGTCCGGGTTATTGACATAATTATGCGGCCCGCCGAGACGGCCGCTGTCGGCATTGCCTTCGTCAATCACCACCTGGTTGGTCGTCACCTGCATGTCAAAAGCGACGATCGCGCCTTCATCGCTGAAATCCAGCATGTAAATCCTGTCGTCATCGCCGATTCTCAGCCGCCAGGGAAGGACCGTGGAACCGCTGGGCATCTCGCCCGGCTGCAACGAGGTATCGCCCGCATCGTCATTGGTATAAGCGCCGTAACCGAAACCGCCTTCATCCGCAAAACTGCCGTCGGCGTTCATTTTGTAAATGCCGTCCAGAATGGGTGTCCCTGAAATCGGATTGACACCGCCTTCGGTCGCGCAGCCCACCACGACGCGTCCGTAATAAGGGCTGCCGGTGTTATTATCCACCGCCAGACCGTTGGGAGCCGCCGCATAATTGCCGGCATTGGTGTCCGCGCTGATTTGAGTCCAGGTCTTGAAACCGGAAGCCGCCGCCGTGATGGACACCAAAAAAGCGCCCGAGCCTGGCGCGCCGCCGGCATTATTGGTCACACCCCACACCACCGAATTGAGCCCCTTTTTTGTGCCGCCCACAATGGTGGCCACCGTCTTGCTCCCTTGCAAAATGGCCACCGTGACGCCCAAATCGGCGGTTTCATTGAGGCGATAGGTGATGGTCACCGGACTGGGATTGGTCGTGGAATTGGTGACGCTATACAAGCTGCCATTGATCTGGATATCCGTGGCATAAACATTGGCGCGGGCGTTGACCGTGGACAAGAGGAAACCGGCCACGCACATTAAACTCCAAATTAGTTTCATACTTATTTAGCTCGATCCATCGGGCAAACAACCCCCTTTCGGGCACCCGTTTCAATTGCGAAAGAGCCTAAACCTAGCGCAAATTCCGCCTCAAAGTCAACCGGGATGTGAAAGAGCGCGTTCCTGATGGCGCAAAACAGCGTTGCTGGAGAAATAACGATGCACCAACCGGGGAAGGCGTTTCCGTCAGCGGCCTGAATTTCATTTACTGGTTTTCATGCTCGCTTAGAGCGCCAGCGAAGCGCGGCCAAGGCCGCCCCGCTCATGACGATCAGCGCCAGCGTGGTTGGCTCAGGCACGCTATTTCCGGAAAAGGTGATGTCGTCTAATTCAACCCAGCTTGGGCCGCTGGCATTGAAAATAGAACTGAACTCGAGTTCACCATTTTGGCCAGCAAAAGTTGAAATATTCGCACCATAGAGAGTATAGTTTGCACCGCTCCCAACGACAACTGGAGAAAGGATATTCCCGTTGAAAGAAACGGTGAATATTGTTGTGGATGGCAGCCAATCCCAAGCTTTGAATTGCAACGATTGAGCGCCCAAGGGTACCGTTCCGTTTTGCTCAATAGAAGCATTTTCTTCCTGCGGATCGGGAAATCCGGCTTGCAAGAACACAGTATAATTTCCATCGATAATTCCTTGATTTTGTGGGGATTGTGGACCTACAGACTGGTAGTTCGGTCCGAATATATCAATGCTCTGGGCACCAGTGGTGTACCCGTTTTGATAAATTTCTGTTTGCAGTGTTGTTCCCAAATATGCGCTCCAACCTGGCAGCGCAGACGCGGCGGAGACATATAGAGCACTGGTGGAAGGCGAAAGAGTTGCCGCTTCGAAATTCAGGTTTTGGAAGGTGCCTTGAGCCTT
>Ga0206819_10088_pt1 | contig 28860 bp, 26 predicted proteins | sample Alteio_BWOrgCont_87_FD_152855 | JGI IMG/M metagenome (GOLD analysis project Ga0206819, IMG submission 152855) | Enriched cells from forest soil in Barre Woods Harvard Forest LTER site, Petersham, Massachusetts, United States -... | ecosystem: Environmental > Terrestrial > Soil > Temperate forest >... | reverse complement strand
GGCCGCCTGGGATACGGGCGCGAGATAGACTCCGTTGGCGAGCGCCAGAATCCAGGATGCTACGGCGAAGATGGAGATAATTCGGAGAAAACTCCACACGCCGATGCCGCTGGCCCGCATGGCGGTAATTTCGCTGTCGGCCGCGAGCCGGCTCAGGCCGATCAGAATTCCGACGAGCACGCCCGCGGGAATGCTGATGTTCAGAGTTACGGGAACAATAAAAAAGAATACCTGAGCCACGCTGGGCAAAGGCGCGCTGTTGCGGACGACCAGTTCGAGGATTTGTCCGAGATCGCGGGTGAAAAGAACAAAGGTGAAGACGGCGACGCCGATCAGGGCATGAGCCGTGACTTCGCGAAGGATGTAGCGGGTCAGAATCCGCATGGCCGGAGGCTAAGCCGAGTCTAGCATGACGCTATGCCTGAAGCTCTTCGACTTGCTTCAAGGTCGTTCTATTTGTGGGGGTTTCTGATCGCGCAGCGCTTCGAGCGCCGCGGTAAGAACCACAGATTCGGTTCAGGCCCACTGGGAACCGGCGCTCGTGGATGTTTTACCTGGACAAACCGCCCCAGCCTCGGGAAAGAGCGCGCAAGGCTGGGGCCACCCTCCCTCTTACTTGACCCCCTTGTTGATCGCGGCGGCGTACTTCTTGGCCAGGCCATTGCCCACGAAGTCATCGTAGATCCACATGAAACCGCCGATGATCCCGCATTCCTTATGCCACCCCCTCATCACCGTCTCCACCTGGCTCGGCGTGTAGTTCTGGTCCCATACCCCGGGGAAAACCGGCACTTTGCCAAAATCCCAGCCCGAACATGGATTGTTTCCGTAGCCCCCGGCATAGGCTTGTAGATGGACACCATCCACTGTGCCCGGGAGTTTCTTGTTGATTTCTGAAACCACACTCTGCCAATAGCTGGCTTCGACATAAGGATCGGGCACGACGTGATAGCCGAGTTTGCCCACCATAACCCCGAACTTCACAGTCGTAGGAAGGTTGTAGCTATTTTCGTCGTCGAAATCGAGGGCATCCAGAGCCGGGATGGCTTTTTTCAGGGCCTTGAAATCCTTGTACAGGATGCTCTTCGGGCCGACGCCTTGCGACTCTACCAGATTCGTGATGTCTTCCCAGTCTCCGTAGTTTGAAGAGCCGATGCTGAAGGTGACTCTCTTGACCAGTCCCGCTTTCTTTAACGTGGCCATATCCGCCGCAAATTTCGGATAAGTCTTGTTGCCCACATAGACGCCCTTCGAGGTCAATGGAAATTCTCCGTTGAAATTCAAATCTCCTGTGCTATTGACCTCAACGCTCCAAACGATAGCTTCCGAGTAGCCGGCGTGCTCGATTTCCGAGATGTTCTTCGGGACATTAAATTTGGCCGTCTTGTAAAACGGGCCTCCACCGAATATTCCCGTATACCCCTGCGGAGCGGCGGGGGAGATTGTTTGCAACGAAGTCTGCGCCGAGGCTGAAAAGGCGAGGATCAGGAGACAGGCTAAAAGCTGAAATAACGGAAGCATGAGACGGCCACTTCCTTGAGAAAGATTTCCTTGAGCAAACCTGGGCGACAATCGAGTCATTTGAGATTCCTTTGATTTAATTGGCATGTTTTGTTGGCGAACCGTTGATGGAACGACTTCCGGGACTTAGCGGTTTCCCAGGCGGCGTAGCATGATTCCCCAACTGGCAGCAAGCAAGTATCCCGCTCCGATGGGCAGGAGTCAACCGCTCGCACTCGCCCGAGCGGGAATCAGCGATGCCCCAATCGTGGCACCCGGCGTGCTGACCCTTCGGCCGCCTGGGATACGGGCGCGAGATAGACTCCGTTGGCGAGCGCCAGAATCCAGGATGCTACGGCGAAGATGGAGATAATTCGGAGAAAACTCCACACGCCGATGCCGCTGGCCCGCATGGCGGTAATTTCGCTGTCGGCCGCGAGCCGGCTCAGGCCGATCAGAATTCCGACGAGCACGCCCGCGGGAATGCTGATGTTCAGAGTTACGGGAACAATAAAAAAGAATACCTGAGCCACGCTGGGCAAAGGCGCGCTGTTGCGGACGACCAGTTCGAGGATTTGTCCGAGATCGCGGGTGAAAAGAACAAAGGTGAAGACGGCGACGCCGATCAGGGCATGAGCCGTGACTTCGCGAAGGATGTAGCGGGTGAGGATCCGCATGACCGGAGGCTAAAGCGAGTCTAGCACGCGAAGCGATTGTTGTTTTGGGGCTCGGGCGGCTGCTGCGGCTTTCCCGCTTTGGAACGGAGTTTACAGGTTAGAACTGGCGCGCACCTCGCCTGATCGCGGGCAAAATATAGAAAACCTGGTGACTATGAGTCTAGAGGAGTTACGCGGAAAACCAGATAACATTGGGGCTACGGAAGGGAGGAGTCCCGCGATTCCCGGCTTACAGGAACGTAAAGGTGGCCAGCCAGCCGCATCTGCGACTCCGTAGGCTACTTCTTTTGCTGCGTGGCCGACATGCCGGACGCGCCCTGGGCCAATCGCCCGAGGGTCGCTGGTTCCAGAGTGATGACGTCCGGGCCCTTGGTTTTGCCGGCGATGATTGGCTTGTTGGGGATAGTTTCGTAGGCGTAGCCGGTGAGAGTTGCTTGAATCCCGTCCCTAAACTGGTGGGGGCCTACGTTGAGCCGTGCCCAACCGTAATGGATCTGGCCGGCTATTATAAACTTGATGCCCAAGTAGCGTGCATGCGTGTTATCCCATTGGCCTGCGCTGGGGTAGTCAACGGCCCAGTATGTCGATCTGGCACTCGTTGCGCTACGGCCGTACCACATTAGCCATCGGCTGCCTTTCTGAAAGTAGCCTCTCGATGGGCCGACCGTGGATCCGGGGCGCAGGACTGATGCAAACACGCTTGTGTTGATTCCACGAAAAAAACCCTTGCCCCAAACGGCATTGCCTTCGTTCACCGTCTTCGCTCTTAAGAAGGACCTGAAGACCCCGCTGTTGGTCGCCACCGAATTCATCAACGAAAAATCTGGAGATCCGTCGTGATTCAGGTCAAGAATTACAGGGGCGCCGTTAACGGAGATGTTGATGTCCGCCGGCGTGTATACGATCTTGGCATCGGCGGGCTGTGTGAATGCGAGTAAGCCGACGCCCGCGGCCATCGCCGCGCTGGCGTAGGCCGACAGGCGCCGCTCCGTTTCAGGGTCCAGCAGAGCGGTAGGCCGGACTTTGCCTAAGACCCCGCGTTTCGATTTTGATTCTGTCATTTTCGTCCTCCCTTAAAGCGCCCGCCGCTACGGCGTAATCTCGTATACTGTTCCGCAACCGCACGAATCACTTCCACCGTATTGGGTTGTCCCGTACAAGTGGCCTCCAGGGCCGAGCACCGGGCCCGCCTGAGGAGCAAATCCATCACCGTCAGTCCCGGCAAATGTGTGCAGTATCTTCTCCGTCCAGTGGCTATCTCCGTTCGGCTCCAATTCGAAAACGATGCATGACTTTCCGCCGAGTTCAACACAAGAGCCCCCGCCTGGCTGTGGGGAGGTTGTGACGCCGAACAAATTGCCCTGCGCATCCTGGGCCAGTTTCCCAATTGGCCATCTCCCGTCAGGGTCGCCATAGAATAGGTGCGGGTTCCGCTGCTCCCATACGTTTTTCGACTCGTGAAGATCAAAGATGGTCCCGACCCCGTTGCCGCCGTCCCAGGTTGTTCCGCGCAGATGACCGTCCTTGTCGAGGAGCAGCCCGCCCGAGGGATAGAAACCGGTCGCATCTCCTCGGTAGAAACTGTAGATCACGGCCTCGGTCCAAGTTCCGCCGGACTGCGGCGTGAGTTTGTATAGGGCGCCGCAGCCCTGATAAAAATGATACCCGCCGCCGCACTGTCCAGTTCCGCCGGTCTCCGTCACGCCATAGGCGTTGCCTGCCGGATCAAGGGTCAGGCCTTGCACGGGAGTTCCACCGTCCGGCGCGCCGGCGAATGTGTAGACAGTTTTCTCTGTCCATGTGCCGTTCTGGTTGGGCATCAGTTCGAACACGGCCCCGCAGCCGACCCTATTGCATTGTGCGCTACCGATCTCGTTTCCGCCGACCATCGTCGTGCCGTAGAGATTGCCTGCGGTGTCAAAGACCAGGTCCGCGGCAGGCTCGTCTCCGTCGTTCCCGCCGGTGAAGTTATAAAGCGTGCTCTCTTTCCAACCATCCGCGGTGCGCTTTAATTCGAACACTGTGCCGCAACCGTAATTGCAATCGGTGCCACCCAATAAGGTTGTCCCATATAAATTTCCTGCAGCATCGAAGATGACGCCGGCTTGGGGAAATTCCCCGCCGCTGTTGCTTCCGGTGAAACTGTAGAGGATTTCTTCCTTCCAGCCGGACGAAGTTCGTTTGAGCTCGAATACGGTTCCGCAGCCTTGGCCGGAACATGCCGTTGTGCTCCCGCCGCTGCTGGTTGTCCCGTACAAGTTGCCTGCGCTGTCCATGGTTAGGTCGGACCACGGATATGCGCCGTCAGTGCCGCCACGGAAGGAGTAGAGGACTTTTTCTTTAGCGGATGGTGCTGCGCCGGACGAAAACGCAGGTAACAGTCCAGCGGCAGCTGTAATGCAGACGGCGGCGATCCAGAAAGTCTTGCGTCGCATCGAAGAACCTCGCTACAGAAAATCCTGATGACTCAGAATGCGGCGCCCGCTAACCGTAGTGCGCAATTTTCCTCCGGCACGGGAGCAGTGTCAACACGCAACCGTTTGCGCCGTCGGAGGCGTCCGGCGGGAATCAGCGATGCCCCAATCGTGGCACCCGGCGTGCTGACCCTTCGGGCACCAGCCTTGTCCCAGACCCCTCTCCGGCGAGGCAAGAAAGAGTAGCTCTCCCCTATGAAATCTCTTACCGTGATGTGCGTGGACGATGACGCGGGGATCCGCGAACTCTACGGCGCCCTGCTGGAACAGAACGGTTATGAAGTCATCGCAGCCAGCAATGGCCGGCACGCACTTCACGTGTTTGAGGCCAAAGAGAATGAGATCGATGCCGTCATTCTGGACTACGAAATGCCTGGAATGAATGGCTTAGAACTGGCGACATGGTTGAAGCAGCGGCATCCCACCTTACCGGTAATTATGATATCGGGATCCCACCCAGATGTGGAAGAGATGACTCCGTTCGTCGATGCCGCATTGGGAAAAGGCGTCCCGTTACGGCACATTTTGGAGCGCTTGCAGTCGTTGCTTGCCGCATGACAGTTTGCTCCCCGCAACCTTTTGTCACGTTTCATGACATGCGTGTATGTGAAGAGACACAGCGATCGCTGCCGACACTCCGTCAAAATGCCGACTATTCGGCTTTCAAGAAGAGCGCGGTTAACGGCGGCAAGGTGAGAGTAAGCGAGTAGGGCCGTCCATGCATCGGCTCTTCTTTGGCCTGAACTCCGCCGAAGTTCCCCATTCCGCTGCCAGCATATTCTTTAGCGTCGCTGTTCAGCAGCTCGCGCCAGAAACCTCCTACGGGAACTCCCAGGCGATAACCGATCCGGGGAACAGGGGTAAAGTTACAAACCGCGACAATTGGTTGGCGAAACGATTTTCCCTGCCGCACCCACGACAGCGTGCTGGCAACGTTGTCGTTGCAGTCGATCCACTCGAAACCTTGAGGATCGGTATCGAGTTCGTGCAGGGCTGGCTCTTCTGCATAAACCCGATTCAACTGCTCGACCCAACGCTGCAATCCCTGGTGCACGGGATACTGCAACACTTCCCATTCCAAACTGTGATCATGGCTCCACTCGCGCACTTGTCCGAATTCGCCTCCCATGAAGAGAAGCTTTTTGCCCGGCTGCGCGTACATCAGTCCGAAGAGCAAGCGCAGGTTGGCAAACTTCTGCCACTCGTCGCCCGGCATTTTTCCGACGAGCGAGCCCTTGCCGTGGACAACTTCATCATGCGAGAGGGGAAGAACGAAATTCTCGGTGAAGCCGTACAGCATTCGGAACGTCAGCTGGTTGTGATGATATTTGCGATGGATGGGATCCTGGGCAAAGTATTTCAGCGTGTCGTGCATCCAGCCCATATCCCACTTCAGGCCGAAGCCGAGGCCGCCAAGATAAATCGGACGCGAAACCATCGGCCACGATGTGGACTCTTCCGCGATGGTCTGAATGCTGGGGTATTCCTTGTAAACTTCCTCATTGAGCTGCCGCAGAAAGTCGATAGCTTCCAGATTCTCGCGGCCTCCATATTTATTAGGAAGCCATTCGCCTTCTTTGCGCGAGTAATCCAGATAAAGCATGGAAGCCACGGCATCGACCCGCAGGCCGTCCGCGTGATACTTGTCTAGCCAGAACATTGCGCTCGAAAGCAGAAAGCTGCGGACTTCGTTGCGTCCGTAATTAAAGATCAGAGTCTTCCAATCGGGATGAAAGCCCTGGCGCGAATCCGAATGCTCGAATAAATGGGTGCCGTCGAAATATGCCAGCCCATGCTCATCGGTAGGGAAGTGCGACGGAACCCAATCGAGAATGACCGCAATTCCATTCTGATGCAGGTGGTCGACAAGATACATGAAATCCTGGGGCGTGCCGTAGCGGGAAGTAGGCGCGAAATACCCCGTAGTCTGGTATCCCCATGAGCCGTAGAACGGATGCTCCATCACGGGCAGGAACTGCACGTGGGTGAAGTGCATGTGGCGTGCGTAATCTGCCAGGCGCGACGCGACCTCACGATAAGTCAGCGAACGATTATTTTCCGCTCGCATCCAGGAGCCCAGATGAACTTCGTAGATGGAAATCGGCGCCTGCAGCGAATTCCTGGCATGCCGCTGCCGCATCCATTCGCCATCGGACCATTGATATTCGAGATCCCACACGACCGACGCGGTGCGCGGCGGCGTCTCCTGCAATACCCCAAACGGGTCAGCCTTGTCGACGATGTGGCCGTTGTGCCGCGAAACAATATGAAACTTGTAAATGGAGCCTTTCGTGACGCCCGGTACGAAACCTTCCCAGATACCTGAACTGCCGCGAGCGCGCAGCGGATGCGACCGCGGATTCCATCCATTAAAGCTGCCAATGACGGTGACCTCGAGCACATTCGGAGCCCACACACCGAACGATGCGCCTGCTTCGCCGCCGACGGTGGCCAGATGACAGCCAAGCTTTTCGTAGGCGCGGTAGTTGCGGCCTTCGTTGAACAGATAAAGATCCTGCTCGCTGAGGAAGCCGGCGCTCGAACTCGGTGCCAAAGTTGAATTCGTCTGCGTCATGAAAGAAATTCGTTCTTACCGTTTCCCAAGTTTAGTGTACCGGATTGAAACCGCTCGAAACGGCAGAGCCTTTCAAAACCCTGGTAACCTCGCGTCCCATGCTAGACTTCTGTGATGGCTCGCGGTCGTCTCGCGTTGGCCTGACCACACTCAATGCCGGCTCTGCGCGTCATCATTCTTTGGCACCAGCATCAGCCTTTTTACAAAGATCTGGTCACCGGTGGATACCGCCTGCCCTGGGTTCGTCTGCACGCCCTCAAAGACTACTACGGGATGGTCAAGTTGTTGGACGAATTTCCCAACGTCCACCAGACCTTCAACCTCGTTCCATCCCTGATTTCGCAGATCCAGGACTACGTCGCCGGAACTGCGCACGATCCCTTTTTACAGGTGGCGGCCAAGCCGGCACGAGATTTGACTGCGGCCGAACGCCGCTTCGCTTTGCAGTACCTTTTTCAGGCCAACCCGGTGAATGTGATTGGCCGCTATCCGCGTTATCGCGAGTTGTGGGAGAGATTCCGTAGCGCGGGGGATTCTCCGGAACGAGCCGAGAAATATTTTCAGCCGCAAGACTTTACCGATTTGCAAGTGTTCTCCCAAATCGCGTGGTTTGATGAATTCTTCCTCGACCAGCCAGAGATCGCGGCGCTGATTAAGAAGGGAAGCGGATTCTCCCTCGAAGATCAGGCTTTTGTGATCGCTCACCAGCGTGCGTTGCTGGGTGAAGTGCTTCCCGCGCACGCCGCCGCCGCGAAGCAGGGGAGAATTGAGATTTCAACTTCGCCTTTCTTTCATCCCATTCTGCCCTTAGTTTGCGACACGAATATGGGTGCGGATTCCACGCCCGGCTTGCCCCTGCCGCAAAACCGTTTTCGCCATCCAGAGGATGCGCGCGAGCAAATCTTGCGCGGATTGGATCTGCATCAGGAAGTCTTCGGTGTTCGCCCCGTTGGTATGTGGCCTTCGGAGGGCAGCGTGTCAGAAGAGGTTTTGACCATCGCGCAAAACCTGGGCGTCAAGTGGATGGCCACCGATGAAGGCGTTCTCGGGCGCAGCCTCGGAATCAACTTCGGACGCGATGGCGAAGGCCGTCTTCCGTCGCAGACCGCCGAAAAGCTTTACAACATATACCGCTTCGAAAGCGCTTCAACGCAGATGCACATGATTTTCCGCGACCATACTATCTCCGACTTGGTCGGATTCGTCTACTCCGGCATGCCCGCGCAGGACGCAGCCAACCATCTCATTCACAACCTCAAGAGGGCAGCACAACCCGTGCTGGATCAGGGAAGAGATGCCGTCGTCTCCGTCATCCTCGACGGCGAAAATGCCTGGGAATACTATCCCCAATCAGGGCGCGAATTCTTGCGCCGCTTCTACGAGGGCTTGCAACGCGACTCCGGCGTCGAAGCGGTTACCGTATCCGAGGCAATCTCGCGGCATCGTGACTTCGGCAAGCTCACCTCTCTAGTTCCCGGCTCCTGGATCAATGCCAATTTTAATGTGTGGATCGGCGCTCCCGAGGACAACCGATCCTGGGATTATCTCTACCACGCCCGGAACTTCTACGCCGAAGCTGCACCCCGCGCGACGGAGGCGCAACGCAAGCTTGCGCTCGAAGAACTGTTCATCGCCGAGGGCAGCGATTGGAACTGGTGGTATGGACCGGAGCACCATTCCGCGAACGACCGTGAATTCGACGAACTTTACCGCAAGCATCTTTCCAACGTGTATCAAGCGTTGGGCGGCATGGCGCCCGATTATCTTTCGCAGCCGATCAGTGGCGTCGAGACCAGACCGGAGTTCACCCCCCAGACTCACTACATCCACCCCCGCATTACTGGCGACATGGTGCGCTATTTCGAGTGGATGGGTGCCGCAATCTACACTGCGGATCACCGTGCCGGCGCGATGCACGGCAAGCAGTTTCTGATTGATTCCGTCTATGCCGGAATCGACGAGAGCAACGTTTACGGCCGCCTGGATTTTCTCAGCAAGCCTCCGGAGATGGATTTCGATGTGGTGGTAAACCTCGAATCCTGGGCAGCGGACGCGCAACGCCCCCGGCGGACGTTGCGGGTTGACGTCCGCGTCGAAGCGGCAAAAGTGACATCGTGGCGGGTGATTTCTTCCGACGGGGAAATCCCTATTGCGACGTCAGCGCAATCTTCTGAACTAGTGAAAATCGCTCTGCTGAAAAGTTTCGAGTTCAAACTTCCGCTTGCAGAGTTGCTGGCAACGCCCGTTGCTGCCACTCCCGCTCACCACGGCAGTAAAGCGACTGCCCTGGTGACAACCCTACTGCGCTTGCGCTTTAGCCTCTGGCAAAATCGTCTCCCCGTCGATGCGCTCCCGCTCGAAGGATGGATCGAGCTCCGCCTTCTGAACGAGGAAGACCTGGACGCCTTCTAGACTCGCATTTCAGCTGTGAACAGCCTCGCACATTGACACAAACAGTGCCTGGAAGGATAATCCAAGCCAGTTTGCGGGCCTGAGGAAGATCCCGGCCAAAAATTCTAAATTTAAAGAGGCGAGGCATATGAAGAAGATGTTTGCATGCGGCGTGATCCGGAGCGTGATCGCGGCCGTGGTTCTGAGCGCAGCCCTGCTCTCCTTAGCAGTAACCGCGCTGGCGGCGGATGACGCGGCAGCTCTCGCTCAATGGCGCGACACGATCGCGCAAACCAAGGTGCAGGCGGGAGGATGTTTCGAGGCCTCCTATCCCAGCGTCAAGTGGAATAAAGTCCAGTGTGTTCAGGCACCCAATATTCAATTCGTTCCACGCAGCGGGCAGCGCCGCAGTCCAACCGTCGGCGATGGCTATGATTATGCCGCGGAAGTCAGCTCCGGGTTGATCAGCAAAACAGTCGGCACTTTCCCCAAGGTTACCGGTGTAAAGAGCGAAGAGGGCGTTTACGGCGCGAACAGTTACTCGCTTCAGCTCAATTCCAACTTCATGAATAACAAGGCCTGCGATGGTGCACAAAATCCGCCGAACTGCCTGGCTTGGCTACAGTATGTTTATTCATCGGACTTTACAGAAGCATTCATGCAATATTGGTTGATCAACTGGGACACCACATGCCCCAGTGGGTGGAACACCTACGGCGGCGACTGCTACACCAACAGCGCCGCTGTGAGCGTACCCAAGGAGGTAATCTCGAAGCTCAAGACCCTCTCGATATCGGGCTCGGCCGCGAAAGGCGGTCTGGATACGCTGATCATGTACGTCGGAACCAAGGCCTATAAAACCACAGGCAAGGACAGCGTCGTCTACCTCGCCACTTCCTGGCAGGAGTCGGAGTTCAACATCATCGGCGACGGCGGTGGGTCAGAAGCCGATTTTAACAGCGGCTCATCCATCACGGTCGAGGTGGCCGTGACCAATGGCACCACCAATGCGGCGATATGCGCCTCCGATGCCGGCACCACGGGCGAAACCAACAACCTGAACCTGGGCAGCTGTTCCGGCAAGGGCGGCGCGAAACCATACATCAAGTTCACCGAGTCAAACTAAGGCGGGACGAGCGTTGACCATGATAAAGGCCGAGAGGGAATTCCCCCCGGCCTTTTTTGGTGTTCCGGGCAGTGCCGATTCAACCATCTGACGGAATGTTTAGTGTCAACAGCTATTGTTGAGTTTATTGCCGATCGTTCTTTCCTTCCTATCCGATAAGGCGCACTATTGCGTCCAGAGGCGTCCTGGTTGGGAAAGGAGACAAAGCCATGGCCGAGCAGCCTCAGGAAACCGCGCAGAACAATCGACGTAAATATCCACGCATCAAGGCCGCGATTCCGATTGAGTTCAAGCCGGAGGGCGTAGCCGTCGCCAGCCGCGCCGAAACTGCCGACATTAGCCTCGCCGGATGCTACGTGGAAATGAGCTTTACATTGCCGGTCGGAAACAAATTGGAAGTCGTCCTATGGATCGACGACGAACGATTAGCCACAAAGGCGGTGGTCGTAACTCACCATCCGCAATTCGGAAACGGCATTGAGTTCGTGGACATGTCGCGGGACGATCAAACCAAACTCTCCCACTTCCTTAAGAAATATGAGGTGGCATCGGAAGAAAAGCCGGAAGCAGGAGCTTCCGGCCAGCTCGGCGTCGCGAAGTAGCCCACTAATACCGTCGGCTCTTGGAAGGTCAACCGGTGGCCGTTATTTTCGTGACTGCCTGCATCACCAACTCGAGTGGCGCACGATCCGTCTGGCTGTCGCCGCGATAGATATAACGGACGGTACCCGCACCATCCACCACGAGCGTGGCCGGGTGCGCAATGTTGATCGCATCCTTCGCCAGCCGGTTATAAAGCCCGTAAGCCTTGGTGACTGCGCGGTCTTCGTCCAGCAAAAACGGAAACAAGATCGGATGCTTCGCCAAAAACTTTACTGGCTTAAACATTCCATCACGCTTCTCGGCGGCGATAAAAACTAATTGCGTCCCAGCCTGATCGAGAGTCGCTTTCATTGGCTCAAACTGGGCCATGCGTCTGACGCAGTTGGGTCACCAGGTGCCACGCAAAAATTCCACAATCACCGGACCATTCGCCCGCAGTTTCGAAAGCGAAAACTCTCCCTCGCGGTTCGCCGCGGCAAGCGAAAACTCCGGCGCCCGCGACCCAATTCCGAGAGTTTCCGTGCGATTCTGCATTCTCAATCGACTTTAAGATACCGCCGAAGGCAGAACAAGAGCCGATGCGCAAACGAACCACCGGAGGCACCGGCCTTGCTGGTGTGGCGCGGACACTCCTGTCCGCGAAGCGCAGCGCAAGCTGCTTAATGAGTCACGAGGCGGTTGCGCCGCAGTGATTTATAATCGCCAGTCTCATTCAACCGACAAAGGACGCACTCATGCCCGTTACGAATATTGCTGACATCCACGCCCGCGAAGTTCTCGACTCGCGCGGCAATCCTACCGTCGAAGCTGAAGTCATTCTGGGCAGCGGCTCTCACGGACGCGCCATCGTGCCCAGTGGTGCCTCCACGGGCGAACACGAAGCGGTCGAGCTTCGCGACGGCGACAAGCAGCGCTATCTGGGCAAAGGTGTGCTCAAAGCCGTCGCCAATGTGAATGACGAGATCGCCAGCGCGCTGGTTGACTTTGATGCGGCCGACCAGCGTGCCCTTGATCAGAAAATGATCGAGCTCGATGGCACACCCAATAAGAGCCGCCTCGGCGCCAACGCCATCCTCGCAGTTTCGATGGCAGCCGCCCGGGCCGCCGCGTCTTACTTTGCCTTACCGCTCTACCGCTATCTCGGCGGTCCCGCCAATACGCTCCCCGTGCCCATGATGAACATCCTCAACGGCGGCGCGCACGCCGACAATAATGTCGACTTCCAGGAATTCATGGTCATGCCGGTCGGCGCCAAATCATTTTCCGAAGCCCTGCGCTGGGGCGTCGAAGTTTTTCACACCTTGAAAGGTGTGCTCAAGAAGCGTGGCTACAACACCGCCGTCGGCGATGAAGGCGGTTTCGCGCCCTCGTTGAAATCGAATGTCGAAGCCATCGAACTCGTGCTCGAAGCCATCCAGCAAGCCGGATACAAACCCGGCAAAGACATCGCCATTGCGCTCGATCCCGCTGCCAGCGAGTTTTACAAAGACGGCAAATACATTTTCAAGAAGTCCGACAAGTCCGAGAAAAGTTCTGACGAGATGATTCGCTTCTGGGCCAAGTGGGTGAAAGATTATCCCATCGTCTCGCTCGAAGATGGCTTGTCCGAAGAAGACTGGGACGGATGGGGAAATCTCACCAAAGAACTGGGAGACAAAATCCAGCTCGTCGGCGACGATCTGTTTGTAACCAACGTCCAATTCCTCCAGCAGGGAATTGAAAAGCACGTAGCCAATTCAATTCTCATCAAAGTGAACCAGATTGGCACGGTCAGCGAAACCCTCGACGCCATCGACCTCGCTCGCCGCAACGGATACACCTCGGTAATTTCGCACCGCTCCGGCGAAACCGAAGACACTTTCATCGCCGACCTGGCCGTAGCCACCGGCGCCGGCCAAATCAAAACCGGCTCCGCCTCGCGCACCGACCGCATCGCAAAGTACAACCAACTGCTGCGCATCGAAGAGGAGTTGGGACCTTCAGCGAGATTCCTGGGGTTGAAGGCATTGAACTACAGGAAGTAAACCAAATTATGCGACCAGCTGCGATTGCGCTTACTGGACTCGTGTTTTTGATTTTCATCTTTGCGGTGGTCGCCTACATCCAAGTAATTCTATTGGGCCTGGCCGTTCTCCTTTGCCTCGTAGTTGCGTCCGGATTTATATAGGGAGAACGCAAGCGACGCGTTTTCTCGGTTCCCGTTTTCGGGGGCAGCGACGTAAGCGATTCCTCCGCTGCGGAATGCGCCCCGCTGAAAATCGAGGGCCGTACTTTCACCATTCAAGAATTGCCCCCTCGCCTCGAATTCATAGTGGGCTATCGCAACCTACATTTGCTCATCGCGATCGTAGTGATTGCGATTGGATCGGGGTCAGCGGCAATCCTGAGCAAGGACCCGCTGTTGAGCCGCCTCGATCCTGGCAGCTATAGGTATGGTGAAATTTATTTCCTCTGTTATTTGATGGCTATTTTGCTCTTGCCGGCCCTAGCGTGGCTTTCAGAATCAGCTCTGATGCGGGATCCCGGAATTACGCTTGCAGGCATTGACGGACAGAGCAGAGCGTTGTGGGTGAGATACCAATTCAATGATCCGCAAGGAGGTTACTACGGCGGCACAGCAATAGATCTTGGCGGCCCGAAGAGGGACAACCTGAAAGTCGTCTTTTGCAGCCCAAGCAATCCTAGTGTCAACAGACTCAGCTGCGGCCTGCTTTTTCACAGGGTGACTTGGCTGGCCTCGGCGAAGTAAGCCTGAAATTGGGCGTCCATTGACTTAGTCCATGACTTAGCTATGATGAACTTCATGGAAGTCGATATTTGCGAGGCCCAGACTCATCTTTCGCGTCTGCTCGAACGCGTCGCGCTCGGTGAGGGAGTCATCATTACTAAGGGCGGAAAACCGCTCGCGAAGCTGGTTCCGGCAGAGACGCTCCCCGCCAGGCGATGGCTCGGCTCGGCCAAAGGGGAGTTCACAGTACCCGACGATTTCAACGACCCGCTGCCCAAGGAAATCGAAGATTTTTTCTGGAAATGAGGCCGCCAAGTCAAGGCTCCGTAGATCCGAGTTCATCCGTGCAATCCGTGGCCAGCTCTTACTGGTCGATAGGAGCTTTATGAAACGTCATTCCGTTTGCTTCGCAGTCATACTTCTCGTAGCCACCGCAGCCTTCGCCCAGCAACCCGCGCCCGGCGATGCTCCCGCCTCGAAAGAAGACATCCAAAAGCTCTTCGACGTCATGCAGATTCATCAGCAAATGCGGCAGGTGATGGACGCCATGATGAAACAGCAGGCCATCATGATGCATCAGACGCTCAAGCAGCGCTACCCGCAGATGTCCGCCGAGAAAATTGCCCGCGCCGACCGCCTGATGCAGGAAACCATGAAAGACATGCCCATGGATGCCATGCTCGACGACATGATCCCGATCTACCAGAAGCATTTCTCCAAGACCGACATCGACGCCATGACTGCGTTCTACGCTTCTCCAACCGGCCACAAGATGATGCAGGAAATGCCGGCCCTGACCACCGAGTCCATGCAGGCCTCAAGTGTGCGTATGCAAAAACAAATGGAAGCCGTCATGCGACAGGCCGAGCAAATCGTAAACGAGGATCAGGAGAAACCGAAACCCGCAACGCCGCCGTCTCAGGAAAAGAATTAGTAGCGTGAAGTGAAGAAAGAATTCAGATCAGCGTTCATCCGCGCAAATCCGTGGCGATTTTTCTTAGAGCCGATAGCTTATGACCCCTCCCAAACCTCTCGTCCTCATCATCCTCGACGGCTGGGGATACCGCGCAGAAACCAAAGCCAACGCCATCGCGCTCGCCCGCAAGCCCACCTACGACCGCCTGCTGCGCGACTATCCCAACACCCTGATCCATACCAGCGGCCCCTTCGTCGGACTGCCCGATGGTCAAATGGGTAACAGCGAGGTCGGCCACCTTAACATCGGCGCGGGGCGCATCGTGCACATGGACAGCACGCGCATCGAGTTGATGATCCAGAATGGCGATTTTTTTTCCCATCCCGTGCTGCTCGCCGCTATGAAAAACGCCAGCGCCAGCGAACGCCGCCTTCACCTCTTCGGCTTGCTCTCCGACGGCGGCGTGCACTCTTACCAGACTCATCTTTACGCGCTGCTCCGCATGGCCAAACAGAACGGAGTCGATCGCGTCTTCGTGCACGCCTTCATGGATGGCCGCGACACTCTCCCCACCAACGGCGTCGGCTACCTCGAACAACTGCAGCAGAAGATGCGCGAGTACAACACCGGAAAGATTGCAACCGTAAGCGGCCGCTATTATGCCATGGACCGCGACCGGCGCTGGGAGCGCATTGCCAAAGCTTTCAACGTGATGGTCTTCGGCAACGGCGGAGCGGCGACCTGCGCCGATCCGGTGCAGGGCGTGAAAGAGTCCTACAACAAAGGAGTCACCGACGAATTCATCCTGCCTTTCGTCTGTATCGACAATAAAGGCGAACCGCTTGCCACCATTCGCGAAGACGACTCCTGCATCTGCTTCAATTTTCGCGCCGACCGTGTCCGCCAGATCACGCGCGCCCTTGCACGCAACAGCGGCCTCAACGAAAAAGCCGGACGCGATTTACCCGGCGCCGACGATCTCGATGCCACCATCCCCCGCGACCGCGTCCCCAGGAACCTGCACTACGTTTGCATGACCCGCTACGACAAACAGTTCACCCTGCCCGTCGTCATCCCGCCCGAGTCGATGAACAACATCCTCGCCAACGTGATGGGCCAGATGAATCTCCGCAACCTGCGCGTCGCCGAGACCGAAAAGTATGCTCACGTCACCTACTTCTTCAACGGAGGCGTCGAACAACCGTTTCCCGGTGAAGACCGCCTGCTCGTACCGTCGCCGAAAGTTGCGACCTATGATCTGAAACCCGAGATGAGCGCCGCCGGTATCGCCGACGCCGTCGTCAAAGCGATCGACGACGCAACCTTCGATGTAATTATCGTCAACTTCGCTAATGCCGACATGGTCGGTCACTCCGGCAAGATCGAACCTACAGTGAAAGCTGTAGAAACCGTTGACGCCTGCCTCGGCCGCATCGAACCTGCCGTCCGGGCCCGGGGTGGAGCCATGCTCATCACCGCCGACCACGGCAACGCCGAAATGCTGATCGATCCCGTAACCGGCGGCCCGCATACCGCCCACACCACCAATCCCGTGCCTTTCATTGTGATTTCAGAAAACAGCCAACGGTTCACACTCAAGCCCGGAGGCTCCCTCCGCGATATTTCTCCGACTATCTTAGGCATGCTGGGAATCGATCAACCAAAAGAGATGACTGGCCACGATCTGCGGCAAAAGCTCGCGTAGCCAGGGACCCCTCGTCTGCCCACTCCCTGTCAAGTCCCCGATTTCGCAACAGTGCAAAACCTTTCATCTTGACCTAAGTCCGAACCCAGATGATAATTGGCCGCCTCGATCATCCGCGACTCTCCGCCACTGTCGCGGTAGGCGGTGGTATCGATAGCCGTTGACCAGACTTGGTTTTGAGGGGGCTCCATTCGTTTGCGATTTCCTGCCCCGGTTCGCGTTGGCGACAGGAAGACTGACAACAATTGTTCCAGGAGGAGAAACCAGTGAAAAGGTCCATGCTAGGTGTACTACTCGTTCTTACCTTCGTCGCCGTGGGTATGGCGGCGGCCCCATCTTTAACCTTCAAGTTCACCAATGTCACAGCATCCAAGACAGCGCTCGAGACCGATACCTACGCCGTCAACGATGCCGGGGTCATTGTCGGCGACTATGTCGACTCAAAGAGCGTGCAACACGGAATGATCCTGACCGGGACCAAGCTAACCACCGTCAATAATTCTAGCTGTGAGGCCATCAGCGGCACGGGTGGAATATCCTTTTTCGGCGTTAACAGCGCCGGCACCGCAGTCGGGTGGTGTACCAGTTCCAAGACCGGCACCGAAATTGCATTTTCATATGCCAAGGGCAAATTCACCACGATCAATTTTCCCAAATCAAGTGGAACTGAGGCTACTGGAATCAATGACAAGGGAGATATAGTGGGTCTGTACCTAGACTCAGCTGGTGCCACGCATGGCTTTTCAAAGATTGGGAAGAAATATGCCAGCATCGATGTGAAAGGTCACACTGATACCGTAGCCTGGGGCATCAACAACGCAGGGCAGATCACCGTATACGCGACGAACTCTGCCAGCGCTTTCGATTCTTACCTCATGACCGGCACCACCTTGAAGAAAATTAACAACCCCGGCGAAGGCAAAACCTCAGGTCTGGGTACTATCGTCCACACGCCTGCGCCCAGCACGAAAGACATCGGCGGCACGTACTACGACACCACGGGAACCGAAAAGGGCTGGTTGCTTCACGACGGCAAGTACTACGATGTCGTGGATACCAACGGCACTACTCGCGTCGACGGGCTGAATGACAAGTCTGAACTCGTAGGACGCTGGGGATCGGGTGATTTTGGCGGCACCGGTTTCAAAGCAACCTATAAATAAATCTCTGCACCTCGCCGCCGCAGGCTCTTCACTCCAGTTTGTGGCGGCGCGGTCGCTTAACTTGTGAAATTTCACTGCAGGCCAGCCAGGACAAACAATTGAGAGGAGCAGAAATGAAAAGGTTCATTTTCGGAATAGCGTTAGCTCTAACTTTCGTCGCCGTGGGTATGGCGGCCGCCCCATCCCTAACCTTCACATTTTCCAATGTCGTAGCTTTGAAGTCAGCCACCGAGACCGATTCCTACGCCGTCAACAACGCCGGAACCATCGCCGGAGACTACATCGACTCCAAAGGTGTTCAACACGCGATGATCTTGGCCGGGACCAAGCTGACCACGGTCAACAATAGTGCCTGCGGTGCTGGAATCGCTTTCTACGGTATTAACAGCGCGGACGTGGCTGTCGGCTGGTGCACCAGCAGTAAGACCGGCTTGGACATATCGTTTACCTACTCGAAAGGCAAATTCACGACCGTCGCCTTCCCCAAATCCAACGGAACCGAGGCTACTGGAATTAATGACAGTGGAGAAGTTGTGGGCCTGTACCTCGACTCCGCCAGCGCCCAACACGGTTTCCTAAAGAAGGGAAGCAAATACACGACCATCGATGTAACCGGTGACACGTCCGCCGATGCGTATGGAATCAACAATGCAGGCGACATCGCCGTGTACGCGATCAACTCAGCGGGCGATTACGACTCCTTCATTTACAACGGCAAGAAATTCAAGGCGGTCGGCTACCCCAAAGCTGGCACACTGGGCAGTGTTGTCCATGCCACGAACAACAAAGGGTCGGTCACCGGTACCTACTACGACTCCGCCGACGATGTTCATGGCTGGCTGCTTGACGGAGGCAAATACTACACGTTGAACGATCCCAAGGGATGCAAGTGCGACACACGTGCCGATGGGATTAACGACAGCACCGAGATCGTGGGACGCTATTCGACGACCCTCGGCGGTGACAGCATCGGATACAAAGCCGTCCTAAAGTAAACTCTGCGCCGAGCCGCCTCAGGCCCCCGTCACGCGGGCGTGAGGCGGCTGGGCCGCCGAGTCTCCATTTATAACCCCGCCTGATTGTCATCCTGAGGCAGCAGAATCGCACGCGTCAGCGGACGACCCCCAACGAAGGATCTCTGCACGTCCAGCCGGACACTGCTTTCGGCGTGTCAGCGGTAAAAGTGTGCGTCGGCTGTGGGAAGGACCCGACTTCAGTCGCGCCGCTAAATCTGAAAATGTGACTGCGCTTTAGCGCCGAGGTAAGGCTTTGTGCCCGCAAAGACTCTTTCCGCAACGACTATCCTCTTTCACCGGCCGACGCCCGCCCCTTTAGCGAGATAGTCATTGATCGCGCTACCCCACTCCTTCCCGCTCTCTCGATCCGCCTTCGCCATCTCCGTGACCCGTTCGTTGGCCTCCGCACTCAACGCGGTGCGCTCGTAGGCAACATTCACTTTTGTGTTCCCCGCATCGAGCTCGGAGAAGCGAACGTCGATCAGCACCATCATCATCTCTGGAATGCAATAAACGTATTGAAAGTGCCGGCCGCCCAAATCAAAAGAAGTGTTAATCCAATAAGCCTGATGATGGCCATGGCGGATGGTGAACACCGCGCCCTGAATATCCTGTGCCGGCCGCGGATACAGAAAGTGTGGATCCCAATGGCCCCCCGCCCAAACGCGCTCACCCTCGGGCCCAAACAAGCGCGCCACCACCTGGTATGGCGCATGTGCCGTGAACTCGAACTCATTGCGGACGTGCACCACCGGCCCGTTTAGTGCAGCGACGGAGTGACGGTGATAAAAGAACGCCAGCAGCGCCAGCGCTCCGACAAACAGAACGATTCCCGTAATCGGCTTCATCGTCTTCGCTCCTTCAATTGATGACTGTCGGATGCCTTCAACGTCATGCCGTAAATTTTCTTGAATTGCTCGATCTCCTTGAGCGTCTCGGACGAAAATGGGGCTTTGCCTTCGAAAGCATGCAGTACCACTCCCTCCAGAAGATCGCCGAGAGACATGTCTTTCAGCTCCGCGACCGCTTTCAGCACTTTCAACATCCGCTTTTCGAGGCGCACTCCAGTCTGCACGCGCTCAACTTCAACAAAAGTAGCTTCCGCCTTATCTCGACCCATGCGTTGATGTTACCACGGTACACTGGTACGCACAAGCTGAGGAATGTCGGTGGGTGAGTGCGTTTGTCATCCTGCGCAACGATTCCGAATCGATCCACCACCGCCAAGGCAGCGTATGGCCACGTCGGTGCAGACGGGAAGGCAAGTATCGAAGCAAATCAAGATAATCCCAGGGCCTTATGTGTATGCGTGAGAACTAGAGTTTCGGCGACGCAGTGAAACAATGGTCGACAAGTTTAGCCGCGAAGCGGCGTAAGAATGCAGCCCACGGCGTAAGCCGTGGGTAAACAAGGGAAACCGACAAGCGCGAAAGACCACTCTCACCCGTCCAACCGGCGATCACTATCGCGCGCGAACATGACTGGCAGGAGCAGCATGATAGTCGCTGACGAAGCTAAACACCAAAAATGTAACCAGCGCGATCGACAGAATTAATAGGATGTCGGCCAACCCCTTTTTCAGCCAAGCCGCCCGCATCCTCCCCGATCGGAACAGGATCTCGTGGAAGTAGAGAGTCCAAAATCCGGCCGCGATGCAGAGCAATGCAATGCGGACAGTTGTGTATGAGAAATGCAAGGCCGCTATCGTCCCCATCAGGCGTCATTTGCGACGCAATAACCGCGCGTCAGCTCGCTTCCTGATCCCCTCACTTCGATACCGAACCGATATAAACCGAAAAAGGCTCCAACGACAAACCTGAAAGAGTCCCAGCCTTCGCCCCCGAAGAGCTCAGCAGAGTACTCGCTGTCTTCGCGCTAAATCCCTGCGCAGCCAAATCAAAATTAACCTGCTGCGCCTGCCCGGACATATTCAGCACCACAATCACCGCCTCATTCTTATAACGCCTCAAATACGACAACACATTCGCATCGCTTTCGTTCAAAGCCACATAATCCCCATCGAGCAGCGCCCGATTCTCATGTCGCAGCGCCAGCAGTCGCCGATAAGTCTGCAGAATCGACTCCGGATCTTTCATCTCGCTCGCCACGTTCACCGTCGAAGAACTCGCCGGAACCGGCAACCACGGCGTCCCGCGCGTAAACCCCGCATTCGGACTATCGTCCCACTGCATCGGCGTGCGTTCGCCATCGCGTCCTTTTTCCAGCGGCCAGCCCACCCGCCCAATCGGATCCTTCACATCTTCCACCCGCACCGGATCCGTATTGGTCATCCCAATCTCTTCGCCGTAATACATGATCGCCGTCCCGCGCAGCGTCAAATAAAGCGCCGCCATCAACTTCGCAATCGCCGGATTGTTCTGCCCATCGCCATAACGAACATACGACCGCTCAATGTCATGATTGCTAATCACAAATACCGGCCAGCCCCCGGACGACTCCACCGCCGCGATCTGCCGCCGAAACTCCGCCGCCGACAGCTTGTTCACCATCGTGAACATGAAATCCATCGGCATCTGCAGTTCATCATTGTGCTCGCCGTAATATTGCTTGAGCTCACTCACATCCTTCGTCCACGTTTCTCCAATCAGCACCGCATCATGCTCGTCCGCAACTTTCCGCAAATCCCGCAACACGTCATGCACCTCCGGCAACTTCGTGTTGTAAATCTCCTCCTGCTTCGGATCCCCCAACTTGTTCAACCCAGGCAGCGCAGGATTATCCTTCAGCCCCGGATCCTCAAACAAAGTGCTCACCGCATCCAACCGAAATCCCGCCACGCCGCGCTTATACCACCACCGAGTCACATCGAACATCGCCGCATGCACCGCCGGATTCCGCCAGTTCAAATCCGGCTGCTGCGGATAAAAGTAGTGATAATAATATTGCCCGGTCTTGGCATCGAGCGTCCACGCCGGCCCGCCAAAGATCGACACCCAATTATTCGGCGGCACTCCCGGAGCCTTTCCGTCGCGCCAAATATACCAATCCCGCTTCGCCGAAGTGCGCGACGACCGCGAATCCACAAACCAGGCATGCTGGTCCGACGTATGGTTGATCACGAAATCCATGATGATGCGAATGCCGCGTTTCTGCGCCTCGGCGTGCAGCCGATCAAAATCCGCCAGCGTCCCATACATCGGATCGATATTCTCGTAATCCGAAACGTCATACCCAAAATCCACCTGCGGCGACGGATAGCACGGCGTAATCCAAATCGCATCCACGCCCAGGCTCTTCAAATAATCCAGCTTCGACGCAATCCCATTCAGATCGCCGATGCCATCGCCATTGCTGTCCATAAAACTGCGCGGATAGATCTCGTAGAACACCGCATGCCGCCACCACTCATGGCCCTCCGAGTCCACGGGTTGAGTTTGCGATCGCACCATAGAACAAAATCCCGCAACGAACAAAGCAAGAGCCGTAGCTCCTCGAAACATGAAAACCCTCCTCGCAAAGATCAGCAAGAGTCTAGCTCACCCGCGATCTGGAGCCAATACGCTTGGTGGCTGCCGCTGCCCCGCGCCGCCAAACAACCACCAAGCCTCCCGATACTTCTCATAACGCCCGCGCAAGCTTTCACCCTCCGGATAAAGTCGCAAACACTTCCGCGGAGAAAAAGCTTTCACTGGGATGATGTACCAAATATCCAACGGCACAATGTAAGCCGCCAGAAAATCAATCTCATCTTCCGTATACGCATCCGTGCAACCCCGCGCCGTAATACTAAACCGCCGCTCGCCCACATACCGCGTCGACTTCACTTGCACCCGCCACGTACGCGGTCCCGAGCCCACGATCAAATCGTAGCGCTCGCTGTCGCCCCACGGCATTGCCACACTCAAGCCAAGACTGGTTGCTTTATTCAAAAACGCCGCCTCAGCCTGCTCGCCCATCCGCTTGCGCGTGCAAGCCGACGCCCAGATATCGCCCACCCAACTCTCATCCCACACCGCCGCTATCGAAATCCCCAACCCTTCCTCAACTGCCATAGTCATCCCAATACCCTCATTCCCCGTGATCCCAAAAGTTGTCATGCCATCAGCGCCGTCATGCGACAGCCCTGTCATCCACCAGCATTGTCATCCTGAGCAAAGCGAAGGATCTCTGCATTTTCTTTCGAAGCTCTCGCATGTCGCCGGACAACAAAAAAGCGCAGCCCGGAGGCTACGCCGTCGTTAGCATGTAGTTATGAGATCTGTGTTAATTATATCAGACTGCGCATAACAACTATGACACGATTTCCAACTTTATTTCCAGCCTGCAATCAGCAACATACGCAAAATCAGCCCCCAAAAGCCCTTGACAAGATTTTGCCCAGACTCGTGTGGCGCGGACACTCCTGTCCGCGTCCCGGCCCGCTCGGAGTCTCCCTGCAGCGATTCTCCGGAGTAATCCGCGCAGCCAATTCCTTCCAGGCACGAACCCCGCTGCCTCGACCACCCATTGACACCTTCGTCTCCCAGTCCTTCCGGCCGGCGCGCGCAGCCCGAAACGATCCTTCAACCCGCAACCACTCTGTCATCCCGAGCGAAGTTGAGGGGCCCTGCGTTTCCCCAAAGAAGATGAAGCTCTCCTCTCGGAAGCCGGGGCTATTCTGTTTCTGCCTTCAGGATTTCTTAACCCCGTTTACCTGAAAGCGTGGCGTCTAACGATTCCTCACGTCGCCAAATCGACAGTCCGGGCGCTTCCATCGCCGATGTGCCGAACATGGCAAGCCGCTCGGTGCCGGATATGAGATTGTCCAGGAAAGCGCCGGAACCGAAATCCTCCTCGTCAGCCCCGTCCGCGCCTTTGGTCTGGCCAGCTTTGATTGATTTCCCGGCGACGGTTTCGTACGCGTAGCCGGTCAGCGTAGCTTCCATGTGAACATCGTCGTAGCCATCGCTTGATTGAACGCTCAGTTGCGCCCATGCGTAGTGGGTCTTTCCCTTAATCTGGAAGGCTAGCCCGAGATAATCTGAGACATTGAGCCAGGGTCCATTCTCGCCTTTGTCTAAGTAGCATGGCCGCCCCATATAGAAAAACCACTTTTGAAAAACATACGCCATCGACTGCGGGTTCGCGAACTTCTGGTTCGGTCCAATCTCCGAGCCGCGGCTTAAAGCCGCTACGAAGGCATCGCCGTCGGGGACAACACCGTTGCCTTGTTGGGCGACGAGGTTACTCAGAGAATACGAAACATCGTACGAGTCGCAATTTTCAACACGCTGAAAACTCTCTTGTAGCTCCAAGTTGAAATCAGTTATCCCATCGTGATTAAGGTCGAGGGAATATTTGTCCACTTGAACGTTGGCGGGCGTGTAAACAATCTTCGCCTCGGACCGGGTGGTTAAGGCGAGCGCACTCAGTATGGCCATGACTGCCACAATCGCACACATGTTGAGTTGTTGGTGAAGCGACTGAGAAAGGTTGACGGTGTTGCGGGGCCCGGAGGAACGTTGCATAAGGCCTCCTTGAAAGGCGAGGAAAGTTTACTCCCGGTGCCCCCGGTTGTCACGACCAATTCTGCCCTATGCCCTCTGCGGGAAACCGGGGACGGGGGGTTGGAGTTATCGTCGCCGGGATCAGTTCCAAATCTTCATTCTAAATTTCGCAAACAACGCGAAATTTAGAATGAGCCACCCGCCCATGTGGCGCGGGCGCCCTCGCCCGCGTGCGACCTCGAAAAGAATCTGTCATCCCGAGCGAAGTCGAGGGACCTTGTGTCTCCCAGCACGCGACCCACGAAACCCCCACCCAGCCAAACAAAAGGGTGCCCCATCTTTCCGCGCAAGTTGCGGAAAGGTGGGAAACAAGAATCCCCTGCGGGCGTGTGCCAGGTCTCTTCCCGAAACAGCACATCTCTTACGCAATTTCGAGCGGGAAGGGCACGGCTTCAGCCGTGCCCTAATAGGCTATAGTCGAGCGGCTTCCAGCCGCTGAGGTACGCTGTGAAGCCGACTCGCGCAATGTCCCCACCCGGCACCTATTTCGTAAGTTTCACAACCTGGCAACGCCAAACTCTTTTTGTCGTCGGGTCCTACGCTCGACTCTTCCTGAAAACTCTCTACGGATACAAAAGGCAGGGCCGATTCCAACTGCACGCTTTCGTCGTAATGCCCGAACATGTGCATCTGATGCTGACGCCCGCCCGGGACATCACGTTGGAGCGTGCGATGCAACTCATCAAGGGAGGTTATTCGCATACCGTGGGCGTCGAATGCCAGCGCAAAGGCGAAGTTTGGCAGAGAGGGTTCACCGACCATCGTATTCGTGACCCCGAAGATTTCGCGAAACACCGCAGCTATATTCATCAGAACCCGGTAGAGCGCAGACTGGTCGAAATCGCCAGTGATTATCGCTACTCTTCAGCGTTTCCAGGATTCAGATTAGATGCGTGGCCCCCAGTGGCTAAAGCCGCCTGAATTGACCCGTGTCCGCACGACAGGCCGCGCTGATGGAAAGTCTTCCTCTGTCCGCGGAATAGAGGGAAGAACACGAACCCTAAGAGTTATGAGAGCCCAGATTCGAGGGAAGGGCACGACTTCAGTCGTGCCGTAAGCAAAGTGATGACCACGCCTTCAGGCGCTGAGGTATGCCGTTCCGACTCCGCTGAGTAGAAGGATTTTCTTGCCGGCCGCACGATCTTTCCGCGTTCTCCGCGGAAAGGTGGGAAACGAGAATCCCGTGCGGGCGTGCACCGGGTCAAATTTTCCCGAAACAGCACATCCCTCGCGCAATTTCGAGCGGGAAGGGCACGGCTTCAGCCGTGCCCTAATAGGCTAACTAACTTCGGTATCCAAGAATTCTTTTACGACGGAGGATCGGATGGCGGTCATCAACTTGCTTTCTCGATGCCAGCCCACTTGCACGCCCGCCAAGACCGGATCAGCCACCCAGATGGAGTCGTTCCGCTGGCGCCGATACCAAACCCCAGCCCCGCTGAACCCAAACGGTAGAGACCCCTCCTCGTCGGGATCGTAGCGCAGCAAAAAATGTCTGTCCGAATCAAATGAGGAAGGGAAAAACATTGGCGGTTCACCGGCCACAACTACCCAACAGCCTCTCGGTTCCACGGCGAGGTCGCGCCGTCGCTGGCCGTTCAACTGCTGAAATTCCCCGATGCACACACACCTGTCAGCAGGCGAACCGAAAATCAATGTGCCGCTGCCATCAGGGGGAACATCTCCGAAGTCTTGAGGGAGATTAGCAAACTCCAGGCGATTACCGGACTCGCTTTCCTCCAGGATGATACAGGCAAGATCCTCCGACGAACAGCGGACGATCTCTTGTATCCCTAAGACAGTGGCCTCTTCACCGGTCGGTGGGAAAGGCCGCGTGTTCCAATCGATTGGGCGATCTTGCCTCAGGAAAAACCGAAGATCCCTAGGAACGGCCCCATCTACAACATGCTTGGCCGTAAGAAGCAACTTCTTACCCTTCCAGGAGCATGCCGAACCAATACCCATAGCTTCCGACGAGATGATCTGTCCGTTTGCTGACCTGGATTCTATCAGCACACCGTTTATCACCACGGCGGTGTGCCAAGCAACCCTTTCGGAAAAAGCGTGGTGTACTTCCGAATTCAGAGTGGTCGGGTGCTCAGTCGACGACATAGCAGAAGACTCCCTAGCGGGAAGCCAGTGCCCCTGGTCCCGGTCGTCCTTTGGACGCCGAGCCAGCTTGGCTATAGAAAGGCCCCGCTCTCGCGAGAGGGGCCTCGAATCAAGCTCAAAGCTGACAGCCGATAACTGAAAGCTTCACAGCTACTAACCACCAGCCACTAGCTGCCTCTTAGTACATTCCTTCCATGCCGCCGCCGTGTCCGCCGCCGCCCATCGGAGCACCCTTCTTCTCCTCGGGGATTTCGGCAATCAGGGCTTCGGTGGTCAGCATCAATGATGCAATCGATCCAGCGTTCTGCAACGCGGTGCGCACGACCTTGGTCGGATCGAGCACGCCTGCCTTGACCAGATCTTCGTACTCGCCGGTCAGAGCGTTGTAGCCGAAGTTCGTGTCCTTCGAATCGTTGACTTTGCCCAGGACGATGGCGCCTTCTTCGCCGGCATTCTCGGCGATCTGGCGCAACGGCTCCTGGATGGCGCGTTTCACGATGTTCACGCCAATCTGCTCGTCGCCCTCGAGTTTCAGCTTATCGAGTGCGGCAACGCTGCGGGCCAAAGCCACTCCGCCGCCGGGGACAATACCTTCCTCGACTGCGGCGCGGGTTGCGTGCATGGCATCTTCGACGCGAGCCTTCTTCTCTTTCATTTCGGTCTCGGTCGCAGCGCCAACCTTGATCACAGCCACGCCACCAACCAGCTTCGCCAACCGCTCCTGCAACTTCTCGCGGTCGTAGTCGCTGGTGGTCTTTTCGATCTGGCCACGAATTTCCTTCACCCGGCCCTGAATGTCTCCGGGCTTGCCTTTGCCTTCGACGATGGTCGTGTTGTCCTTGTCGATGGTGATCTTCTTGGCCTGGCCGAGATCGCTGATCTGCACGTTCTCGAGCTTAATGCCGAGATCTTCAGTGATGGCCTTGCCACCCGTGAGTTTCGCGATGTCATCCAGCATGGCCTTGCGGCGATCGCCGAAGCCGGGCGCCTTGACGGCGGCGACTTGCAACGTGCCACGCAGCTTGTTCACGACCAGGGTCGCGAGCGCTTCGCCTTCGACGTCTTCTGCGATGATCAGCAACGGACGGCTGCTCTTCGCGATCTGCTCGAGCAACGGGAGAAGATCTTTCATCGAGCTGATCTTCTTTTCGTGGATCAGGATGTAAGCGTTCTCAAGCGCGGCTTCCATGCGCTCGGGGTCGGTCACGAAGTAAGGAGAGAGATAGCCGCGGTCGAACTGCATGCCTTCGACCACTTCGAGTTGCGTCTCGAGCGTCTTGGCTTCTTCCACGGTGATGACGCCGTCTTTGCCGACTTTCTTCATGGCCTCGGCAATGATCTTGCCGATGGTCTCGTCGTTGTTGGCACTGATGGTGCCAACCTGTCCGATCATGTCGCCGGTCACGGGCTTGGAGAACTTGTCGAGCTCGCCCTTGATCCGGTTGCCTTCTTTGTCGAGGCTGCCGCAGACTGCGATGACGGCCTTCTCGATACCGCGCTTCAATGCCATCGGATTCGCGCCGGCAGCAACCGTCTTCACGCCTTCGCGGAAGATAGCCTGCGCCAGAACGGTCGCGGTGGTGGTGCCGTCGCCCGCGATGTCCGAGGTCTTCGACGCCACTTCACGTACCATTTGCGCGCCCATGTTTTCCTGCGCATCTTTCAGTTCGATTTCTTTTGCCACGGTGACGCCGTCCTTGGTGATGGTCGGCGAACCGAATTTCTTTTCAATCACAACGTTGCGGCCCTTGGGGCCGAGCGTCACTTTTACTGCGTCGGCGAGAATATTCACGCCGCGAAGAATCGCCTGCCGCGACTCCTCTCCATGTACGATTGTCTTTGCCATAATTTCTTTTCTCCTGTTGATTTAGAAAGTTGTTGTCATCCTGAGGCGACGGCTTTTAGTCGCCGAAGGATCTGAGTTCGTCACCGCGCGCAATCGCGTCTAGCGATTGCAATAAAGCGCGAGACGAACATCCTTATTGCTCTTACTTGCGGGATCCGGCCAATTCCTTCTTGCTGCTGGTAGCCGCGCCCGTCACGATGCCGAGAACCTCTTCCTCGCGCATGATGATGAAATCTTCTCCGTCCAACTTGATCTCGGTCCCGGAGTATTTGCCAAACAGAATGTGATCGCCCTCTTTTACCGCCAGAGGAAACACCTTGCCTTCATCGTTGCTCTTGCCCCGTCCCACGGAGATGACTTCGCCCTCCGAAGGCTTATCCTTAGCGCTGTCCGGAATGATGATGCCGCCCCGGGTGGTGCCTACTTCTTCTATGCGGCGGACCAAAACGCGGTCGTGCAGTGGGGTAAATTTTGTCGACATGCTTGCTGCTCCTTTCGTTCGTATTCAATTAGGATTTAGA